>ERZ894232.803-NODE-803-length-37548-cov-12.554850_pt1 | contig 37548 bp, 30 predicted proteins | sample MGYA00380296_ERZ894232 | MGnify/ENA primary metagenome ERZ894232 (study PRJEB32331, sample SAMN06328433) | human gut metagenome | biome: human gut microbiome; feature: stool | host: Homo sapiens | collected 2014-08-14 ...
GAGGGGCCTCGGGGGGGAAACCGCAGGTTTCCCACAACAGGCCCCTCGCTTGCCCTGCCCGGAGGGCGCAGGGGATAATTACAGAAGGAATTAAGCCAAGCGGAAAAATGCTTGAAGCCCCTCCAGGCTGCCCGCGCCGCTTTTTCTTCTCTTCCCCGCCCGGAGGGCGCAGGGGATAATTACAGAAGGAATCAAGCCAAGCGGAAAAACGCTTGAAGGCCCTCCAGGCTGCCCGCGTCGCTTTTTCTTCTCTTCCCCGCCCGAAGAGTACGGGAGAGAGATGGAGAGAGAAGGAAAACGATGCCGGGCTGGAAAGGCGGGCAAAACGGCCGACAATAAGCCGACTTATTCGTCCTTCTTCCGGTCCTCGGCGGGCAGGATGCCCCGCTCGCTCTGGCGGATGAAGGCGACGAATTCCATAATTTCGGGCAGATGGCCGTATTCGGCTTCCAACTGATACAGGGCGTCGGGCCGGGGCAGGCCCGAATGCCATACCTGTCGGAAGGCCTGCTTGAAAGCCGTCACCAATTCCTGAGGGGCCTTGGCCCGGCGCAGCCCTACGATATTGGGCGATTGCACCAGGGCGCGGTTGCCCACAGCCAGCATCCAGGGCGGCAGATCCTGGGCGATGCCCGACATGCCGCCCACAAAGGCGTGTTTGCCCACGCGGGCGAACTGGTGCACGGCGGACAGGCCGCCGATGATGGCCCCGTCGTCCACAAAGCAATGTCCGGCCAGGGTGGCGTTGTTGGACATCACCACTCCGTTGCCCACCACGCAGTCGTGGGCAACGTGGACGTAGGCCATAAGCAGATTGTCGTCGCCGATGCGGGTTACGCCGCCGCCCCCTTCGGTGCCGCGGTGCAGGGTGGAAAACTCGCGGATATTGTTGCGGTCGCCCACCACGAGGCGGGTGACCTCGCCGTGAAACTTGAGGTCTTGCGGTTCGCCGCCCACCAGGGCGTAGGAATGGATATGGTTGTCCCGGCCCAGGGTGGTGTGGCGTTTGACGCTGGCGAAGGCGTCGATGCGGGTGCCCTCGCCCACGACCACGTCGGCCTCAATCTGGGCGCAGGGACCGACGACCACGCCGTCGCCCAGTTCCGCGCCGGGGTCCACAAAGGCCGAAGGGTGGATGATCGGCGCCATCAGAAACCGTCCCTGTCCATGGCCGAGGCCGTGAGCGAGGCTTCGGCCGCCAATTTGCCGTCCACATAAGCGCGGGCGTCCATCTTCCACAGCCGCAGCTTGTGGTGCAGGTTGCCGCATTCGATGTCCAGGCGGTCGCCGGGCACCACGGGCCTGCGGAAGCGGGCCTTTTCGATGCCGGTGAACAGGCACAGCTTGTCGCTCAGATTTTCGCCTTCGGGCAGGCTGTGAGCCACCAGCAGCACGCCCGCCTGGGCCATGGCCTCGATGATCAGCACGCCCGGCATGACCGGCACGCCCGGAAAGTGGCCCTGAAAAAAGGGCTCGTTGAAGGTCAGGTTTTTGTAGGCCCTGATGCTTTCGCCCCGCTTCACCTCCACCACGCGGTCCACAAGCAGAAAGGGGTAGCGATGGGGCAGATAATCGAGGATGGACTTGATGCCGAGAGTGGTGTCGCTCATGGAATATCCTTATCGGTCGCGGGCCGGACGGTCGAACCGTGCCGGACGGCTGGGGAATGAGGGGAACGCGCTCCCGCCTTTGTTCCTCGGCGCGGGAGCGCCGGAAGGAGAGCGGGCCGGGCGGGTTTTGTCCGCCCGCGTTTTATTCCGCGGCCGGACGCTGAATGTCGTCGGCGCGCAGGGCTTCCAGCTCCTTTTCCAGTTTGGACAGGCGCTTGAACAGTTCGGGAAAGCGGGGCATGAGGGCCAGGGTGCGCATGAAGGTGGTGTAATCCACGGCGGGCGTCCCCCCCACGGTCTGCCCGTCGGGGATGTCCTTGGCGATGCCGGACTGGGGGCCGATGGTGACCCCGTTGCCGATGCGCAGGTGTCCGGCCACGCCCGCCTGCCCGGCCATGGTCACGTTGTCGCCCACATGGGTGGACCCCGAAATGCCCACTTGGGACACGATGAGGCAGTCCTTGCCCAGACGCACGTTGTGGCCCACCTGGACCAGGTTGTCGAGGCAGGTGCCGTCGTCCAGCACGGTGGAGCTGAGGGCGGCGCGATCCACGGCGCTGTTGGCGCCCACTTCCACCCGGTCGCCCGCGACCACCCGGCCGATTTGCGGAATTTTGCGGATGCCTTCGGGCGTGCGCACAAAGCCGAAGCCCTCGGCCCCGAGCACCGCGCCGGGCTGGAGCACGCAGGCCTCGCCCAGACGGGTTCCGGCCATGAGCACCGCGTTGGGGTACAGCACGCAGCCTTTGCCCAGTTCGCAATCCTCGCCCACGTAGCAGCCGGGAAAGACGCGGCACGCTTCGCCCAGGCGGGCGCGGGCCCCGATATAGGCGAAGGGGGCCACGGCGCAGCCCTCGCCCAACACGGCTTCGGGGTGGATCGAGGCCAGGGGGCTGAGCCCGGCGAATTCGCCCTGCGGCCTGGCGAACAGACCGATGGCCCGGGCGAAGGCGGGGTAGGGCTCGTCCCCGATCAGGGCGCGGCGCACCTCATGGGCGTGCTCGGGCCGCACGATGACGGCCCCGGCCCTGGTATCCGCCAGTTGGGACGCGTATTTGGGATTGGCCAGAAAGCTGACTTCGGTGGGGCCCGCTTCCTCCAGGGTGTTGACGCCGGTGACGGTCATGTCTTCACCCTGGAGGCGCAGCCCCAGAAGTTCCGCCATATGCGACAGACGGAAACCGGGGCCGTTCATTACTTTTTGGGCGCGGCGGGCGCGCTGAGGTTGAATTTGCCGCCCTTGGCCTTCCACACCTTGTTCACTTCCTGCACCAGGCCGTCGGTGACGTTGGTGGCGTCGGAGGCGTACATCACGGCCCCGCCGTCGATAATCAGATCATAACCGTTCTGCTTGCCGTAGTTGGCGCAGGCCGTGGCCAGGATGTCCTGCATCTGGGCCGTGAGAGCCTGCTGCACGGTGTTCAGACGCTGGGCGTAGGCTCCGCTCTTGGCGTCGAGGTCCAGGGCCTGGGTCTGGATTTCCTGGGCCTTTTCGGCGCGGGCCTTTTCGGACAGGGCGGCGGCCTGTTTGTTCAGGTCTTCGGCCTTTTTGTTGAGGGCGGCGGCCTGGGATTCCAACTGCGTGCGTTCCTTGCCGAACTGGGCCTGAAGCTGCTTTTCGGCTTCCTGACCGGGGATGCTCTGGGCCGTCACCTGGGCCAGGCTGGCCACGCCGATTTTGCCCGCCGCCAGAGCCGGAGCGACCGTGAAAGCGGTGGAGGAAAACAGGCAGAAGGCCAGGGCCAGCACGAATTTGCGATTCATGAAATACTCCTTGGTTGACGGACGAATCCGTATCGGGCGCGGAAGGCCCGGGAACGTTACAGGGACAAGGTGTGCAGAATACGCTTCCGGCGCGGCAGGCGTCAAGGCCGTGAGGATGGCGCGGGGCGGGCGTTTTCTCACGCGCCGGACTTTACGCTCCTCCGCTTTTGCCGTATGGGTCGGACTTAAGCGCCGGAGGCGCGAGCGCAGCGAGTTTTGAGCGACGACAGCCGTCGCCCCGAAGGGGATTGCGAACGGCGGCCGCATCGATGATTCAAGAAGTCTTTATCTCCATATATTCCTTATCAAGGAGGCGCCCATGACGCTTCGTTTCTTCCCTCTCTGGGGCGCGGCGGCGTTGATGCTGAGCCTGCTCTGCGGACCGGCGGCGGCCGAAAATTCGGGCGACGGGGGCGCTCCCTCCGGCGGCGCGGTTTCCGCCGGAAACTCCGCCCCGGGCGGGGCGGCCGCGCTGCCCCGCTATTGGAAGGCGGGCGAGGCGTTCTCCGAACGGGGCGGCTCCGGCGTGGAGGGCAGGGCGGCCCTGACCATGCCGTTCAGGCCCGACGAACGTCTGTGCAAAGCCCGTTACGGCTCCGACTGGCATGCCGTCTGCGGCCGGAGCGCGGGCTTGGCGGGCCGTCCGGCGCGCGGCGTGGTTCTGACGCCGCCTCTGCCCGGCGTCTGGCGATGGCAGGGCGACATGAGTCTGCGCTTTCAGCCCGACGGAGCCTGGCCCGCGGGCGTCGAGTACAAGGTGAGCGTGCCGGATGCGATTCTGCCGCCCGGCGTGGAACTGGACGCGCAGCCGAGTTTCCGGACCCGGCCCCTGACGGCCGATATCGGCGCTTCTTTCCTGTTCGATCCGCAGGATGCCAAAAAAATGGCCGTGTCCGGCGAAATCCGCTTCAACTACCCGATGGACCGGGCCGGGGTGGAGCGCCTTTTACGTATTGCCGCGCCCGCCGCGCCCGACGGGGAACGGGTTTTGCTCGGCAAGCCGCTTCTGGACTGGAACGCGGACGCCGACGTTCTGTCCTTCAGCGTGCCCGTGCTGTCCCAGCCGCGCGGCCCGGCCGGGGTGAGCGTCACGCTCAAGCCCGGCTATTCGGCTCAATCCGGCGGCGAGGCCGGGCTGGGCGCGGAACTCGTTACCTTCCTCCCCGGTCGGGAGGGGCTGTTCACCCTGAACGGGGTTGAAGCCGTGGTGGCGATCGGAAGCGATCTGCGCGCCCGCCAGACCCTGACCCTGGATTTTTCCCTGCCCGTCACGGCGGCCGAAGCGCGCGGCGGCGTCACGGCCCTGCTCTTGCCCCGCCAACGGGTGGAAAACGGCGAAGCCGATCGCCCGCCCTACCGATGGTGGAGTCTGGAGGAAGTGAACGGGGAAATTCTGGGCCGCTCCGAAGCCGTGCCCCTGACCCTGCCCGAGGCGGCGGACGTGGCGTCCACTCTGGTCAATCTGCCCTTCGGCCGCGAACTGGAGCCGGGCCGCGCCCTGCTGGTTTCGGTGGCGGAAGGGCTGCGCTCCGCCGACGGTTCGCGCCTGGCCCGCGAAGTCCGCTTTCTGGCGCAGGTTCCCGACTTCCCCGAAGCGCTGCGCATCATGCAGCGGGGCTCCGTTCTGGCCCTGACCGGACAGACCGCGCTGTCCCTGTACAGCCGCAATCTGGACCTCATCCGTTACGAGGCGGCCCAGGTGCGGCCCGAATTCATCAATCATCTGATCAGCCGCTGGGGCGGCTTTGAAGACCCCTGGCAGCGCGGTTTGGATATGGACGTCGTCAGTGTGGTGAACCGGGGCGAACTGCCTCTGGTCCGACGCGACGCCGAAACGCCCCAGTTTTCGGCTCTGGATCTGGGACCGTTCCTGAGCGACGGCCGCAAGGGCTTGTTTCTGCTGCGCCTGTTCGGCGAACGCGACGGCGAGACGGTGGGCGACGACAAGCGCTTTGTGCTGGTCACCGACCTGGGGCTGATCCGCAAACGTTTCGCGGACGGCAGCGGCAGGGTGTACGTGGCTTCGCTGTCCGCCGGAAAGCCGGTGGCCGGGGCCGAAGTGCGCGTGCTGGGCGCCAACGGCCTGCCCGTGTTTGAAGGCCGTTCCGACGCCGACGGTCAGGTGGACCTGCCCGATCTGGACGGCCTGATTCGGGAAAAGAAGCCCGTGGCCGTCACGGCTTCGCTGGGCGACGACCTGGCCTTTCTGCCGTTCAGCGATTACGGGCGCGAAGTGGACTATTCCCGCTTCGACGTGGGCGGCAACCGGGGGGTGTACGGCGGCATCGACGCCTACCTGTTCGGCGAACGCGACCTGTATCGTCCCGGCGAAACCGTGCATTTCGGCTACATCGTCAAACAGGGTTCCTGGGACGCCGATGCCCTCAAGGGCCTGCCTCTGCGGGCCGTGGTCACCGATCCGCAAGGGCGCGAGTTCGCGTCCGCCGTTTTGTCCCTGCCTGCCTCGGGCTTTGGAGACATGGCCTGGCCCCTACCCGAAACGGCGGCCGCCGGGCCTTACCGCCTGGACCTCATGCTCGACGCCGGAGACCACAAAGGCGGCGTGCTGGGCAGCGCGGAGTTCCGGGTGGAGGAATTTCAGCCCGACACCCTGCGCCTGAGCGTGAGCCTGGACCCCGCTCCGGCCCGGGGTTGGCTGCGGCCCGAGGACGTGCTCGAAGAGCGGCCCCAAGGCGTGGAGGCCCGCGTTCATCTGGCCAATCTGTTCGGCGCGCCCGCGTCCGGCCACAGGGTGCGGGCCGCGGCGAGCGTGGAGCCGGCGTCGTTCCGCTTCCGCGAGTACCCGGATTACACTTTTTACAACGCGGCTCCGGCCGCCCGCCCGTTGCGCGAGGAATTGCCCGAGGGCGTGACCGACGACAACGGCGACTTTGTATTTTCTCTGCCGCCTTCTCTGTATCGGGAGGCCACCGTTCGCCTGAACGCCGGGATCGAGGGCTTTGAGGCCGGGGGCGGGCGCGGTGTGAAGGCCGAGGCCTCCGTGTTGCTGTCGCCCCTGGATATGGTCCTGGGCTGGCGCACGGGGTCGCATCTCGGCTATCTGCGCCGGAACGGCAAGGCCGACGTGGACCTGCTGGCCGTGGGGCCCGACCTGGAGCCTCGCGAGCTGGAGGATGTCACCCTGGAAACCGTCACCGTCACCTACGTCAAATCCCTGATTCGGGACGAGCGCGGCCAGTACCGCTACGACAACATTCCGCAGGAAAAGGTGACGGCCTCCCGCCGGGCGAAGCTGCCCGCCGCCGGGCTGACCGTGCCTTTGGACCTGTCCGCCCCGGGCGACCGCGTGTTGGCGGTCCGCGACGGCGAAGGCCGACTGCTGGCCCGCATTCCTTACGTGGTGGCGGGCGAGGCCGCGGTCGACTTCGACGCCGACCGCGCGCCCGTCCTTGTCGCCCGTTTGAACAAACAGGACTACGAACCCGGCGACGAGGTGGAGGTATTTCTGTCCATGCCTTACAAGGGCGCGGGCCTGATCACCGTGGAGCGCGACGCCGTGGCGGCCCGGACCTGGTTCGCGGCCGAGGCCGGGGACACGGTGCAGCGCGTGCGCCTGCCCCGCGATTTCGAAGGGCGGGCCTTCCTCAACGTCACCTGTTTCCGCGCCCTGGACGATCCGGATATCTTCACCCGCCCCCTGGCCACGGCCGTGGTGCCGTTCACCGTGAACATGGACGGCCGCGACCTGCATCTGAAGCTGGACCCCGCGCCCGCTTCCGGCCCGGCGGGCTCCGCCGCGTCCGGGCTTTCCGCCGAGCTTCCCGTGGTCCGGCCCGGCGCTTCCTTCCCGGTGCGGGTGACGGCGGACCGTCCGGCCCGGGCCGTGATCTTCGCCGTGGACGAAGGCATTTTGCAAATGACCTCGTACCGGACCCCGGACCCTCTGCGCGCCCTGTTGCTGGACCGCGCCCTGGAAGTGGACACCATGCAGTATTTCGACCTGCTTATGCCGGAATACGGCCTTATGCGCCAGGCCCTGTCGGCCTTCGGCGGGGGCGAGGAAGCGGCGTTCGCGGCCCGGGGGCTCAACCCCTTCCGCCGTCCCGGCGAACGGTCGGCCGTGTTTTGGTCCGGTTTGATCGACGTGGGGCCCGAGGCCGTGACCGTGGATGTGCCGGTGCCCGCCTCGTTCAGCGGCCGTTTGCGGGTTATGGGCGTGGCTTGCGGGGACGGGGCCGTGTCTTCGGCCGCGCGGGCCGATGTGCTGGTTCAGGCCGAGGTGGTCATTCAGCCGCAGATGCCTGTATTCGCGGCCCCGGGCGACGAATTCGAGGCCACCGTCGTCCTGACCGACATGAGCGGCCGCGCCAAGGGCGGCGCGGGCCGCGCCGTGCGCCTCACGGCCCGCGTGGAAGGCGGCCTGGAACTGGTGAGCGCGCCCGCCGAACCTCTTATCCTGCATGAGGCCGAGGAGCGGAGCGTGACCCTGCGCTTCCGGGCTTTGGCCCAGCCGGGCGGGGCCACGGTCACCTTTGTCGCGGAGCCCCTGCCGGGCGAGCCGGGCGAAACCGTGAGTCGGCCCGCCACGCTGTCCGTGCGCCCCGCCACGCCCCGCGCCACGGACCTGGCCGTGGGCCGGACCGCGGGCGCCGCCGGAGCGGTCGTGCCCTTCACCCGCCGACTTTACCCGCAGTTCGCGTCGCTGTCGGCGTCGTTGTCTCCGCTGCCCCTGCCCGTGGCGCACGGCTTGATGGCGTATCTCGACAACTATCCCTACGGCTGTACCGAGCAATTGCTCAGCGCGGGCTTTCCGGCCCTGGTGCTGCTGCGCAGCCCCGAGCTCGCTCCGCGGGGCCCGGCCTACACGGCCGAGGCTCTGCGCGAGCGGGTGACCGACACTTTGGCCATGCTCGTCGCCCGTTATGCGGGGGACGGCGAGTTTTCAACGTGGTCCGCGGGGTACGCCGGAGACCGCTTCCTCAGCGTGTACGCGGCGGACTTCATGACCACGGCGGCCGAAGCCGGGGTGGCCGTGCCCTATAATCTGCGGGCAAGTTTGTTGCGCTTTCTGGAGCAAAGCGCCGCCGAAACCCCGCTCGACCCGGACGAAGCCCGGCTCAACGCTTACGCCGCCTGGGTTCTGACCCGCAACGGCATCCTGACCTCCAACATTCTGGCCACGCTCACGGCCTGGCTGGACACCTATCAGCCCGGCTGGCACACGGACCTGACCGCCGTGTTCATGGCCGGGTGCCATCAGCTTATGATGCAACGGCAGGAGGCCGCCCGCCTCATCGCGGGCTACGAGCCCGATCCGTCAAGCGTGTGGACGCAGGGCGGCCGGATGGACGGCCTGGCTTCGCGTTCTTTGTATCTGTCCGTATTGGCCGCCCAGTTTCCGGACCTGCTGAGTTCGGACAAGGCCCAGGCCATGCTGGCCGACATTCTGGCCGTGGCGGCCGAGCGCCGCTACGTCACGGTTTCCGCCGCCCAGGCCGCGCGCGCCCTTATGGTCTACAGCCGGGGCTTGGCTCCGGACCTGTCCGGAGCCGCCATCACCGCCCTGGACGCGGAGGGACGGACCCTGGAACTGGTCCTGACCGAGGGCGACCGTATGCGCTCCGTCAGCCTGGAGAGCGGGGCGGACGGCGATGCCGCGCTGCCTTGGCCGGCCGCGCTGGCCTTCCGTTCTCCGGTCCCGGCCTACTGGCAGGTGGAAAGCGCGGGCTTTGACCGCGAGCCTCCCGCCCGGCCCCTGGACCAGGGCATGGCCGTGGCCCTCGAGTTGCGACGGCCCGACGGCTCGCCCGCCGTCGACATCCACGCGGGCGACGAACTGGTGTTGGTCGTCCGCGCCCGCGCTTACGGCGGGCCCGTGGACAGCGTCGCCATCACCGCCCTGCTGCCCGGCGGCCTGGAAATGATCCTGGCCGAGGGCGGTGGGGTTGTGGATGCCGATCTTGAAGGCGGCGGCGACGAAGCCGGAAGTCTGGCCTCGGATCGCCCCATGTCCCTCGATTATGTGGAGCGCCGCGACGACCGCCTGTTGCTCTTCCCCCGCCTGGACACCGAGGACGCCGTATATCGCTGCCGCGTGCGCGCGGCGGCGCGCGGCGTCTTCGTCCTGCCCCCGGTTTACGCCGAGGCCATGTATGATCCCCTCGTCCGCGCCCACTCCGCCGTGGGTACGCTGACGGTGGAATAACAACTTGATGCGGGGAAGGGGAGGGAACTTGTTGCAACAAGTTCCCTCCCCTTCCCCGCGCCCCATCCCCTTCCTCAAAAACTCTTAACTATGGGTGAAAACCGGACATTGCAGGCAAAATCGTCCCGCTGCTCCCCGGCGCGGCAGCGGCGGGGAACGGCGTATGCCGGGTCAAGGGGCGGCTCGCCCCTTGCGGGGGGCGGAGCCCCCGCTCAGAATGATGACAAACCCCGCTCTGCGGAGTTTGCGCCGTCCAAGCCGCCAAGCGGCTTGACGGAAAGGCACGAAAATCGCTCGTTTAACGGCGCGGCAAAGCCGCGACCTACTCGCAATTTTCGGGCTGCTGACTTTATCAGCAGCCTGGACGGGGGCGGAGCCCCCGTTCTTAAACGATGCCTTTTTTTCTTCGCGTTGTTGGTATTGCTCGCGTTCCTGGGGCTGGCAGGGGCCGTCGGGCTGGCGCCCAAGCCGGACTTGTGGGGAGGGGCGGATTTTTCGCGGGTGGTGACGGATCGATCGGGCCGGGTTCTGCGGGTGACGCTGACCCGGGACGAAAAATACCGCATCTTCACGCCGCTGGAGCGCATCCCGGCCGCCATGCGCGAAGCCGCCATACTTTATGAGGATCGGGCTTTCTACCGTCACCCCGGCGTCAATCCTCTGGCTCTGGTCCGGGCTGTGGCGGGCATGGCCGCGGGGGGGCGGCGCATGGGCGCTTCCACCATCACCATGCAACTGGTGCGCCTGCGGGACGGACTGGACACCACCACCGTCCCCGGCAAGTTGCGCCAGATGTGGCGGGCGCTGGTGCTGGAGCGGCACTACGACAAGCGGGCCGTTCTGGAAGCTTACCTGAATCTTGCGCCCTACGGCGGCAACGTGGAGGGCGTGGGCGCGGCGGCCCGGGTCTGGTTTCGCAAAGACGCCGCCCTCCTCAGCCTGCCGGAAATCATGGCTCTGGTTCCGGTGCCCCAGCATCCGGCGGCCCGCAATCCGGCGGCCCGCCGGGGCAGGGCGTTGCCCGAGGCGCGCGAACGCCTGGCCGGATTGTGGCGGGAAAAATACCCCGAGGTCGGAAACCTGTTTGAAAGCGCGCCGCTGGCCGTGTCCGGCCCGGCCGATCTGCCCTTCGAGGCTCCCCACGCCGTGGCCGAAATTCTGGCCCGGCCGGACCTGCCCGAGGGCGAAATCGTCACCACCCTGGATTTGCCCACGCAGCGCGTGGTGGAACGCGCCCTGAAACGGGCCGTGGCCCGGGGCCGGGTGTGGGGCATGAACAACGCGGCGGCCTTGCTGGTGGACTGGCGCGACGGTTCCGTCCGCGCTCTGGCGGGGTCGGCGGATTTTTTCGACGCGGGCATTCAGGGGCAGGTGGACGGCACGGCGGCACGGCGTTCGCCGGGGTCCACGCTCAAACCCTTTGTGTACGCCCTGGCTCTGGAACAGGGGCTGATTCATCCTTTGACCGTGCTGGCCGATACCCCCCGCGTCTTCCGGGGCTACGAGCCGGAAAACGCGGACGGCGAATTTCGCGGCCCGGTCAGCGCCCGCGAGGCGCTGCGGGCCAGCCGCAATATTCCGGCCGTGGCCCTGGCCGGGCGTCTGGCCCCGCCGGGTCTGTACGGTTTTTTGACCGGAGCGGGCGTGGACTTTCCCGAATCCGCCGAGCATTACGGCCTGGCCCTGGTTCTGGGCGGAGCCGAACTTTCCATGCGCGAACTGGCGGGCCTGTACACCGCCTTGCCGGGGCGGGGCATGGCGCGGCAGCCGGTGTTGTTGCCGCGGGAACGGAACCGGGCCCGGCGCGTGCTGTCGCCCGAGGCGGCTTACGTAACCCTGGACATGCTGCGCGCGCCCTCTCCCTCGGGGCCCACGCCCTTCACGGCCTGCTGGAAAACGGGCACCTCCAACGGCCGCCGCGACGCCTGGACCGTCGGCGTGATAGGCCCCTACGTGCTGGCGGTATGGGTGGGCAACTTCGACGGCGCGGCCAACCCCGGCTTTACGGGCGCGGGCGCGGCGGCCCCGCTCTTTTTCGACATCGCCCGCGCCCTGGCCGCCCGCGAAGCTCTGCCCGATCCGCTGCGGAACCGGGAAGGGCTCAATCTGGTCCGCATCCCGGTGTGCGCGGCCACCGGCGACCTGAACACCGTCCTGTGCCCCGAGGCCGGGGGCCGGGCCGAAACCTGGTTCATCCCCGGCGTGTCGCCCATCGCGGATTCGGGCATCCTGCGGGAAATTTTGGTGGACCGTGAAACGGGCCTGCGCCAGTGCCGGGATATCGAGGGCCGCACCGAGCGGATGGTGTGGGAGTTCTGGCCCGCCGATCTGCGCCGCCTGTTTCGTCAGGCCGGGATCAACAAGCCGCCCGCGCCCCCCTTTGCGCCGGAATGCCTGGACGGCGGTCCGCCGCCGGGGCGGCCGCCCGTCATCACCTCGCCCCGGCCCGGCGTGGTCTACAGCCGCAGTCTGACCCGGCCCGGCCCCATTCCGCTGCTGGCCGATACCGAGGCCGACGCGGACGGGGTGTTCTGGTTTGCGGGCACCCGTTTTCTGGGCCGGAGCGGGCCGGATGAACCCCTGCTGTGGGACCCCGCGCCCGGCATCACCGAACTGCGGGCCGTGGACGACCTGGGCCGGGCGACCAGCCTGCGCGTGAACGTGGAAACGGTGCCGTAAGCACCGGAGGCTTATGCATCCTTTGTCGACGCCGTTAAAAGCGGCGTTGGAAGTCATTTCATACGAATTATGAAATGACTTCTAATCCGTAGGAAATGAGTTCCGGAGAGGCTTAAGGGGGGCCCAGGTCCGGGCCTTCGGACGGGAAAAAGCGCCATAAAGAGCGGCGAAAAGAACGATGGCCCGGGCCGGAAGCAAAGTGGGCGATGCGGCAACTACAGCGCGCGCAGTCGAGCCAGGATGGACGCGGCGCACTGGGCGGGATCGAGGGCGGCGGAATCCACGGAAAAGGTCGCATAGCGGCGGTACAGGGCCTCGCGCTCGCGGAACAGGTCGGCCACGCTTTGGCCCGGCGCGATGGCCAAGCCCCGGTTGGGGTTGCGGGCGATGCGCTCTTCCACCACGGGCAGGGGCGCGTTCAGGTGCACGATGGGGCCCAGAGCGGCCAGATGTCGCATGGCGGCCTCGCGGTACACCACGCTGCCGCCCGGGGCCAGCACGCAGCGATTCAGGCGCAAGCCGCCGATGACCTCGGCTTCGATGTCCAGAAAGGTTTCCTTGTCCACGGCTTCGGTGACGGTCTGGAGGGGGACGCCGTAGACCGCCTCGATGATGTGGTCGCCGTCCGCGAAGGCCCAGTCCAGGCGGCGGGCCAGAACCTTGCCCACGGTGCTCTTGCCCGCGCCCGCCATGCCGATGAGCGAGATGCAGAAGCCCTCGGGCAGGTTGGGAAACATCTGTTGCGTATCGGGCTCGACGGAGCGGAAAGCGGGCATGGTTCGACCCCCGGATGGAAAACGACGCCCGGGCGACGCCGGTCGCCCTCCCGAAGGGAGCGCGCCGCCGCCGCGCGAGTAACAGCGTGACACGACACTAAACCGGCTCGGCGCTTCCGGCAAGACAGCCCTTGCCCCTTAGAGCATGTTGCTTTTGAAATTGCCCGATTTCGAAAGCGCCGCCGCCGTCATTTCGCCTGAAAAGCGTGGGCTTTCAGGCTGGCGCGGGCGGAGATGACGCCCCCTCAGCGGCAGAATTTTTCCACATAGCGGTCCAGGCAGTCCTGAATGACCTGTTTGGCGGCGTCGGCGTTCTGCACGTAGTCGATGGCCGTCTTTTTGCCTTCCAGTTCCTTATAGACGGAAAAGAAGTGGGTCATTTCGTCGAAAATGTGCTTGGGCAGTTCGGAAATATCCCGGTACTGGTTGTACGTGGGGTCGCTGAAGGGCAGAGCGATGATTTTTTCGTCCTTGTCGCCGCCGTCTTCCATGCCGATGACTCCGATGGGGAAGCAACGCACCAGGCTGCGCGGCAGGAGCAGTTCCGAACACAGGACCAACACGTCCAGAGGGTCGTTGTCCAGGGCGTAGGTGCGGGGGATAAGCCCGTAGCTGGCCGGGTAGTGGGTCGACGTATACAGCACCCGGTCCATGATCAGCAGACCCGTTTCCTTGTCCAGTTCGTATTTGACCTTGCCGCCCTTGGGGATTTCGATAACCGCGCAAAAGTCGTGGGGGCGGATGCGTTCGGGCGAAATTTCGTGCCAGATGTTCATAGTAGGGAAGACTCCGTCAGTCGTGGAAAGTTCGGAGAAAGCAGGATAGGTCGGAAAGGCCGCGAGGGCAAGCGGAAGGCCGCCCCGCGACGCGGCGTCCGCACGGAAAGGGGCTTGAAAGAAACGCCAAAAGGCAGGCCGGGATAAATCCCGACCTGCCGAGCGGACCGGAGAGGGGCGCGTTTTAGCGCTTGGAGTACTGGTACCGGGCGCGGGCGGCGGCCAGACCGTACTTTTTGCGTTCTTTCTTACGCGCGTCGCGCGTGAGGAAACCGGCGCGCTTCAGCGCGGGGCGCAACGCGGGGTCGGCCGCCAGCAACGCGCGGGAAATGCCGTGACGCACCGCCTCGGCCTGGCCGGTCACGCCGCCGCCGGACACGTTGACCTTGACGTCGTAACGGTCGAGCAGCTTGGTGAGCACCAGGGGCTGGCGGATGATCATCTGGAGGGTCTTGCGCGGAAAATACTGTTCCACGGGGCGACCGTTGATTTCAATATTGCCCGAGCCGGCATACAGACGGGTGCGGGCGGTGGCCGTTTTGCGGCGGCCGGTGCCGTAGTCGAACGTGGTGGACATGGGTCGCGCTCCTAATTCTGAAAGGTCAGCGGCTGGGGAGCCTGGGCGGCGTGGGGATGCTCGGCCCCGGCGTAAATCTTCAACTTTTTGAGCATGGCGCGGCCCAGGCGATTCTTGGGCAGCATGCCGCGCACGGCGTGGCGCAACACTTCCTCGGGCTTGGCGGCCAGTTGCTTTTCCAGGGTGATTTCCTTGAGGCCGCCCACCCAACCGGAGTGGCTGTAATACTTTTTCTTCTGGAGCTTGCCGCCGGTCACGCGGATTTTGTCGCAGTTGACCACCACGATAAAGTCGCCGTTGTCCATGTGCGGGGCGAACTCGGGCTTGTGCTTGCCGCGCAGGCGGTGGGCGATCTGGGAGGCGAGGCGGCCGAGAATCTGGCTGTCCGCGTCCACCAGGTACCACTGGCGATCTATGGTTTCCGGGGTCGGAGTGAAGGTTTTCATGAGCTATCTCCTGTCTCGCTCTATGGCAAAGACCGAATGAATAGGCCGTTATCAGACCGGTGTCAACAAAAAAACGCCGCAACGCCGCCCGGGGGGGCCGCGTCGGCATGGCGGACGTCCGGGCGGAGGTGTAACGGGGCCGTCCGGGCTTGCCAGGGGGGTGGAATCAGTTTAATTGCCATAAGCGTATCGCTTAATCAAGCCTGGAAAAAGCGTTTCGCCAAGCGCCGGCGTCGGTCGAAGCCTGCCTTTCGCCCGTGTGGCGCGCGGGCGTCAGAATGATGACAAACCCCGCTCTGCGGAGTTTGCGCCGTCTAAGCCGCCAAGCGGCTTGACGGAAAGGCACGAAAATCGCTCGCTTAACGGCGCGGCAAAGCCGCGACCTACTCGCAATTTTCGGGCTGCTGACTTTATCAGCAGCCTGGCCGCACTGGAAGTGCGGCTCTTTTTAACAGGGAAAAATGGCATAAAACGGGGGGGCGGACGCCGGAGCGCGTCGCGCCCTTCGATATAAGGAGTTCGGGATGAAAGTACTGACCATGGACGACGTGGACCTGCGCGGCAAGCGGGTGGTCATGCGTTTGGATCTCAACGTGCCCATGAAAAACGGCGTCATCACCAGCGACAAGCGTGTCCGCGCCGTGCTGCCCACCATCCGCAAAGCGCTCGACGCCGGGGCCGCCGTGATCCTGCTCTCCCATCTGGGCCGTCCCGTCGAGGGCGAGTTCGACCCGGCCTTCTCCCTGCGGCCCGTGGCCGAACACCTGGGGAAGCTCCTGGGCCGTTCCGTGGCCTTCTGCGCGGAACCCCTGGCCGGGGTGGACGTGAAGCCCGGCGACGTGGCGCTGTGCGAGAACGTACGTTTCCTCAAGGGAGAAAAGAAGAACGACGAGACCCTGGCCGCCAAACTGGCCGCCCTGGGCGACGTGTACGTCATGGACGCCTTCGGTGCGGCCCACCGCGCCCACGCCTCCACCGAAGGAGCGGTGCGCAAGGCCGGGGTAGCCGTGGCCGGTCCCCTCATGCTGGCCGAGATGGAGGCCGCGGAAAAGCTGCTGGACCGCCCGGCGCGGCCGTTGTGCGCCATCATCGGCGGCTCCAAGGTGTCCACCAAGCTCACCGTGTTGGAAAACCTGTTGAACAAGGTGGATTGCCTCATTGTGGGCGGCGGCATCGCCAATACCTTCCTGGCCGCCGCCGGTTATCCCATGGGCGCGTCCCTGGTGGAAAAGGATCTGGAGCCCGAAGCCCGCCGCCTTATGGACCTGGCCCAGGAACGCAACGCGGATCTGCCCCTGCCCCTGGACCTCATGGTGGCCCCCGACCTCCGGCATCCGGAACAGGCCGAACTGCGCGCTCTGGCCGACATGCGCGAAAAAGACGCCGCCCTGGACGTGGGGCCGGAAAGCGTCAAACATTATACGCCGTACCTGAACGGAGCCGCCACCATAGTCTGGAACGGCCCGGTGGGCGCGTTCGAAACCCCGCCTTTCGACCAGGCCAGTCGCGCCATAGCCGATATCCTGGCCGAGTCCCCGGCGTACACCGTGGTCTGCGGCGGCGATACCGTGGCCGCCGTCGAAGCCTTCGGCCTGGCCGACAGGATGGATTACCTGTCCACCGGCGGCGGGGCCTTTCTGGAAGTGCTGGAAGGAAAAAAACTGCCCGCCGTGGCGGCGCTGGAGGACCGGACGCGGTCCTGACCCGGGGCGAACGTGTAGCTCGCCCGACTTGCGACGATGCGACGGCGCCACCGAACTCATAGGCTCCGTGGGGGCTGGATGTCGGTTTTGCTTAGAGCGGTTTGCTGTTGAAAACGGCAAGCGCTCCGGCGGCTGCGGGAGCGGACGCCCGCGTCGGCCTGAAAAACACGTTTTCCAAGCGAAATGACGGCAGCGCGCTTGTGAAATTGGACAATTTCAAAAGCAAAATGCTCTGAGACACCAAACGGGCGGCCGTCATGGACGGCCGCCCGTTTGGCATCACCTGAAAATATGATTTATTGCTCGCCGAACCACTTGGTTTGGATGGCCTTTTCCTTGCCGTTGGCGCGGATGGCGGCCAGACCGGCGTTCACCTTGGCGGCCAGTTCCTTGTCGTCGGGGCGGAAGACAAAGCCCATGGCTTCCCCGGCCTCGGCCGTGAAGGCCACCTTCATGACGCCGTCGTAACCTTCTTTGCGGTTGGCGTAGTAGGCGGCCACGGGATCGTCGCAGGCCACGGCGTCGATGCGGCCGTTTTTGAGGTCCTCAAAAGCAAGACCCACGTCGTCGTATGTGGCGATCTGCGCCTTGGGAGCTTCGCGCTGGAGCACGAACACGCCGGTGGTGCCGATCTGCGCGCCTACGCGCTTGCCGGCCAGGTCGTCCATTTTGGTGATGTCGGACTTCAGCGGTACCACCACGGCCTGACGCATTTTGTAATAGGGCTCGGAAAACAGGTAGCGCTTTTCGCGCTCGGGGGTGATGGTCACGCCCGCCGCGATAATGTCGCAGTTGTCGGAGTCTAGGGTGGCGAAAATGCCGTCCCACGAGGTGTTCATGAACTTCACCTCAAAGCCCGCTTCCTCGGCGATGGCTTTGATGATGTCCATGTCGTAGCCCACGATTTCCTTGTTCATGTCCACGAATTCCAGCGGCGGGAAGGTGGCGTTGGTGGCGACCACCAGAGTTTTGCCGTCGGCCGCGTGGGCCGGGGCGAGCGGCGCGGCCAGGGCGAGGACCAGGGCCAGAGCCGTGAAGAGTCGTTTCATGCGAACACTCCCTTCGGTAAAAGGTGCGGAGGCGAATTTCCATCCGTTATAGTGGGTTGGCCGAGGCTGTCAAGCCGGGGAACTCCCGGGAATACGGGCGGAGCGAAGGGCGCGGCGGGATGGGGCGGTTCAGGAGCCTCGCGCCGCCCGCAGGGCTCCGGCCGTAAGATGGGCCGAGGCAAAGGCCCAGTGCAGGTTGTAGCCGCCCAGCAGGCCGGTGACGTCCAGCACCTCGCCGCAGAAGAACAGACCGGGGACCAGACGGCTTTGCAGGCGGCTGTCCAGGTCTTGCGTCCGCACGCCCCCGGCCGCGGCCTCGGCTTTGCGCAGTCCCTCGGTTCCGGACGGGATCACGCGGTGGCGGTGCACGGCGTCGGCCAGGCGCAGGGCGTCTTTTTTACCCACTTCGGCCGCCTTGCGCCGGGCCAGATCGGGCGGGCACAGACGTTCGGCCAGGCGTTCAGGCAAGCGCCGGGCCAGCAGCGTGCGGACCAGGAGCTTGCCGTGGGCGGGGTCGTGCAGCCATGCCGCCGTCGGTTCCGCGGGCAGAAAATCCACGTTGAGCGTGTCGCCTCGATTCCACAGGCACGAGGCCGCCAATCCGGCCGGGCCGCTCAGTCCCCGGTGGGTGAAAAGCAGGGGCCGCGCGTCGCAGGGATCAAGGCGGGGTTCTCCGCCGTCGGCGGGCAGCACGCTCAGGCGGGCGCTCAGACTGATGCCCTCCAGGCCGCGCAGGGGCCAGTCCTCGGGCATGATCAGCGGGACGAGCGCGGGGCGGAAGGGCGTCACCCGGTGCCCCCAACGCGCGGCCAGGCGGCCGCCGAAATCCGTGGCCCCGGCCTGGGGGCAGGCCGGGCCGCCCGTGGCGATCACCAGTTGGGGCGCGAGCAGCGTTCCGGCCTCCGAACGCAACCGGAACAGAGAAGTCCCGTCCGGTCCCGTCGTGCGGGCCGCTTCGTCCACGCGCTTCCCCAGTCGGAAGCTCACACCCGCCTCGCGGCCCAGGCGTTCCAGGCCGTCGGCGAGTTCCCGCGCCGGGCGCAGGCAGAAAATCTGTCCGAAGCCGCGTTCCTCCCAGGGGATGTTCAGTTCGGCCAGCAGGGCGAGGACCGCGTCCGGGCCGAAGCGGCGGAAGGCCGCGCGGCAGGGAGACAGATCGGCTCCCACGTAATGGCGGACATCGAGCAGACGGTTGGTGACGTTGCCCATGCCGCCGCCGGCCAGGGCCAGCTTGCGCCCGGCCCGGGCCTGATGGTCGACGAGGGCCACGGCCAACCCGCGCCGGGCCGCCTCCACGGCGCAGATCAGTCCCGCCGCGCCCGCGCCCAGCACAAGCGCGTCGAAATGTTCGCCGTCGTCACGGCCGCTCGTCCGCACGATCACCTTCCGTATATATCGCGCATGACGGCGATCAGTTTTTGCAGCCGGCGGTCCCAGGTGTGGCAGGCGAGCACCCGGCGGCGTCCCGCCCGGATCAGGGCCTCGCGCTCGGCCGGGTGAGCGAGGTAGCGGCGCGTCAGTTCGGGCACTTCGTCGGGGTGGCGGTAGCAGGCCATTTCCACGCCGGGTTCGAACAATTCATCCATCTGCTCCCGCCAGTCGGTGAGCACAAAGGCCCCGGCCGCAGGCACGTCGAACACCCGCTGATTCACCGCGCCTTTCATCTGCACGCTGGTGGTGTTGAAGTTGATGGTGGACAGCGGATAGAAGCGGGGCAGGTCCTCGTAGTAATTGAGGGCGTCGTGCCAGCGCCAGGGCCGGGTTTCGTCGCGCAGGGCCACGCGCCAGCCGGGATCGCCCACGATCAGGGGCCGGAAGTCGAGCAGACGGCGCACGCAGGCTTCACGATACTGGCGGGTGGCTTCCCAGGTAAGCAGGGTTTCGTAGGCCAGTTGCGCCTCGCGGTCGGGCAGGGCGTCGTAGGCGGCGGCCAGGTCCGGGGACCAGGCGCGCGCGAAGTCGCGGGCCGATCGCTCGGGCGCGGTCGCAAAGGCCGCCGCCACATCTTTGTAGGTCAGAAGCAGGGAACGGGGAAAGCGGACTTTGGCCAGGCGCTGCCCTACTTTGTAGCGCATGGAGTTGCCCACAAAGGACAGCTCGGCCCGCCACGCGGCCGGAGCCGGGCGACCGTGTCCGCAGGCGTCGCGGGGGCGAAAGCGCTCGGGGTCCGTGCCCAGGGGCAAATGGTGCACGTGGGGAAAACCCTGGGCGCGCAACGAGGGGATGTTGTCCCTGTCCCAGGTGAAAATGGTCAGCCAGGGGCTGGCCAGGCCCTCGTACAGGTGCAGCACCAGATGCGGATTGTCCACGAACCACGAAGCCAGGGGCAGTTCCAGCCGGGCCAGCAGATCGGTGAGCAGCCCCTCGCGGTCCACGCCCAGGTGGTTGAGGGTGAGGACCATATCGGGCTTGAATTCCACCACTTCGCGCAACAGAGCGGAAACAAAGTCGCCGCTGGCGATTTCGTCGTCGGGCAGGGTGAGCAGGCGGTGGGGCAGGCCCAGGCGGGCGCAGGCTCCGGCCACTTCGCCCAGCAGAAAATAACGACTGGTGATCAGCAACAGGCGTGGTTCGGCCGAACGGAAACGCGGCTGCCGGGCCCGGTTCCAGAAGTCGAAACGGCGGCTGGCCTCCAACTGTTCGCGCAGTCGGCCGTAATAAGACTTGTCCAGGCGCTGGTAGACGGGGTGCGGCAGGGGCAAAAAGGGCAGGCCGCCCCGTTCCGTCTGCCAGTGGGACAGACGGGCCAGAGCGGCGGCGGGATCGGCGTCGTTCACCACCAGCAGACGGGGATCGGCAAGCTCGAGGCCCGCCGCCCGCCGCGCGTCGTCTTCTTTGTCCACCACGGCCACCAGCGGAACGCCCGCCGGGCAATCCCCCGCACCGGGCAGGGTCGGAGCAGCCTCCAGCAGGCGGGCCAGGGCGTGGCCCATGCCCGCGCCCAGCAGCACGGGCAGCACGGGACGCGCCGGGGGAGCGTCCGCGGCGTTCAATGCGTCCGGCCTATGCAGCGCATTTAGGATAGCCAGTTCGCGACGGGGGCCGCCGGGCCCGAGCAGGCGTAGCGGCGTTGCGCCGGGGCGGTCGATTTCCACGTCGATCGGGCGGCCTTCGGCGTCGTACAGGGGGCGGCAGCGTCGGGTGCGCAAGCTCATGACGGTCGGCCTGAGGGTCTGGAGTAAGCGGGGTGCCCGGGGCATAGCGGCCGCGCGGTTTCCGCGCCTGGGGGCAGAACAATCACCTCGTCGCCCCGGCGCTCGAAGCGCGCCCCGCGTATGGGGCTTTCGACATCCAAAATCGCCCCGTCCAGCACCAGGCGCACGCCGGGATGCACGCAACCTGTCACGACCAGGCGCGAAGGCCGCTGCCGCTCACGCGCGCGTTCCAGCCCGGCCTGAAGAAAAGCCCGCTGTTTTTCCAGAATATGGGCCTCGCGGCGGGCGCGGGCCAGGCGACGGGCGCAGTCGTTGGCATCGGGCGGCAGGTGCCCGGCCAGGGGGGCGCACTGGTCCACCGTTCGCCGGGCTTTGTCCAGGCGTTCGGAACAGCGGCGCAGGGGGCGGGACCACGCGGGGTCGTCGCCCAGGACCACCAGGGTGGGGGCGAGCGAGGCGTGCCCCAGATCGCCGCCCACGGCGAGCGCGCGGCGTGCCCGGCATACGCCGCCGTTCAGGTTGCGGCGCACGACAATGCCTCCCCCGGCCAGCAGGGCGCTGTGAAGGGCCTGATCGATATCCAGGTCGTTCCCGGCCCGCAGCTCGGCTTTGTCGGCAAAACCGATGCGCAGGTTCCGGCCCGCGCTCAACAGACAGTTGGCGTTGTCGCCCCGCGCGCCGACCCGCACGGCCAAATCGCCCCTGGCCCTCACCCGGCCGCCGAACACGCCGCCGTCCACCAGCACCTCGGTCCCCCGGACCGTAAAGCCGCTGCCCACGTCGCGGTGGATGTGAACCTTGCCCACAAAGGCGATGTTGCCGGTATGGAAATCCACGCCGCCGCGCACGTTGAGCAGGGTCTTGACCGCGATGAGCCCCTCCTCGCGGTATACGTAACCCGCCGCCGTGGCCAGCAGGCGCAGGGGATGACGAGGATCGGGGGCGGTATGCCGACCGGCGGGCAGAACAGGGGCGTCCAGAATGAAACGGGGATCGATCTCCGCTCCGGACTCGCCCCCGGCGGAGGCCAACGGCGTCAGTTCGGCCAAAACCTGGCCGGGGAGCACGTTGCGCGCGTAACCCAGGTTGCGCATGTCGCAACGGCCGCGCGCCAGAGGGCGAGGCTTGAGAGCCGTATGGTCGAAGTCGGGGTCGAAGAAGTGACGCAGATACCAGGGCATGGCCTACCCCCGGTCGGGCGTCGCGTCGAAAGCGGGGGCCGCGCGCCGCCGCAGGCCCGACACCAGGGCGGCGGCCTTGAGGCCCAGGCATTCGCCGGTGAAGCCGAGGCCCTCTTCGGTGGTGGCCTTGAGATTGACCTGATCCTCGCGGAGGCTCATAAGCCGGGCCACGTTGCGTCGGATGAGATCGACGTGGGGGGCCAGGCGGGGCTTCTGAGCAATGACGGTCAGGTCCACGTGGCAGATTTCCAGCCCGGCCTCGGCCGCCATATCCATAACCATATCCAGCATAAGAGAGGAAGACGCGCCGTCCCAACGCGGATCGTCGTCCGGAAACCGGCGGCCTATGTCGCCCGCGGCCAGGCAACCCAAAACGGCGTCCATCAGGGCGTGCAGCAACACATCGCCGTCGGAGTGGGCGCTGACGGTCCACTCGCCGGGGATGGGCACGCCGCCCAATACCAGGGGGCGGGAGCCGCCGTAGCGATGCACGTCGTAGCCCCAGCCCGAACAGGGGCGGGGAGCGTTGCGGTCCGCCAGCAGGGCCAGGTCTTCGGGCAGCGTTATTTTACGATTGGCCGGGTCGCCTTCCACCACGGCCACCGGATGGCCGCAGCGTTCCATAAGCGAGGCGTCGTCCGTGACTTCCCATCCTTCGGCCTCGGCCCGGCGGTGGGCTTCGGCCAGCGCCGCCGTCCGAAATGCCTGCGGAGTTTGCGCGGCCCGCAGATCGGCGCGGGCCGGAGTGCGCCGGACACGGTTCCCGGCATCCACTTCCTTGATGGTGTCGGTGACGGGCAGGCCGGGCACGACGCCGAACGGAAGCTCCGCTCCGTCCGCCGGGGGGATGGTCGGAGAGTCGGTCAAGGCGTCGGCCACACGGGTGACCAGGGCCGGGGTAAGGAAGGGACGGGCTCCGTCGTGCACCAGAACCGTGCCGCAGGCGGCGGGCAGGGCGGCCAGACCCAGTCGCACCGAATCCTGACGGCGGGGACCTCCGGCGGCCGTGCGCCACGGCACGCCCAGGACGTGATCACGGTCAAGATCGGCCAGTTCGGCCGTGGCGGCGTCCAGCCGTTCCGGCGGAAACACGACGACCAGCCCTCGCACCCGGGGCGAGGCGGTCAGGGCGCGGGCGGCCCGCCACCACAGGGGCGCGCCGTTCCGGCGCAGGAACTGCTTGGCCTCGCCGCCCGTGGCGGCGGCCAGCCTGCTGCCCTGACCGGCGGCCAGCAGCAGGGCCCAGCACTCGTTGTTCATGGCGTTCCCCGCGCGGCCGGGGCCGTGCCCCGGCGAAAAAAAGAATCGGGAGTCGGACTGTAAGCCGGGTTTTGTACCTTTCGTCCCGAGGGGCGGAAGGCGGTCGTCATTCCTCTAGGAGCGCGGTTACCCACGCCCTCAAGCAACCTACCCGGGAACCAGAGGCCGGGCCGGCCGGTTCCCCTATTTGGTCTTGCTTCGGATGGGGCTTGCCTGGCTTGCCGCGTTACCGCGACAACCGGTGGGCTCTTACCCCACCGTTTCACCCTTACCCCCGCGCGCAGCGAGGGCGGTTTGCTTTCTGTTGCGCTTGCCGGAGATCGCTCTCCCCGGGTATTACCCGGCATCCCGCCCTGCGAAGCCCGGACTTTCCTCCCCGGACCCTGCGGTCCGCGGCGACGACCCGTCCGGCTCCCGAAATGTCGCGCGCCGCCCCGCCGTCCGCACGCGCGGACGCGGCGCGCGCAACGTTATTCCTTATCCGCGTCCGCCGCGCCCACCGTGTCCTCGAAAAAAGTCTGGGTCGGGGCGGCCTTGGCCTGTCCGGCGGCTTCGGCCTCGGGGTCCTGAAAGTGGCGATCCCAGTAGATAAGGCGCTGGCAGTTGGGGCAGCTCAGAATCTGCTGGCCGCGCTGCAGTTCGATGAACACCTGGGGCGGAATGGCGATGTGGCAGCCCGCGCACACGCCGTTGTCCACCGGCACGATGACCGGGTGCTCCAAACGGCGGCGGATGAACTCGTACCGCGAGAGCACCGGAGCGGGCACTTCCGAACCGGTGACGGAGCGGGTCTTTTCCAACTCGTCCAGTTTGCCGTCGGCTTCGGCCAGGCGCTCGGCCAGGTTGGCCTGCTTGACTTCCAGTTCGGCCTTGAGGGAAGTCCAGGTTTCGTCCACCTCTTTCAGGTTGTTTTCCTGAATGTTGCGCTCTTCCTGAAGGGCGACGCGTTCTTCCTCGCGCGAGCGGTTCTGACGTTCCATGTTGTCCATTTCGCGGACCATGGCCTGATACTCGCGGGTGTTGCCCACCTGCATGAGCTTGCTTTTGCTCTTTTTGATGCGGGCCGAGTCGTCCTCGATGTCCACGTCCAGACGTTTCTGCTGTTCCTTGAGGTGCTGCAGCTTGTCCAGCACGCGGTTGCGCTGCTCTTCCTGAACCGCGAAACGGCGGGAGAGCTCTTCCACTTCCTGGGGGGCCGTCTTCAGTTCGGTCTTCACGGCGTGGATGGCGTCGTCCACATGCTGGAGGGCCACCAGTTGGCGAATCTGCTCAAGATAGAGGCTCACGACAGTACCTCCGGTACTTCAAGTAAGGAAAAAGGGCTAAAAGGGTCCCGCCGGGGCAGAAAGCTCACCCTGACGTCGGGCAGACGGCGCGCCAGGACGAGGGCCAGGCGGCGGGTCATTTCCTCTTCCAGAATGAAATGGCCCACGTCCAGCACGGCGAACGCCGCGCCGGAAGGGAGCCGGTTGCGGGAAACAAGGTCCAGGGCGTCGTGATACTTCACGTCGCCGGTGATATACAGATCGGCCCCCGACGCGCGGGCCTCGTCCATGAGCGATGCTCCGGAGCCGGTGCACACCGCCACCCGGCGGATGGCGGCGGGAGCTTCGCCGATCAGGCGGGCCACGGCGTTGGCGCGTTCCAGGGGCAGCAGGGCGGCCAACTTCCGGGCCAGCTCGGGCAGGGAAAGAGGGGCGGGCAGGTCGCCCACGCAGCCGAATCCCCCCGTCCGTTCCGTGCCGTCGGCCCGGCGCGCGACGCCGGTGACTTCCAGAAAACGGCGTCCGCTCAGCCCCAGTTCGTCGGGCAGCCATGCCGCCGGTCCGTCGGGGTTGGCGTCCAGGGTGGTGTGGGCCGCGTACAGGGGCATGTCGTGGGAAAACAGAAGCGAGAGCGTCCGCTGATAGATGTCGAGGGCGTCGGGGTAGCGGGGGCGCAATGTGAGCGGGTGGTGGGTGAGCAGCATGTCGGCCCCGGCGGCCGCGGCTTCGGCCACGGCGTCGGGCGTAGGGTCGAGGCTGACGGCCAGATGGGCGATCTCCGGCCGGGCCGAGGCCACCTGTATGCCGGATTTGTCCCACTCGGCGGCGAACTCCGGGGGAGCCGCCTCTTCCAGAATCGCGATGAGTTTGTGCTGCTGCATCCCGCCTTCTTCAAAAGGGCCGCGGCCGAAACCGGCGGCATGGGCACGCCCGCGCCGTCGCGCGGGGCTTGCGGAGCGCCCGGCCGCCAGGGCGGGGACGCAACCGGTCTGTCGACATGGAATTGAACTTTCTAATAAAAAAACACCGCTTCGTCAAGTCGGAGAGCGGATGTCCCCGCCGCTTCCCCCTTCGGACGATTTCAGCTATGCTGCCGCCCATGCCGAACTTTCTACTTCTCTCCGACGTATTTTGCCCCTGGTGCTACGGCTTCGGCCGGGTCATGCGGCGCCTTGTCGCCGAGCATCCCGGCTGGCCGGTGCGGGTTTTGTGCGGCGGGCTCATGGACGAGCCTTCCACTCTGGCCGATTTGGCGGAGGAATCCCCTCATATCCGCGACTTTTTCGTCCGACTGGCGGACACCACGGGGCAGTCCGTGGGGCAGGCTTTTCTGGACAAGCTCGATCCGGCCCGGGGCCGTCTGATCCGCCTGTACTCCCCGGCCGTGGCCGCGCCTTTGGCCGCGCTCAAGCGCTTGGACCCCGGCCGCGCCCTGGAGCATATGGAAGCTTTTCAGGCCGCTTTTTACGGTGGGGGGCAAGATGTGCTGAATCCCGACGTGCAGCGCGAACTGGCCGTCGGCTTGGGAGCGGACCCCGCCGCCTTCTCCGCCGCCCTGGCCGCCCCGGATCTGCCGGAGCGCGTCCAGGCCGAAATGGACGAGGCCGCCGCCATTATGGGCGAATTCGCCCTGTATCCCACTCTCTACCTGGAGGACGGAGCTTCCCGCCGCCTTCTGGCCCGGGGCTTCGCCCCCTATGAGCAGGTGGCCGCCAAACTCGCCGACGCCGCCTCGGCTCCGGTCCTGGGGCCCGTCTGCACCCTCGACGGGCATTGCGATTAGAGCGTTTCGTCATGGAAATGCTCTACGCAGTCGAGCAAGGCGAGGCTTTCGCTTTTCTTTTTCCTTATCCGCAATCCGGCGCCTGCTTTTTCATCAAAACTTCCTTTGTGGTTTGAAACTTCCCCCTTCAAGGGGAAAAGAGCGGTCGACAAGACGGCGAAGCCGATGAAATCCTTTTCTGTAACTCCTCCCTTCAGGGAGGGGCAATCCGCACGACCCCTATCCGTCGGCGGCTTCAGTCAGTCGGCGGATGGGGCGGCTGTGGATTGAAACATGCTCAGCGAGATGCGTCGGCGTTTCAAATCCACGTCGAGCACGGTGACGGCGACTTCTTGCTGAAGTCGGACGACTTCGGCGGGGTCGCGCACATATCGATCGGCCATCTGGCTGATATGGACCAGGCCGTCCTGATGGACGCCGATATCGACAAAAGCGCCGAAGGCCGTGATGTTGGTGACGATGCCGGGCAGTCTCATGCCGGGGCGCAGATCGTCGAGGTCATGGACGCCTTCGGCGAAGGCGAACGCGTGGAAGGGCTCGCGCGGGTCGCGGCCGGGTTTGTCCAGTTCGGCCAGGATGTCGGTCAGGGTGGGCAGCCCCGCGCCTTCGGCCGCGTACCGCCGAACATCGATGCGGGCGCGCAGGCCGGGGTCGGCCAGCAAATCGGCCACCGAGGCGTTCAGATCGCGGGCCATGCGTTCCACCAGGGGGTAAGATTCGGGGTGCACGGCGCTGGCGTCCAGCGGATGCGCGCCGCCCCGCACGCGCACGAACCCGGCGGCCTGTTCAAAGGCTTTGGGGCCCAGGCGGGGCACGTCGAGCAGGGCTCGACGGGAGGCGAAGGGGCCGTGTTCCGCGCGCCAGGCCACAATATTGCGGGCCAGCACCGGCCCCAGACCGGACACGTAGGTCAGAAGCTGCTCGCTGGCGGTGTTCAGCTCCACGCCCACGGCGTTGACGCAGCTGGTCACCACGTCGTCCAGGCGGCGTTTGAGCTCGGCCTGATTGACGTCGTGCTGATACTGGCCCACGCCGATGGCCTTGGGATCGATTTTGACCAGTTCGGCCAGAGGGTCGGCCAGACGGCGGCCGATGGACACCGCGCCCCGGTAGGTGAGGTCCAGATCGGGAAATTCGGCCCGCGCCGCCTCGGAGGCGGAATACACCGAAGCCCCGCTTTCGCTGACCATAATCACCGGCACCGAGGCGGGTCGGCCGGGCAGTTCCCGTAAAAACGCCTCGGTTTCGCGTCCGGCCGTGCCGTTGCCCACGGCCACGGCCTCGATGTCGTATTTTTGCAGCAGGGCCAGGACCACGCGTCCGGCCTCGGCGCGGGCCGCGGCGGACCCCGCATGGGGCTGGACGACGGCGTGGTCGAGCAGGCCCCCCTGACGGTCCAGGCAGACCACTTTGCACCCGGTGCGGAAGCCGGGGTCCACGGCCAGGATGCGGCGCGTCCCCAGGGGCGGGGCCAGAAGAAGCTGGCGCAGATTTTCGCCGAACACCCGGATGGCCTCGGCGTCGGCCCGCTTTTTAAGTTCGCCGCGCAATTCGTTTTCCAGCGAGGGAAGCAACAGGCGGCGACAGCCGTCGTCCAGGGCCGCGCGCGCCTGCTCGACGGCCGGGGAGCGGCGGGCGCGGGCGTTGAGCGGTAAAAAGAGGCCGTACAGCGCGTTGGACACGGCCGCGGCGTCGCGGGGCCGCAGCGCCACGCGCAGCACTCCCTCGGCCTCGGCCCGGAACACGGCCAGCACCCGGTGGGAGGGAGCCTTGGCGGCCGTCTGTTCCCAGTGGAAATAGTCGCGGTAGGTGGCTCCCTCTTCCTCTTTGCCCGGCGTCACTTCGGCCGTCAGCACGCCCTCGCGGGCCAACAGCGCGCGCACCCTGGCGCGGGCTTCGGCGTCCTCGGCGAAGCGTTCGGCCAGAATGTCCCGGGCTCCGGCCAGAGCGGCCTCGGCGTCGGGAACATTGTTATCGGCGTCCACATAACGGGCGGCCTCGACCGCGGGGTCGCCGGGGCCGAAGTCCAGCAGCCACAGGGCCAGGGGCTCCAGCCCTCGTTCGCGGGCCTGGGCGGCGCGGGTGCGGCGCTTGGGACGGAAAGGCAGATACACGTCCTCCAGCCGGGCCAGATTGGGCGCGGCGGTCAGGGCGGCGTCCAGATCGGGGGTGAGCAGGCCGCGTTCTTCCAGCGAAGCCCGCATGGCGGCGCGGCGTTTGTCCAGTTCGGCCAGGGCGGCCAGGCCGTCGCGCACGGCGGTCACGGCCACTTCATCCAGGCCGCCCGTGGCTTCTTTGCGATAGCGGGCTATAAAGGGCACGGTGGCGTCTTCGCCCAGCAGGCGGGCCGCGGCCTCCACCTGGGCGGGGCGAAGTTGGAGTTCGGCGGCCAGGGAGCGAATATGCTCGGCGGGAACGGATACGGACATGGCGGACTCGAGAGGCTGAAAGGTGAACGGATACGGGGGGGCCCGCACCGGCGGACTTTGTCATCAAAGACGACGGGGGGCAAGGGGCGGCTCGCGGTCGCGCACGGCTCGGATGCCGGTCCGCGCGCCCTTGACAACAGCTTTGAATCGTTTAGCTTGCGTGTGATACGGTGTTAAAAGGCAGGGTTCGCAATCTTTTTTGGAGTAAGGGAGGGGTTCGATGGCGTCTGTGATGAAAGGATTGGCCGCGCTGGCGGCGGCCCTGGTGCTGGCCGCGCCCGCCGCGTCGGCCCGCGCGGCCGACGAAGGCAAAAATCTCAAAGTGGGCTTCGTATACGTGTCGCCGGTGGGCGACGACGGCTGGTCCTATGCGCATGATCAGGGACGTCTGGCTATGGAGGCGTTGCCTTACGTGGAAACCACCTTTCTGGAGAACGTGCCCGAAGGGCCGGACTCCGAACGCGCTTTTCTGAACCTGGCCCGCAAGGGATACGACATTATCATCGGCACCAGTTTCGGTTACATGGATTCCATGGAAAAAGTGGCCGGACAGTTCCCCAAGGCCACTTTCATGCACTGCTCCGGTTACAAGAGCGGTCCGAACATGACGGCCTATTTCGGCCGCATGTATCAGGCCCGTTATCTGACCGGCATGGTGGCCGGAGCCATGACCCAAAAAAATGAAATAGGTTTTGTGGCGGCCTTTCCCACTCCCGAAGTCATTCGCGGCATCAACGCTTTCACCTTGGGCGCCAGAGACGTCAACCCCGACGCCAGGGTTCGCGTGGTGTGGACCCGCACCTGGTACAGCCCCGACGACGAAAAGAAAGCCGCGGAAAGCCTGATAGACGTGGGCGTGGACGTTATAGCCCAACATCAGAATTCCGCCGGTCCTCAGGAAGCGGCCGAAGCGCGGGGCATCTATTCGGTAGGATATAATGCCGATATGTCCGCCGCCGCGCCCCATGCGCATTTGACCGCCGCCGTATGGAACTGGACCGATTTTTATCGCAATTTTATTGAGACCGTGCACCGGGGGGAATGGAGCAACGGCAACTACTGGTACGGTCTGGACAGCGGTCTTGTGGGCATCGCCCCGTTCGGGAAAATGGTGCCCCAGGATGTGCGCGACCGGGTGAACGCCGCGCAGGAGGACATCAAGGCCGGCAAGCTGACGGTGTTCGCCGGTCCGGTCAGGGACCAGAAAGGCGAGGTGCGCGTGCCCGAGGGGCAGGTGGCCCCGGATCAGGACCTCTTGAGCATGGATTGGTTTGTGGAAGGCGTGATCGGCACCACCGAATAAGCAAAGACCGTCTGACGGGCGCCCGTTCTTTCCTTGGGGAGGGCGGGCGCTTTTCGCAACATGCCCGCGCGGCTCCCGAAAAGGATCGCCTCATGAACGGATTGCGCGTCGTCAAACGCCGGACGCCTCCGGGTCGGATTTCCCTCCTTATCGTTCCGGCGGCCGTGCTGATCGCCCTGGCGGCTTGTTCGCTGCCGCTTCTCATTCAGGGCAAAGCGCCGCTCAGGGCCTTCGGCCTGTTGTTCGCGGGCGGCTTCGGGGGGCTGTATCCCCTGGAGGACACGCTGCTCAAGGCTCTCCCCCTGTTCCTGTGTTCGCTGGGGGTGTCCGTGGCCTTCCGCATGAAGGTGTGGAATATCGGGGCCGAAGGACAGTTCGCCCTGGGCGGTGTGGGGGCCACCTGGGCCGTGCTGACCTTTTCGGGGTTGCCCGCGTGGGTCATGCTGCCGCTCATGCTGCTGTGCGCGGCCGTGGCGGCCGGGCTGTGGGGCATGGTGCCGGGCCTGTTGCGGGTGCGCTTCGGCCTGAACGAGATCATCTCGACCCTGATGCTCAATTACATCGGCATCGAATTTTTGCGCTTTCTCATCTACGGCCCCTGGAAAGACCCCGCCGGCAAGGGCTTTCCCATGACGGCCATGTTTCCGGCCGAGGCGGTGTTTCCCACCCTGTTCGGCCGCACCCACGCCGGGCTGATCGTGTGCGTGCTGGCCGCCGTGGCTCTGGGCGTGTTTCTCCATCGCACCCGCCTGGGTTTTGAACTGCGGGCCGCCGGGGAAAATCCCCGCGCCGCCCGTTACGCGCGCATGCCGTACGGTTTTCTGCTGGTGCTGGTGCTCACCGTGAGCGGCGCTCTGGCGGGCATGGCGGGGGGCGTGGAAGTGTCGGCCACCTTCGGCCGCCTCCAGCCCAATCTGGCCACCGGTTACGGGTATACCGCCATTGTGGTGGCCTGGCTGTCGCGGCTGCGCCTGTCGTCCATAGCCTTCTTTTCCTTCTTCCTGGCCGGGCTGCGCGTGGGCGTGGAGAATATTCAACTGGAGATGCAGGTCCCCGCCGCCTTCGGCGGCATTCTGGAAGGGTTCATCCTGCTCTGCGTGCTGGCCGGGCAGTTCTTTTACGGCTACAGGCTGGAGCGCCGCGCGGCGGAAAGCGCGCCGCGTCCGCGGAGGGAAGAGGCATGAACGGGGACCTGATCCTGTCGCTGCTGGCCGCCACGGTGCTGGCGGGCACGCCCCTGCTGTACGCCACGCTGGGCGAAATCGTCACCGAACGCTCGGGGGTCATCAACCTCGGGGTGGAAGGCATGATGATTCTGGGGGCTTTTTTCGCCTTTATCGTGCAACTGCATACGGGCAACGCCTGGCTGGCCGCCCTGGCCGCCGGGCTGGGCGCGGGCTGCGTAGGGTTGCTGCACGGCGTGGTGTGCCTGATCTTTCAGGGGAATCAAACCGTGTCGGGCCTGGCCCTGACCATTTTCGGGGTGGGGCTGTCGGACTATCTGGGCACGCCCTTTGTGGGCGTCCAGACCGAGGGATTTCAGTCCTTCGCGCTGCCCGTGCTGGGTCAGATTCCCGTCCTGGGGCCGGTATTCTTCCAGCATAACGCCCTGGTCTATGTTTCCTATCTTTTGCCGCCTCTTTTGTGGTGTTTTTTCAACCGCAGTTCCACAGGTCTGGCTCTGCGCGCCGCGGGCGAATATCCGGCCGCCGTGTCCGCCGCCGGGTTGGATCCGGTGCGCCTGCGCTGGCTGGGCATTTTCGTCGGGGCCTTTTTGGTGGGCGTGGGCGGAGCGTATCTGTCCTTGGCCGCCACCCATATATGGACCCACAACCTGACGGCGGGCAAGGGCTGGATAGCCGTGGGCCTGGTCATTTTCGCCTTCTGGCGGCCGGGCCGCGCCCTGTTCGGGGCCTGGCTGTTCGGCGGCATCATGGCCCTGCAATTGCGCCTCCAGGCCCTGGGCGTGAACATACCGTCCTCGCTCATGACCATGCTGCCTTACGCGCTGACCGTGCTCGCCCTGCTGTGGGCCTCGTGGCGCGGCCACGGCCGCGACGCGCCCGCCGCTTTGGGCGTGAACATCGAACCCCGCGATTAATCTTGAGAGCAGATTAACTTTAACATTGTGCGATGTTGAAGTTTAAGGCACGACCGCTTCGGCATCCGACAGTGCCGATGAATGGCGCTTATGCCTTCGCGGCCACCGCCTGTTCCGCTGTCGGAAGAGCATGTTCAAGCCGAAAATGCTCGGGGCGAACGCCGGGGCGTGCTTCGCCAGCGGCGGTCGAAGCCTGCCTTTTGCCGGGCCGGAAGCTCGACGGCCATTCCCCCCGGTCTTGACCGGACAGTGGGGCGATCGTAGTTTGGATGTCGTACATCGCGGGGACGACCCCGCCCTTGCTTCGGATGCTCCGGAGAAGGCTTTTCATGGGGACGACCCCACGACGGGAGGCGCTCATGAACTGGCTGCTGTTGTTTCTCGCGGGGCTTCTGGAAACCGCTTGGGCCACGGGGCTCAAGTACACGCACGGTTTTTCCCGGCCCTGGCCCACCCTGGCCGTGCTGGCGCTCATGGCGGGCAGCGTGTGGCTGCTGTCTTTGGCCATGCGCGGCCTGCCCGTGGGCACGGCGTACGCCGTGTGGACGGGCATAGGCAGCGTGGGAGCCGTTATCCTCGGGATAGTCCTGTTCGGCGAACCCCTGACCGTGCCCCGCCTGGCGTGCGTGGGCCTGATCGTCGCGGGCATTGCGGGGCTCAAGCTGGTTTCCTGACCCCGTCTTCTTCCCCTTCGGTGGCGGACGAACAGTACGTCCGCCCTGTTCCGCGTCGGGCGGGGCCTTGACGAAGACCGGCAAGGGGGGAATGATGACGTTTTTCCCCTTCCGGCGACGGAGCGCGGATTGGAGAAGGGGAGTGCCGGATATTTCAAGGATACGCGTATGGCGTTGACCACACGGGACATGCTGGGCCTGCCGATGCTCGCGGGCGCGTCGTTTTTCATGCAGGCGCTGGATTCGACCATCCTCAATACCGCCATTCCCGCCATCGCCTCCGATCTGCGCCAATCTCCCTTTTCCATGCAATTGGCCGTTGTCGGCTACACCCTTACGGTGGCGCTGCTCATTCCTCTCAGCGGCTGGATGGCGGACCGCTTCGGCACCCGGCGTACCTATCTGGCTTCGGTGGCGGTGTTCGCTCTGGGTTCGCTGCTGTGCGCGCTGTCCACCTCCCTGCCCATGCTGGTGGCCGCGCGCGTGGTGCAGGGCATGGGCGGCGCGGTGATGATGCCCATCTCGCGCCTGGCGCTCATGCGCGCCTACCGGCGCGACGATTTCATACAGGCTTTCAATTTTATTTCCATTCCCGGCCTGGTGGGCCCCATCGTGGGCCCCATTTTGGGCGGCTGGCTGGTCACCTACGCCTCCTGGCACTGGGTGTTTCTCATCAACATCCCCATCGGGGCCCTGGGGTTTTTCTACGGCTACCGCATCATGCCCGACTTCCGGGCCGAGCGCGGTCCCTTCGACGCTTTGGGCTTCGGAGCCATCGGGCTGGGCGTCCTGGCCGTCAGCGCCGGTCTGGAACTGACCGGCGGGCACGCCTCTTCGCCGCTCTGCGCCCTCGTCCTGGCCGTGACCGGCTTTGCCTGTCTGGCGGGATACGTGCGCCATGCCCGGCGCGCGGCCTATCCCCTCATCGGGCTCGGCATGTTCAAAACCCGGACCTTCGCCGTGGGTATCGCGGGCAACGTGGTGGCCCGTCTGGGCATAGGCAGCATTCCCTTTCTGGTGCCCCTGCTGCTTCAGGTGGGGCTGGGCTACCCGGCCGACGTTGCCGGGCTGCTTCTGCTGCCTTCGGCCCTGGGCTCGTTGCTGACCAAGACCTTTGTGCTCAGGGTTCTGCATCGTTTTCACTACCGCCGCACTTTGTTGTTCCTGACCGTGTCCATCGGCGTGGTGTTCGCTCTGCTCAGTCTCCAGCGGCCGGGCTGGCCTCTGGTCTTCCTGGCGGCGCCTCTGTTCATTCAGGGCATGTTGATGTCCGCCCAGTTCACGGCCATGAACACCATCACCCTGGGCGACCTGTCCGCCGAACACGCCAGCGACGGCAACAGTCTGTTGTCCGTGACCCAAAACCTGTCGATCCGTTTCGGCGTGGCCATCAGTACGGCGGCGCTGCGCTTTTTCAGCGCTTCCGGCGGCACGCCCCTGGACGCGTTGCACCGCACTTTCATCATGGTGGGGATTATGACGGCGTTGGCGGCCTTCGTGTTTATGCTGCTGCGGCCCGGCGACGGCGACAACCTGTTGGGCGCTTCGCGCGGCCGGATCGAAAAGCCGTTGTAAGGCGGCCCGCCGGGGGCTCCCGCCGTTACGCGTCCGGCGTCGTTTTCCGCCTGGCCCGCGCTTGCGGGGCGGCCCGGTCTGTGTAAGAAAAGGACGCCAACCCCTGTTTTCGGGAGGAACCGCCCATGCCCGCATCCCTGTCGTCCGCCGCCGCCCGGCCCTTGCCCCCTCCCGTGGTGCGTCTGGAGGGCATTTCCAAGAGCTTCGGACCGGTGCGCGCCAATCGCGATATTACCCTGGACATCCGGCCCACGCGCATCAAAGCTTTGCTGGGTGAAAACGGGGCGGGCAAGTCCACCCTGATGTCCATCTTGGCCGGACGTTCCCGTCAGGACGCGGGCGTCATCTGCGTGGACGGCCTGCCCGCGCGTTTCCGCTCCCCCAAGGACGCTCTGGCGGCGGGCATAGGCATGGTGTACCAGCACTTCATGCTGGTGGAGGCCATGACCGTCGCTGAAAATCTGATGCTGGGGCAACAAAGGGGCCGCCTGAACCCGGTCGCCATGCAGGAGGAGGTGCGGGGCCTGGCCGAACGCTACGGCCTGGCCGTGGATCCGGCCGCGCGCATCGCGGATTTGTCCATGGGCGAGCGGCAGCGGGTGGAAATCCTCAAGCTTTTGTACCGCGATTGCCGGGTGCTTATTCTGGACGAACCCACGGCGGTGCTCACGCCTCCGGAAATCGTCCAGTTGTCCCGCGCCCTGCGCTGCATGGCGGACGAGGGTAAAGCCGTGGTGTTCATCAGCCACAAAATGCGGGAAGTGCTGGACCTGGCGGACGAGGTGGCCGTGTTGCGGCGCGGCGAAATCGTGGACGAGTTTACGCGCGGCGAAGTGCCGGACGAACGGGAGTTGGCCGCGCGCATGATCGGGCACGAGATGGAACGCGTCGCCCCTCCCGCGCCCTTCAGCGGCGAGAGTGAATGCCTGTTGCGGGTGGAGCGCGCGTCCTGCGGGCGTATGCGGGATGTCGGCCTGGTTCTGCGCCGGGGCGAGATACTGGCCGTGGCGGGCGTGGCGGGCAACGGCCAGCGCGAACTGGTGGAAATGCTCGTCGGACTGCGGCGGCCCGAAAGCGGTCGGGTGGAAATTCTGGGCCGGGACTGGCAGCGTTTTTTCCGCGAACCCATCCGGGGCGAGGGCGGCTTGGCCTATATTCCCGAGGATCGCCGGGGCCTGGCTACTTGTCCCGCCCTGGACCTCACCGACAATTTTTTGCTCACCAACCGCTTTTTCTTTGCGCGCGGGCCTTTTCTGAACCGACGCGGGGCGGAAGCCGCCACGCGGGAGACCATAAAGGAATTCAACGTGCTGCCCGGCGACCCGCGGGCCGAGGCGGGCGCCCTGTCCGGCGGCAATCTGCAAAAACTGGTGCTGGGCCGCGAATTTTACCGCAACCCCCGACTCATCGTGGCCGAGAATCCCACCCAGGGGCTGGACGTGGGGGCCACGGAAGAGGTGTGGCGGCGGCTTTTGAGCGCGCGGGACCATGCGGGCGTTCTGCTGGTGACCGGCGATCTCCATGAGGCCGTCACCTTGGCCGACACCATAGCGGTCATGTACCGGGGACGTTTTATGGACGTGTTCCCGCGCGGGGACACGGCCAAACTGGCGTCCATCGGCCTGCTCATGGCAGGGATGAGACCGGGCGCAAACGACGGAGCTGCGGCATGAAACGGCGTTTGAGCGTGGCCGAGGCGGTCCGGGCGGCTTCCATTCTTTACGAGTTGAACAGCAAGCCCGAGGGCGTGCTGGCCCTGGCCCGGCAGGCGGAATTGCCCTGCTCGGACCCCGGGGCGGAAAAGGCTCTGCTGCGGGAGTGGCGGGCCTTTGTGCATGCGGCCGTGCTGTACGGACTCATGGTCCAGGCTCCCAACATCGTGGTGGTGGAATACCTGCGCGTCACTCAGGATATGCTGCGGCATGAGGGCTATACGCCTGACGAGGCCGAGCGCTTTGTGGACGAGGCCTTTCGGGCCTACGTGGAACCGCTGTTGCGGACGCAGACCAAGGAGTGCCCGGCGGTGTTCTTCGGCCGTCTGATCGGCCGTGAACTGGCGGACGTGCCGCCGCGCGCGGCGGCCGTGGTGTCCGGCGTCATGGCCATGATCTTTGCGGCCGTGCTGGACAAGCTGGAGCAATACGAATTTGCCGCCGAGTAAGGGTCGGGCGTGAACCGGCGGGGAGGAGAGGCATGAACGACGAGACAATGGCCGTATTGCGGACCATGCAGATCAACGAAGCCACGGATCACAGAATTTACGCCCGCCTGGCCGCGCGCGCCGACAGCCCCAACCGGGAAGTGCTGGCGCGTATGGCGGCGGACGAGGCCCGGCACTGCAAAGTGTGGGAGGGCTACACCGGCCGCCCGGCCCGGCCCGTGGTCTGGAAGGTGTGGTGGTACACGCTGCTCGCTTGGGTATTCGGCCTGACCTTTGTGGTCAACTTGCTGGAAGACGGGGAGGAACTGGCCCAGGACCATTACCGGAAACTGGTGGAGGAGTTGCCCGAAACACGGGGCATTCTGGAAGATGAAACGCGACATGAGGCCGAACTGGCCGATATGATCGACGAGGAACGGCTGAAGTATATCGGCAGCATGGTGTTGGGGCTCAACGACGCTCTGGTGGAACTGACCGGCGCTCTGGCGGGCTTTACTCTGGCCTTGGGCAGCAACGCCACCGTGGGGCTGGCCGGCTTCATTACCGGGGTGGCGGCCACCCTGTCCATGGCGGCGTCGGAATACCTGTCCAAAAAGTCCGATCCCCATGAAAAACACCCGATTAAGGCCGCCGTGTACACGGGCATCGCCTACCTGATCACCGTGACTCTGTTGCTTCTGCCCTACGTGCTGACCTCGTCGCCGTATCTGGCCTTGGGTATATGCCTGTTTACCGCGGCTTGCATTATTTTCGTGTTCACCTTTTTTGTATCCGTGGTGCGGCGCGAGGCATTTCGGCCCCAGTTTCTGGAAATGCTGTGCATCAGCTTCGGCGTGGCCGCGGTGTCTTTCCTTATAGGGTGGGCCGCCCGGACCTGGCTGGGCATCGATATGTAAACGCGGCGCTCCCGGAACGGCGCGTGAGCGCCCTCTTGCGCCCGGTTGCCGTTCGGGCCAGGTCTTTGACCCCGTATCGCTTCGCTTCTGATACGGGAACAAGCGGCATTTTTCCGCGTTATCCCCTTTTTTCATGACTCTATCTCTTGTGCCCTCCGGGTGGGGGAAAGGGGCCTGTTATGGGGGCGTTGCCCCCCTTCGAGGCCCCTTTCCAAACCC
>ERZ894232.804-NODE-804-length-37492-cov-14.147715_pt1 | contig 37492 bp, 35 predicted proteins | sample MGYA00380296_ERZ894232 | MGnify/ENA primary metagenome ERZ894232 (study PRJEB32331, sample SAMN06328433) | human gut metagenome | biome: human gut microbiome; feature: stool | host: Homo sapiens | collected 2014-08-14 ...
GCGCGGTTCGGAGCGGTCATAGTGATGCGGGGGCGCGGGATGCCGGTCGGGGGGCGTCCGTCCGGGCTCGGTGCGCATGTGGTGGCGGGCTTCATCCGGAACAACGGGGTTATCCCCGGGCCGCGGGGGCCGGGGAGGTTGATCGATCTGCCCGGCGCGAACGTCGCCCGCGTCGGGACGCTCGTCGTCCGGCGCGGCGAAAGCCGGACCGGCGACCAGAAGGGTCGAGGCCAGGGCCAGACTCAGAAAGGATGAAACATGAGAGGTCATGGCTAGCTCCTGCAAGGCTTTCCGGCCGCGGCGCGGGGTCGCGCCGGAGTTTGTGGCGTTTTTTTTCTATACGTATGATGCGGGGCGGGGGCAAGAGCGGAGGGCCCGCCCGCAGCGCTATATCCGGAAAAAATATATCCGGCCCGGCGGCATCTCATCCCCCGCTCGGAACAGGAGCGCCCCCAACGGGGGCTACGCTTTCTCTCACTTGTTTGACAGGCGGATCGGGGAACGGTAAATAAAATCATTTCGGCGACCCGCCGTCTTCCGAACGGGCCGTCTTCTCCCCCCTCTTATTTTTAAGGAAAACACCATGCGCATCGGTCCCTATACGCACGAAGAATTCATGGAGGAAGCCCGCAAATTCCACGGCTATCCCGCTCCCGGCCTGATCATCGGCGGGTATATGGTGGAACTGGCCCGCAGCCACATGCCCCACGGCGTGCTGTACGACGCCATCAGCGAAACCACCTACTGTCTGCCCGACGCCATCCAGTTGCTTACGCCCTGCACGGCGGGCAACGGCTGGTTGCGCATTCTCAACCTGGGGCTGTACGCCATGAGCCTGTACGACAAGCGCAACGGCCGGGGGGTGCGCGTGCGTCTGGACGTGGACAAGCTTGACCCGTATCCGGCCGTCAAGGCCTGGTTCCTGAAGACCACGCCCAAGCGGGAGCAGGATACCGACCAGTTGCAGGAGGAAATTTACGAGGCGGGCATCGCCATCCTGTCCGCTCAGGACATCGAGGTAAAGCCCGACTACCTCGGCCGCCGCGACAAGGGCAACATCGCGCGTTGCGCCGTGTGCGGCGAGCCCCATCCCGCCGCCTTCGGCACGGTGTGCCGGTCCTGCCAGGGGGATTCGCCCTACGCCAAGGGGCCGGGGCTGTCGTTCGGCGGCGGCCCCGCCCTGCGTTCCGTGCCCGTGGCCGAGGCCGTGGGAGGAACGGCCCTGCACGACATGACCCGCATCGAGCCCGGAGTGTCCAAGGGCCCGGCCGTGGTGGCGGGCCAGGTCATTTCCGGCGGCGATGTGTGCCGCCTCCAGGCTATGGGCCGAAATTCCGTGTATCTGGCCGAACAGGACGTGTCCGGTCGGTGGCTGCATGAAAACGAGGCGGCCGCCGCTTTCGGCGAACTCATGCCCGGCGAGGGCGTGGTCATGGACGAGGCCATCCGCGAGGGCAAGGTCAATTTCCGGGCGGCGCGGCGCGGCCTGCTGTGGGTGGACGCGCCCAGGCTGGCGGCCTTCAACCGGATGCCCGATGTCATGTGCGCTTCGCGCCACACGGGCGACGTGGTGGACGAAGGCGGTCGCGTGGCCGCCGGCCGGGCCATTCCTCTCTATATTTCCCGCGACGACTTTTTGCGGGCCCGCAACGTGCTGGACCAGGGGCCGCTGTTCTCGGTGCTGCCCCTGCGCCGGGCCAAAGTGGGCATTCTGATCACGGGCACCGAGGTGTTTCAGGGGCTTATCGAGGATCGCTTCCAGCCCGTCATCGAACAGAAAGTGACGGCTCTGGACTGCGAGGTGACGCATGCCCTCAAAGCTCCGGACGACGCGGAACGCATCCGCCTGGGGGTGGAAGAACTGTTGGATCGCGGGGCCGATCTCATCGTGACCACCGCGGGTCTGTCCGTGGACCCGGACGACGTGACCCGCAAGGGCTTGCTGGCCGCGGGCCTGGACGACATGCTGTACGGCATGCCTCTGCTGCCCGGAGCCATGAGCCTGGTGGGCCGCATCCGCAACGGCGGACGCGAGGCCCGGGTCGTGGGAGTGCCCGCCTGCGCTCTGTTCCACAAGATCACGGCCTTTGACGTGTTGTTGCCCTATGTGCTGGCCGACGCCCCGCTGAGTCGGGAATTCGTGGCCGAGCTGGGGCATGGCGGTCTGTGTCTGGAATGTAAAACCTGCACCTATCCCAAATGCACCTTTGCCAAATAGGGCGAGTCGCGTGAAGGCCCTCTCTCCCCGGTCCGACGTGGCGGGCGTGGTGCTGGCAGGCGGCCTGGGCAGGCGCATGGGCCGGGACAAGACCGGCCTGCGCCTGCGCGAGGGGGAGGCCGATTTCATTTCCCGCGCGGCCGCCCTGCTGGCGCGGGTGGTCGTCGACGTGCGCGTCGGTTGCCGGGCCGATCAGGCGGAACGCGCGGCCCGCGCGGGGCGGCCCCTGACGCCCGATCTCACGCCGGGGGGCGGGGTGCTGTGCGCCGTGCAGTCCTGCCTGCGGCATCTGGAGCGTCCCTGTCTGGTTATTCCCTGCGATATGCCGTTTTTGACCGAAGGCGTCCTTCTGGCTTTACTGGCCGCGCGGGATGAGGGCCTGGCGGCCGGATGCCCGCCGGGCGTCACTCTGTTCCGGAGGGCGGAAACCGGTCGGCTGGAACCTATGGTGGCCGTGTACGAGCCCGCCGGGTTGCCGTTTCTGGACGCGGCCTCGGCCCGGGGCGATTACGGCCTGTTCCGGGCGTTGCCGCCCGAGCGGCGTATTTATCTGGATTATGACGAAAAGGACGATTGGATGTTTTATAACGTCAATACGCCCGCCGATTTGGAGGCGGCCCGCCGCGCGCGTTTGCCTTAAGAAAAAAGCGGCGCTGCGGGGCACGGGCAGGGCGGCTTAATCCTTCTCGCGCCCGGCTTCGCGCCAAGCGGCCTGAAAGTCGCGGAGCAAAAGGCCCGCTTCGCATTCCAGGTCGTCGGCCAGGCGCAGAAACGAGGTGATGCTGGGCTGCTGAGCGCCGCTTTCCAGAAACTGAATCCAGCGCAGGCTGACGCCCGCCCGTTCGGCAAGCGCTTCCTGCGTCAGCCCCTGTTGCAGCCGCCGCTCGCGCACCACAATGCCGAAGGGATATTTTTTATCAGACATAAGTTCTTCTAAACCAGTCCGGCGCTTGTCAAAAACGAACGGTCATTCACGAATTATTATTCATTACAGATAGCGAACTATTGATCGTCTACGCGGGAGACGATATGATTTTGACGGCCGGGAAAGAGAAAGGAAAGCCGCGGCGGAAGGAACCGGCCGACAAGCGCCTTGCCCGGTCCGACATTCTTTGCCCATGCCGCGTCGCGACATAAGCGGGCTTCAGACGCTTTTTTCCGAGAGCGGCGCCGGACGGGGCGTTCCGAGAACGCGGGCGATGTCCAGAAGTTCCGGTACGCGGAGGATGCGATCCCCGGCCTCGTAATCCGTCACGAAGGCGGCCGGGCGGTTCAGCCTGCGCGCCAGTTCATCCGGACTGAGGCCGTTTTGTTCGCGCGCGGTTCTGAGGGCGTCGAGCAGGGCTTCATAGTCCGGCGGAAGGACGGTCCGGTCCCGGTTTTCCAGGCGGTCCGCCAACATGCCGAACAAATCCGCCGGTTCCACATCGAGGGCGCGGGCGAAAAGGATGAGCCCCGCGGGACGCGGAATGTTTTTGCCGTGTTTGATGAGATTAACCCAGCGCTTGTCCTTGCGTATTTTTTTGGCGAGCGCGTATTGCGTCAGGCCACGCTTTCGGCGCAGTCCCACCACAATTTCACCGAACGATACATTCTTTTCGTCCATTAGATGCTTAATACACGGCCCATGCAATTTCGATAGATGATAAAACTGCACCTATCCTTTGGCGGGACCGGCGTCAGTGATTTTTATGAGGTGGAACATGCAGATTCGAAAAGCCGGAGGGGCCGCCGGACCGGACCGGCAGAAGCGGGACAAGGCCGCCGCGCGCCGCAAGGCGCTGAAAAACCGGGACGACGAGGAGAAGGCAAAGCTTTTTCAGGAGATCATGGCCCGCATCCGCATGGTCACGGAAACGCGCACTCAGGTGGAGTTGGCGGATTTTCTGGGCATACGGCAGTCCAGCGTATCCGACTCCTGTCGTCGTCAGGCGGTGCCGCCGCAGTGGTACCTGACCTTGCTGGCCAAGCTGGGAGTGAATCCCCGCTGGCTTGAGACCGGGCTCGGGCAACAGTATATTCTGGGGCCGCGCAGCGGCGAGGCGGAAGCGGACGGCGCCGAGCCGCAGGGCGACGGCCCGCCGGAGCGCGGTTTTTGCCGATTGGTGCGGGTGCATTCCTCCCGCTGCCTTCCGCCCGGTCCGGGCCGGGTGCCCGTGTTGCCCGTGCTGGGGGAAATGGCTCTGCCTTGCGAATGGTTGCAGCCGTCGCTCGTCCTGCTGCATCTGGAATCCAATGCCGGACAGCCGCATTTTCCCCGGGGGGCGTACGTGGGGGTGGATACGGCCTGCGTTCAGCCTTTGCCCGGAGAGTATTACGCCGTTTTTTTGCCCGCCGGAGGCGTGGGCGTGGTTTCGCTGCGCGTCGCGGGCGAGGGCGTTTACGCGGCGGCCCCGGATGAAGGGCGGGGCGAGAGCCCGGAGGACGGCGGTTTGGAATGTCCGGCCGCTCATATCCTGGGGCGGGCGTTGTGGGTCTGGCGACCGTTTTAGAGCGTTTTGCCGTTGAAAATAGTTGCCCTGTATTCCGGCCCGTGGGGTTCACGCCCCCATCGGAGCTATACGCCGCCCATGAATCGCGGCTGCTCCGATGTCGCGGCGGGGTCTCGCTTCGTTCGACTCCGGGAGCATTTTCAAGCTGAAAATGCTCCCGGGTATTAAAAAAACGTTTTTAACGACAAACGCCCCGCGCGGGAAAAAGCGCGGGGCGTTGACGATGCCGGGGAAAAACGTTCAGCGGGCGTCCGTGGCTCCGGGCGTGGCGTCGGCCATATCGTAGGCGCGCCGGATTTCGGCGTCGGGGTCGGCCGAGCCGCCGCTTTTGAGCGCCGCGCGCCAGTTGTCCACCGTCATTTGGCGTTCCGCCTGCCGGAAGGCCCCCTCCTGAACGGGCGTCAGTTCATGGATGCTTATGCCCGCCCGGCGCATGGTTTCCAAATCCTTGTTGGTGGCGTCGTAGAGCAGGCGGCCGGAGCGGACGCTGGCCTCGTGGCCGGTGCTGTCCACCAGAAGCTGCTGCAGATCGGGCGGCAGCTCGTTCCATACGTTCCAACTGACGGCGTTGAACATCAACATGCTGGAAGCGGGCAGAATGGTGACGTCCTTGGCCGCGTTCATCAGTTTATAGGCCACGCCCGTGGGCAGGGGGCCGAAAAACACGTCGCCCGCGCCGCGCTGCAAAGCCCGCAGGGTGTCAAGCGCGGCCACGGGGACCGGCGTCGCGCCCCAGGCTTCCACCTGGGCGGCCTGGGACGGATTCCAGATCAGCACTTTTTTTCCCTTGAGATCGGACGGGGACAGAATGGGCCCCTTGGTCGAGAACAGGCCGCTGCGGTCGCTGCCCCACACGGTGAGGATTTTGCCCACCCGGTCCAACTCGGCTTTGACTTCCGGAACGGTGGTATAGGCCTGCCAGTACAGTTCGCTGGCCTGTACGCTGTCCCGGGCGATATAGGGCATCATGAAGGTCAGAGTATGGATGAACTGGTCCGCCCGCCCGTCCGGCCCGGCTCCGCCCAGGTCCAGATTGCCGTTCATAAGGGCGGGCACGATGTCTTCGGCGCGGACCAGGGCGCCGTTCATGAAATAGTCGAGGATGAGACGGTTGTCGGATTTTTCCGCCAGCTCGTCCAGCCAGGGCAGATACATTTGGGTATTGAGGACGTGGGGACCGGCGTATGCGCTTTGAAAGTTGTAGCGATAGGTCCGGGGCTCCGCGGCGCCCGCGCCCGCGCCCGACAGGAACAGGGCGAGGGCCAGAACGGCGGCAAGGCTTTTGGACATGAAAGGCTCCTTGAAAGGCCCCCTGCTCGGGGGCGTTTCGCCCCGTGAAGGTCTGCGGCGTCGGGAGGCGTTTTCCGGCGGCAAAGCGCCGCCGAAGTTGCAAAAAGCTCTCACGAGGCCGAGCGCCGTGTCAAGGCCGGAAGGGACGCGGGACGGATGCGCCTTTGCGCGTCCGCCCCGGAACGCGGGGGCGGGAGCGTCGTTTTGGTTGCGGGGCGAACCTTGGCGTTGACAGCGCTTGCGGTCTCGGATTATGTATCATGCACGTTCAGGTGTCCGGATCGGAGCGTATAAAGGTTCACAAGACGCCGCGGCGCGCTTCGGCGTCTGCGGGTGAACGGCTCCGGGACTTGATAGGGAATCCCGTCCAAAGCGGGAGCGGACCCGCCGCCGTAGACCCCTTCGCAACGATTCTCCTCCATGCCACTGGATTGTTCCGGGAAGGCCGAGAATCGCGGGGTGAGCCGGAAGACCTGCCCGAACGTCGCTTCGCGCGTTTCGGCCCCGTCGAAAGGGGCGCGCGCGGATCCCTCCGGCTCGGGGCATGGCCGGCAGGTTGTGATGAGGATGAAAAACGGTATCCTCCGCCGTCTTTGCACGGCGGAGGATATTTTTTTTCCGTTCGCCCCGGCGCAGCCCGGACTGCGCGCGTCTTCCTCTTATTCCGCGGTCCGGGCCCGGGCAACAAGGAGGATACGGGCATGAAACATATGTTGCGGAAAACGGCGGCCCTGGCTCTGGCGCTGTGTCTGACCGTGGCCCTGGCCGGAATCGCCCTCGGCGCGGACGGCGGCAAGAAGGGCGTGTTGCTGGTGGCGTTCGGCACCAGCATGGATACGGGCGCTCCGGCCTATGAGGGCATTGAGGGGGCGTTCCGGAAGACGGGCGAACCTGTGGTATGGGCGTTCACTTCCAATATTATCCGGGCCAAGATGGCCAAGCAGGGCGTGAAACTGCTGACCGTGCCCGAAGGTCTGGCCAAGCTGGCCGACGAGGGCGTCACGGATGTGACCGTGCAGTCCCTGCACATCATGGCCGGCGAGGAATACGCCAAGATGGAACGGCTGGTGCTGACCGACGTGCTGGCTCATCCCGATCGTTTCGCCAGCGTCAAGGTGGGGCGGCCTCTGGTGGAATCCATGCGGGACGCCCGCGACGTGGCGGAAGCCGTGCTCCATTCTTTGCCCGCCGCCCGCAGCGCCGACGACGCCGTGCTGCTTATGGCCCACGGTCAGGGCGAAGGCCGTTGCGACATGGTATTCGCGGGTATGAAGGACGTGGTCAATGATACCGATCCGCTGGCCTTCATGGCCTCGGTGGAAGGGTACCAGGGCATCGACCAGGTGCTGCCCGAGCTTCAGGCCAAAGGCGCCAAGCGCGTGTGGCTGCTGCCCTTCATGGTGGTGGCGGGCGATCACGCCCATAACGATCTGGCCGGCGACGAGCCCGATTCGTGGGCGTCCCTGTTGAAGGCCCAGGGCTTTGAGGTGTTCCCCGTGCTTAAAGGTCTGGGTGAAAACCCCGGCGTGCAGTCGGTGTTCGTGCGGCACGCTATGGAAACCGAAGACGACTATGCCCATCCCGTCGTCAAAACCAGCGCCGACGAATAGGACATAGCCCGATCGACGCTCGGAAACGGTTTTAATTTTGTTGTCGGTCTGGAATCCCGTCCCTGTCTTGGGGGGCGGGATTCCTGCGTAGAAGCGCTTGCTAAAAAAACTCTAGAAATCAGCCGCTTATTTAACTCCCCGGAATGCTGTAACAGCTCGGCGCATGGAATGTTTTTTGTAATATTATGAGCACGGGAAAATTATGCCTTTCGCGTCCGTGGCGTTCCGTCGGCGGCGACGGCGGAAAGAACGGTCCGGTTCGGCGTATCATGCTTTCAGGGAGTTGCCATGAGTTTGTTGTTCCACCGGGGGGCCGGCCTTGTCCGGCTGGCGGGGTGCGCGCTGCTGGGCGCGCTGTTGGCGCTGGCGCCGCAGGCGGCGGAAACCGCGGGGGCGGCGTCGGCCCGCAAGGGGCCTGTCCAGGCCCGCAGCGCCATTTTGCTCGATTTGGATACCGTGACCGTGTTGTATGAACAGGACGCCGATCGCAAGGTACCCCCGGCCTCGCTGACCAAAATTTTATCCATGTATGTGGTGTTCGATCAGGTGCGGGCCAAGCGGGTGGCGCTGAGCGACAAGGTGACCGTCAGCCGGGCCGCCGCCAAAGAAGGGGGCTCGCGCATGGGGCTGCGCGCCGGAGAAACCCTGACCCTGGACAAATTGTTGTACGGCATGGCCGTGGCCTCGGGCAACGACGCCAGTTGCGCGGTGGCCGAGCATGTGGCCGGGTCGCAGATCAAATTTGTGCGGATGATGAACGCCACGGCCAAAAAACTGGGGATGGCCGACAGCGTGTTCGCCACGGTCAACGGCCTGCCTGCCAAGGGGCAGGTGACCACGGCCCGCGACATGCTCAATCTGGCCCGCAACTACATCGCGGTATATCCCGAGGCCCTGCGCTACCACTCCACCCGGTCCATCACCCACCACGGCCGCACCTGCACCAACAAAAATCCTCTGCTCGGCAGTTACCGGGGCGCGGACGGCCTGAAAACGGGCTGGACCACGGCTTCGGGCTACAACATCATCACCACGGCCCGGCGGGGCAAAACCCGGCTTTTGGCCGTCATGCTCGGCGCGAGCGACAGCGGCGTGCGCGAACGCGAGATCAACCGGCTTATGGACGCGGGGTTCGCCATGCGTTCCGGCAAGGCCGCCACGGTGGCCGCCGCCCTGGGCGTGACTTCAAAAAAAGCCCTGGCGTCGGGGAAATAACGTTCGCCGCGCCCGCGCCCCGGCGCTTATGGGGAAGAAGCGCCGCCGAAAAGCAAAGGCGGTTCCCGGAGAAAGGAACCGCCTTGTGGAGAGAGGAGTGCATGAAACTCTCGGTCAATCTATGTCGAAGGCATTTGTGAGGGTGCCTGTTTATCCCTTCCCTTGCGGGAATTGCCAGGGGATTGGCATTTCTCGGCTCTATGTCGAACGACTTGCGGTAAGACCCGCTCCTTGTCCCCGTCTGGGAAGCCGGTTCGCGCCTGCCGTTCCGCCGCTCGACCGGGTGGTCTGGCGTCCCCTACTTTACGGAGCGGCAGGCGCGGAGGGGGTGGTATGTCGCTTTGACCGGACTATAGCAAGGCGCGTGCCAAATGTGTGATAATTGCACAATTGATTGTTTCTACTGTAACTTTTGAAAAATACCGCCCGGAAAGCTGTTGTGAGATTTTCGCAAGTTGTTCAATAACCATACAGCCCGGACATGAGATGGACATATTTTGAACAGAGTTTGAGAACAGCCCGGGAATCGACGTTCCCGGGCTGTTCTCAAAAGGATGACAAACCCCGCTTCGCGGAGTTTGCTCCGTCCAGGCCGCAAGGCCGCTTGACGGAAAGACGCGAAAATCGTTCGTTCAACGGCGCGGCCGAGCCGCGACCTGCTCATAATTTTCAGGGCTGCCGACGTTGTCGACAGCCCTGAGACGACGCGGGCGTTTGAAACGCGCTACAGGCGCACGGCGCGGGCCGCGCGCAGGGCGGCCTCGAAGTCGGCCTCCTCGTGGGCGAACGATACCATGTTGGCCTCAAAGGCCGAAGGCGCGAGGAACACGCCCTGTTCCCGCATTTGTTTGTAAAAGCTTTCGAACAGGGCCAGGTCCACGGTCTGCACGTCCGCGAAGCCGCGCAGGGGGCGGTCCGTGAAATATATCGTGAACATCGAAGCTATATGCGGAATCTGCACCGCCACGCCCTTGCCGCGCAGGATGGATTCCAGCTCGGTCGCAAAGGCGTCCACGCGGCGTTCCAGGGCGTCGTAGTCTGCGTATTTGAGAACTTCCAGGGTGGCCAGTCCGGCGGCCATAGCCAGGGGATTGCCCGACAGCGTGCCCGCCTGGTACACGTCGCCCCGGGGCGCGATGCGCTCCATGAAGGCCGCCTTGCCGCCGTAGGCCCCCACGGGCAGACCGCCGCCTATGATCTTGCCGAAGGTGGTCAGGTCGGGGGTGATGTCGAAGCGGCCCTGGGCCCCGGCGTAGGACAGGCGGAAACCGGTGATCACCTCGTCGAACACCAGCAGCGCGCCGTGGGCCGTGCACAGATCGCGCAGGCCCCGGAGAAAGCCGGGCTCGGGCAGCATGAGGCCCATGTTGCCCGCCACGGGCTCCACGAACAGGGCGGCCACTTGGCCGGGGTGGGCCTCGAACAGGGCGCGCACGGCGTCCAGATCGTTGTAGGGGGCGAGCAGGGTGTCGCGCACCGTGCTCGCGGGGACGCCCGGCGTGCCGGGGATGGAGAAGGTGGCCACCCCGGAGCCCGCGCTGGCCAGAAAGGCGTCGCCGTGGCCGTGATAGCCGCCGATGAACTTGATCAGCATATCGCGGCCGGTGACGCCGCGCGCCAGGCGCAGGGCGCTCATGGCGGCCTCGGTGCCCGAATTGACCATACGCACCATTTCCACGGAGGGCAGGGCGGCGCACACTTCCTCGGCCAGCCGCACTTCATCCTCGCAGGGCGCGCCGTAGCTGGTGCCGCGCGCGGCGGCCCGCTGCACGGCCCGCGTCACGTCGGGGTGGGCGTGGCCCAGAATCATGGGTCCCCACGACCCCACAAAATCGATGAAGGTTTCGCCGTCCGCCGTGGTCAGGCGCGAACCCTGGGCCGAGGCGATGAACAGAGGATCGCTGTGGACGTTGCGGCAGGCCCGCACCGGGCTGTTGACGCCGCCCGGAATAAGGGTCTGGGCGCGGGCGAAGAGTTCCTGGGAGCGACTGGTGTTCATTGCGCGTTCTCCGGAAAATAGGTCATGGAAATTTTTTTCAGTTCCTTCAGGCTTTCGAGCACCGCGTATTCCCGTAGGGGCGTGGCGCGCCGCAGTTCCTCCACCACGTCCAGGCACTCTTGTTCGCTTTTGCCGTGGATCATGGTATACAAGGTGTACGGCCAGTCCGGCGCGGTGTCGGGCCGGTAGTAGCAGTGCGAAATGCGCGGATGCTCCGCCGCCTTGGTCCCGGCCTCGTCCGCCAGGGCGGGATCGATGATCCAGGCTACCATGGCGTTGTGCTTCCAGCCCGTGCGCTGGTGTTTGATGCTGGCCCCGAAGCGGCGGATGGTGCCGTCCTCCTTGAGGCGCGTCAGCAGGGCGAGGACCTGTTCTTCGCTCAGGCCCGAGGCGGCCGCGATGTCGGCGTAAGGGGTGAGGGTGTCGGGCAGATTGTTCTGCACGATGCGCAAAACCGTTTGTTCCTGATCGGTGAAGTGCATGGCTCGCCTGTTCCGTAAAGTGAAGGAAATCGGCCCGCGGGCCGCTCCGCAGCATAGCCCGTCGCCGTCGGCCGCGCAAGTAGGCCCGCTTGTGAAGCTTCCGACCTTTCTTGACACCGGGCCGCCGCCCCTTTAGGCCATGAGGAAAGAACGGCAAAGAAGGGCGGGGAGGCGCCGCCTCCCCGCACCTCTCCGGCAGGCGACCGCGGCCCACGTGGGGGGCCGGGGCGAAGCCCCGACAAGGCAGGAGACATCATGGATTTTTCCGCATCGTTTCAGGACCCGGAACTGTGTCGGGGCTTGCTGGCCCGACTGGAACGGGAGATGGCGGCCTACGGCAAACCCGTGCGCTTCATGGAAGTGTGCGGCACGCATACGGTGGCCATTTTTCAGAGCGGGCTGCGTTCGCTGCTGCCCCCGGGGCTGACGCACCTGTCCGGGCCGGGCTGTCCGGTGTGCGTCACGCACGACTCCGAAGTGGCGGCCTTTCTGGACGTGGCGGGGCGCGACAAAACCGTCGTGGCCACCTTCGGCGACCTGTTGCGGGTGCCCGGCCCGGACGGCCGTTCGCTCAAGCACGCCCAGGCCGACGGAGCGCGGGTGCAGGTGGTGTATTCGCCCCTGGACGCCGTGCGGCTGGCCGAGGAACACCCCGGCGACATGGTGGTCTTTCTGGGCGTGGGCTTCGAGACCACGGCCCCGGCCGTGGCGGGGGCCGTGCTGGCCGCCCGTCAAAAGAAGCTGGACAATTTTTGCGTGCTGTCCTGCCACAAGCTGGTGCCTCCGGCTCTGCGCGCCCTGCTGGACAACGACGAGGGCCGCTACGAGTGCGACATCGACGCTTTTCTGCTGCCCGGCCACGTGGCCGTGGTGCTGGGGCTGGAGCCCTTCCGCTTCGTGGCCGAAACTTACGGCCGCCCGGCCGTGGTGGCGGGCTTCGAACCGGCGGACATCCTCGGCGCCCTGTGCCTTATCGTGGAGCGGTTGCGCGCCGGACGGCCCGAGGCGGCCAACGCCTACGGCCGGGCGGTGGACGAGGGCGGCAGCCCCACGGCCCGCCGCGTTCTGGACGAGGTGTTCCGGGTGCGCGACGCGCGCTGGCGCGGTCTGGGACTTATCCCCCGCAGCGGTCTGGCCCTGCGCGAAGACTTCGCGCCCTTCGACGCCTTTGCGCGTCTGGACGTGACCCTGCCCCGGACCGGATCCATTCCCGGCTGCCGCTGCGGCCAGGTGCTGACCGGAGCCATCACCCCGGATCAGTGTCCGCTGTTCGGCAAGGCGTGCACCCCGCAGAACCCCACCGGGCCGTGCATGGTGTCCACCGAGGGCAGTTGCGCGGCGTGGTACAAGTATCAGGGTCCGGCCTCGGGCAAATAAGGTGAGCACCTTTAACCGCCGGAGGCGCGAGCGGTAGCGAGCTTGGAGACCGACCTACCGGGCGGCCCCGCAGGGGCCGTGCCCGTTGCCGAGCAACGCGAGGCCTACGGGCATCGAGAGCAGAGATGACGACCCCCCCGCCGCCTGGAAGGCGGCATGGAGGGGGGCGAGGAGCGGACGAATGGTTCGCGAAGCGCGGCCTTTGGGCGGCGCAGCCGCACGAAGGCGCAAGCGTAGCCGGCGGCGGCCGAAGCCTGCCTTTGCCGCACTGGAAGTGCGGCTGCCTCCGCGTTGCCGCAGTCGTTGCCGAAAGCCGTCTACCGCCCGCTATACACCGCCATTGGCAATAAGGATAGAGCATGACCAAACTTCTTCTGGACAGCGGCAGCGGCGGCCGGGCTTCGCAGCGCCTTATCGCGGACGTGTTCGTGCGCCATTTCGACAACGGCATCCTGCGCCGCATGGACGACGGCGCGGTACTGGACATCCGGGGGCCCATCGCCATGAGCACCGACGGCTACACCGTCACGCCCCTGTTTTTCCCCGGCGGCGATATCGGCAGTCTGGCCGTGCACGGCACGGTCAACGACGTGTCCATGATGGGCGCGCGGCCCCGGTATCTGAGTTGCGCCTTCATCCTGGAAGAGGGCCTGGACCTCGAGCTTCTGGAGCGCGTGGCCGAATCCATGGCCGAGGCGGCCCGGGCCGCGGGCGTGGCCGTCGTCACCGGCGACACCAAGGTGGTGCCGCGCGGCGCGTGCGACAAGATGTTCATCACCACCACCGGGGTGGGCGAGGTGTTCGCGGACCCCGCGCCCTCGGGACATGCCGCCCGGCCGGGCGACGCGGTGCTGATCAGCGGGGCCATGGGCGATCACGGGCTGACGATCATGGCCCGGCGCGAGGAGCTTTCGTTCATGAGCGACGTGGCCAGCGACAGCGCGCCCCTGAACCGGCTGACGGAGCGACTGATCACCGAGGTGGGCGACATCCACGTCCTGCGCGACCCCACGCGCGGCGGCCTGGCCACCACCCTGAACGAAATAGCCGAACAGTCGGGCGTGTCCTGCCTGCTGGACGAGGCCGCCGTTCCCGTGCACGAGAACGTGCGGGCCGGGTGCGGCGTGCTGGGGCTCGATCCTTTGTACCTCGCCAACGAGGGCAAGTTGATCTGCGTCCTGCCCGGGGAGAAGGCCGCCGCCGCCCTGGCCGTCATGCGGGACGAGCCCGTGGGGGCCGAAGCCGCCCTGGTGGGCGAAATCATGGCCGTGGAAGGCGCTTCGCCGCGCGTGACGCTGCGTACCCGCATGGGCGGGCAGCGCCTGTTGTCCATGCTGGAAGGGGCGCAATTGCCCCGTATTTGTTAGCGCCGTCATGGTCGAAGTTTCGATGGACGCGCCCCGCCGCATCGCGGTGTGGAATACCGCCTTTTTGGGCGACGCGGTGCTCACGCTGCCTTTGATCCGCACCTTGCGCGCGGCCTGGCCCGATGCCGCCCTGGATTTCTACGTGCGCGGCGGCCTGGCTCCGCTGTTCGCGGCCCAGCCCGAAATCGACGCGGTGTACGCCTACGACAAGCGGGGAAGCGCCCGGGGGCCGAGCGGCTTCTGGCTGCTGAGCCGCGAGGTGGCGGCGCGGCGCTACGATATGTGGATCGACGCCCATCTGAGCCTGCGCAGTTCCCTCATGGCCCGGCTGAGCGGCGCGCCCCGCCGCGTGGGCTACGCCGAGGCTTCCCTGGCCTGGTGGCTGTTCACCGATCAGGTGGGGCGGCGTTTTGCCGAACGGCAGGAAATCGAGCGCCTGCTCGGCCTGCTGGAGCCGCTGAATCTGCCGCCCGCCGTGCTGGAGGACGAAAGCCTGCGCTGGCCCGAACTGAGTTTGCCGGTAGACGCCCTGGCCGAGGCGGAACGCCTGCTCGCGCCCCTGCCGCCCGGTCCGGTGCTGGGCGTGCATCCCGGCTCGGTGTGGCCTACCAAACGCTGGACGCCCGAGGGCTTCGCCCTGGTCCTGCGCCGCGCTCTGGAGGCCGGAGCCTGCGCGGTGGTGCTGGCTTCGCCCGACGAGAGCGACGCCGCCCGCGAGGTGCTGCGTCTGGCCGGGGACATGGGCGACGGCCGCCCTCTGACGCGGGCGGCGGAAGGACCGGGGGGCACGTCCCGCCTGCTGGACCTGGCGGGCAGGACCTCGCTGCCCGTCCTGGCCGCCGTGCTGGGCCGCCTGCAATGTTACCTCACCAACGATTCCGGCCCCATGCATCTGGCCTGGGCCCAACGCACGCCGGTCACGGCCCTGTTCGGTCCCACGGTGCGCGGTCTGGGCTTTGCGCCGCGCGGCGCGGCCGCGACCGTCATGGAAGTGGACGAGCCCTGCCGCCCCTGCGGCCTGCATGGGCACAAAACATGCCCGCGGGGGCATTTTCGCTGTATGCGCGCCCTTGACCCCGAAGCCGTGTGGCGCGACGTGCGGGCCAAGCTCTACCCCTGGCGGACGGAGGAGCGCGCGCCATGAAAACCTGGATTGTTCTGCCTCCTCTGGCCGCGCTGTCCGGAGGCCTGGCCGTGCTTCTGGACCTGGGCCGCGTGCTGGCCGGGGCCGGATTCGAGATGGAATTGGTGGCGCGGGAGGCCGCGCCCTGGCTGGCCGGGGAAGGTTTGCCGTCGGTGCTTATGTGGCCCGCTCATCAGTCGGAGCCGGACTTCGGAGAAAACTCTCCGGCGCCCGACGATCTGTGGCTGGTCCCCGAGGGCTGGCCCTCGCTGCTTTTGCCCGGGTTGCGGGCCGGGGCGCGGACGCTGGTCTACGTGCAGAACTGGGCCTACCTGCTGGGCGATTGGCCCGAGGGCCTGTCGCCGACCGCCTTGCCCCTGCATTTTTTGGCCGTATCCCGGCCTGTATCCTGGCATGTGACGGAAATGACCGGCCGTGTCGCTCCGGTGCTGCGGCCCGGTCTGGACCTGGATTTGTTCGCCCCCGGCGGCGGGAAGGGCGGGAGCGGGCCGCGCCGTCTTCGCGTGGCCTGGATGCCCCGCAAGAACAGCGCTCTGGCCCGCCGCATTCGGGAAATAGCGGACGTCCGGCGCGCGCGGCGCGGCTTGCCCGGCCCGGAATGGGTGGCCGTCCAGGGCCTGAGCCGGGAGGGAGTGGCCGCCGCCCTGCAAGGCTGCGATCTGTTTCTGGCCACGGGCTTTCCCGAGGGCTGCCCCCTGCCGCCTTTGGAAGCCTTGGCCTGCGCCTGTCCGGGCGTGGGCTTCGGCGGTTTCGGCGGATGGGACTATATGCGTTCGCCCGAGGGCTGGCAGGGCGCCGGGGCGGACGGGCTGCCTCCCTGGTTGCCGGAGGCCGTGCGTCGAGAGGCCGAGGAACGGCCGGTCAACGGATTCTGGACGGCGGACGGCGACGTCGTCGGCGCGGCGCTGGCCGTGGACGCGGCCCTGAGCCTGGCGGAGCGGGGTGGTCCGGCCTGGGACCGACTGCGCGAAGGCGGCCGTCGCACGGCGGGCCTGTACGGCGCGGACGAGCGGGATCGGCGTTTGACGGCCCTGTGGATCGAGGCGCGGGCGGGCCGCCTGTTTGCCTGAGTGAAAGACGGACGGAGCGACAAGAAACATGAGCAAACAACATACGCGCCCGCGCCCGCTCCCGGCGAGCCTGGGCCTGCCGCGCACGGGCGTGGATAGCCACGCGCATCTGGATTCGGAGGAACTGTGGCCCGATTTCGAGGGCGTGCTGGAGCGCGCGGCCGATGCGGGCGTGGCCCGCATCGGCCAGGTGTTTTTGGGGCACGCGGCCTATCTTGCGCGGCGCGAGGTCATGGCCGCTCGGCCCGAACTGTTTTTTATCCTGGGCGTGCATCCCTCCGACGGGTTGACTCTGGACGGGCGCGAAGCGGACGAGTGGAGGGCCATGGCCGGGGATTTTCAAAGCGATGATCGTCTGCGCGCCGTGGGCGAAATCGGCCTCGACTACCACTGGCCCGACTGTCCGCCCGAGGTTCAGAACCGGATATTCCGCGCTCAGTTGCGCCTGGCCCGTGAACTGGATCGACCTGTGGTCGTTCATTCCCGCGACGCTTTTGCCGATACCCTGACCGTGCTGGACGAGGAAGGATTTGTCGGGCGTCCTTTGCTGTGGCATTGTTTCGGCGGAGACGCGGCGGCGGCCGGGGCCGTTCTGGAGCGCGGCTGGCATATTTCGGTGCCCGGCCCGGTGACGTATCCGGCCAACAGCGCCCTGCGCGAGGCGGTGCGGCTCATCCCCGCCGACCGCTTGCTGCTGGAGACGGACTGCCCCTATCTGGCCCCCAAACCGTGGCGGGGCATGCGCAACGAACCGGCTTTGTCCGTCTTTACGGCCGATGCCGTGGCCTTCGAGCGGGGCGAGGACCCGGCGGAGTTGTGGACCCGGTGCGGCCGCAACGCGTTGCGTTTTTTCGGACTCATATAAACCTGCGGAGCAGCGAGCGTAGCGAGCCTTGAGCGACGACCCCCCGTCGGCTGGAAGCCGACATGGAGGGGGGCGAGGAGCGGCCCAAGGTTTCGCGGAGCGGAGCCGTGGTAAACGCAGTTTACCACGGCGTATGCGTAGCCGGCGGTGGCCGAAGCCTGCCTTTGCCGCACTGGAAGTGCGGCTGTTTTTGCAGCGAAGGGCGCGCTCAACCCTAAGCTTTGTCGCCGGGCGGCCGATAAGAGGGGCGGACGTTGTGTCCGGGCCGCGAGGCCCCGCCGCTTCCTCTTTCTTTGCCGGAGGCGGCGCAAGACTTGGAGGTCGTCATGAATATCGGCGCAACCAGTATGGACGCCCCCGCCCGCATGGCCGCCGGCGCGCTCAGCCGCTCGCTGGACGTTCAGGCCGACGCCGTCGGCAAGCTGATGGGCGGCGCGACGGGCCAAAACGGGGATCAGATGGTCCAGGCCGCTATGGCCGAACAGGGCAAAGGTCAGAAACTGAATATCACCGTCTGACGGAGCCCGCCGGGGGGGCCGTCGGCCCCTCCGGATTCGGAATCCTGGTCCGCGTTATAAAAACGGCGTTTCGTCCCTTGCGCGGCCGGGGCTCCTGTCGTAGCCTTTCCGACCGATAGAATTCACATCGGCGGGAGTGACCATGCGTACACCGGGTTTCCATTGCATCACCTTCGGCTGTCAGATGAACGTCAACGACTCGCAGTGGGTCGCCAGGGCGCTTGTTCGGCGCGGTTTTGTCGAACGCCCGCTGGAAGAGGCCGACGTGGTGTTTCTCAACACCTGTTCGGTACGCGACAAACCGGAACAGAAGGTGCACAGCGCCCTGGGCCGGGTGCGCCGGGCCAACGCCCGCGCCCTGGTGGGCGTGGCGGGCTGCGTGGCCCAGCAACTGGGCGAGGGGCTCATGCGGCGTCACCCCCAGGTGCGGCTGGTGGCGGGCAGCGACGGCATCGTGTCGGTGCCCGACGCCTTTGTCCGCCTGCTGGACGAGCCCGAAACGCGGTTGTCGTTTTTGGATTTCACGGCTGTCTATCCGGACCGCGATCCGTATCTGGAGGGCGAGGAGAAGGAGCGGGAAGGCGAGGCCGTGGCCTACGTCAACATCATGCAGGGCTGCGACAACTTTTGCGCCTACTGCATCGTGCCCTACACCCGCGGGCCGCGCAAATCGCGCCCCACGGCCGCCGTGCTCGACGAGTGCCGGGCCTGGATCGGGCGGGGCGCGGGCGACATCACCCTGTTGGGGCAGAACGTCAACGTGTTCGGCCTGGACGACGGGGGCGACGGCACTTCGTTCCCCGACCTGCTGCGCGCCGTGGCCGCTCTGCCGGGATTGCGGCGCCTGCGTTTCGTCACCCCCCACCCGCGTGATTTTTCTCCGGAAACCGTGCGGGCGCTGGCCGAACTGCCGGTGCTGTGCCCGCGCCTGCATCTGCCCCTGCAATCCGGTTCCGACAGCGTTCTGGCCCGTATGGGGCGCGGCTACGACATGGCCCGCTATCTGGCCCTGGTGGCCGATTTGCGGGCGGCGCGCCCCGATTTGGCCCTGTCCACGGACCTCATCGTGGGCTTTCCGGGCGAAAGCGAGGAAGAATTCGCCGATACCCTGGCCGCCGTGGACGCGGCGGGCTTCATGTCCAGTTTTTCGTTCTGCTATTCCGACCGGCCGGGAACGCGCGCCTCGGCCATGCCGTTCAAGGTGCCGCGCGAAGTTCAACTGGAGCGGCTGGAACGTTTGCAGGCCCTTCAGGACCGACGGGCCGAAGCCTGGCTGCAAAGCCGGGTGGGCCTGACGACCACGGTTTTGCTGGAAGCGCCCAGCCCCCGCCAGGACGGGGAGGGCGCGCTGTGGCAAGGGCGCGACCCCTGGGGCGACGCCGTGCACGTCCGCCTGCAGGGAGAGAAGGGCGGCCGGGCCGGACTGTTGCTGCCGGTCCGGATCGAGACGGCCAAAAAACATTCGTTGGTGGCCGCCCCGCTTTAACCGCGCCGGACGATCCGGGGCGGGCCCGGAGAAAAGTCGGGCTTCCGGCCCGGCCGCCTTTGCGGCGACATTGCGCCGAGCTGAAAGGGGAGAGACGCATGAGCCCGATGGTTCCGATGAAAGTACTGGGCCTGACGCTGGACGCGGAAAACAACGCGCCCATCCTGGTCCTGCAACAGGACGGCGGTTCGGAAATTCTGCCCATCTGGATCGGGGCCAGCGAAGCGCTGGCCATTTCCGTGGCGCTCAACGGCACCCGGCTTGATCGCCCCCTGACCCACGAAACCATGTTTCAGGCGATCCGGGCGCTGGACGCCGATATCGGCGCCGTGGACGTGATAGCCCTGCGCGACGGCACCTATCACGCCGAACTGGAAATCGTCAGGGGGGAAAAGGCGGTGCGCGTGGACTGCCGTCCCTCGGACGGCGTGGCCCTGGCCGTGCGTTGCGACGCGCCCATCCGAGTGGCCCGCGAGGTGCTGGCCGAAACTTCGGCCACCCGCACCGCCCGACGCGGCGAGGACCTGGTAACGTCCTTTTTGCCCGAGGAACCTTCCGAACAGGTTCTGGGCAAGCTGCTGCCCAGTCTGGAGCCGGTCAGCCGCTATAAAATGTAGCCGATCCCCGGCCGGAAAAACTCAGGCGATGGCGTTGATGCCGCTGTAATAGGACGCCCCCTGGGCGGAGAACGCCATGAACGAACTGGTGTCGGAAAACCAGGCCGTCATGGATTCCATCTGCAGGCGGCTTTTGATCGACTTGACGTCGAGCCTCTGGCTTTTGCGGGTTTCTTCCATTTTATTCAGGGCTTGGATTTTTTCAAACTCTTCGACCATCTCCGGATTGTCCTTGAAATATTGTTCGATTTTTTCCTTGTCCGGACTGTCCGTGACGACTTGAACGCCCGTGCCGTCCGAGCCGGACACCAAGCGGAAGGACACGTCCTTGTCCACGCCCGCCTCCAGCAATTCCTGACGCAATTTGCTTGTAAACCGGTCCTGAAGCTGGTCGCGATAATCCCGCAGGGTTTGGAACGTCACTTTGTCGTTCGCGTCCAGGCCGAGATCGTCCATGGCCGCCTTGACGGCCGCCGCCAGATTTTGGGGCGAGCCCGCGACGGAGTAAAGCGAGTTTGCGGAGGATTTGGTCGACTTGCCGCTCGAGGAACTTTTGCTCGTGGAATCCGCGGCGTCCGTATCGTTCATGTTGACGCCCAGGCCCTGCAGCAGGGAGCTGACAGACGAATAGGAAGAATTATTATATATGGAAGAAACGCTCATAGTTACGCCTTCTTGGCCGGACCCGGTCCGGCGGGGTTGACCCGGGCGCGCCCCCGACGGGCGCATGCCGGAAAATTTTGCCCGCGGGCAGCGGCGCGCTGTTTTCAGCAAATTTTTAAGCAAAAAACGTGCCGCCAATAAAACACGCCGATAACCGCAACGCCTTCCTTTCCTTCGCTCGCCCCTCTTTTGTCGGCGGCGCGTTTCGGCCGCCCGCCCCGCGACAGGGGGGAGGCCGGTGGACGCTGCCCGGATTTTGCGTTAAGAACCGAAAACGCCGACGCCTTTTCCCGCCCGGACCAAGTCTTGATCCGGCATTCCGTCCCTCCCCGCCTTTTGCGGCCGAGGCGGACAGCGCGGGGCGGGCGCAAGGAGACAATACAGACGTGCAATCGTCGTCCATTGCGGAAACCCTGGCCTTTGACGATCCGGACCTGGCAGGCCGACTGTTCGGACCTCTCAACGCCCATCTCGAGCTGGTGGCCGACGTTTCCGGCGCCGAGCTGACCACGAGGGGCACCGAACTGGCGGTGTGCCACCCCCGGCCCGAAACGCGGGAGCTTCTGCTCAATCTGTTCACGCAAAGTTACGGTTTGCTCAAAGCGGGTCACGCCTTGCGCGGAGAGGACCTGCTTCAGGGCTATGAACTGTTGCTCCGCGACCGCCTGGCCGATCTCGGCGACATGTTCCGCGAGGCCGGCGTCATCGTGGCCCCGCGCAAGACCGTTCTGGCCCGCAACACTTCGCAGCGGGCCTACATGGACCTGCTGCGCCGCCACGAAATGGTGTTCGCCGTGGGACCGGCGGGCACCGGCAAAACTTACCTGGCCGTGGCTATGGCCCTGTCCATGCTGGCGGCCAAGCGGGTCAAGCGCATCGTGCTCACCCGACCCGCCGTGGAAGCCGGGGAAAAGCTGGGTTTTCTGCCCGGCGACATGGAGGAAAAGGTCAACCCCTACCTGCGCCCCCTGTACGACGCCCTGGGGGACATGCTGGGCGCGCCCAACCTGGCGGCCAAGCAGGAGAGCGGCATCGTCGAGGTGGCTCCCCTGGCCTTTATGCGCGGCCGCACTCTCAACGACGCCTTTCTCATCCTGGACGAAGCCCAGAACACCACCCGCGAACAGATGAAAATGTTTCTCACCCGTCTGGGCTTCGGCTCGCGGGCGGTGATCACCGGCGACGTCACTCAGATCGACCTGCCTCCGATCCAGCGCGGCCAATTGCGCGAGGGCGAGCGGGAGGGAGAAACCCGCTCCGGCCTGGTCCACGCGCTGCGCGTGCTGGACGGAGTGCGCGGGGTCGCCTTCCATCACTTCCATAACGCCGACGTGGTGCGCCATCCCCTGGTGGGGCGCGTCGTCGAGGCTTACGACACCTATGATAAAGAACAGGAAACCGTCTCCTCTCAACAGCGCTGAGCTTTTGGCCACGATTCGGGGCATGCTGGCCCATCACCATCACGATTGGGGCCTGCTGTCCCTGGGCGGGGTGCTGCTGGCTTTGTCCCTGCTGGCCGGGGTGCAGATGGGGCAGCGTCCCGGCATTTATCTGGCCGGGGAAATCGCCGCCCACGATGTGGTGGCCGACCGCGACATGCGGGTGGAGGACCCTCAGGGCACCGAGGCCCGACGCGCCCAGGCCACGGCCCTGCAACCCCTGGTTTTCGATCTGGACAAGGAAAGCGTGGCCCTTTTCCGCGAGGATACCCTGGCCCTGCTTCACGCCCTGAACACCACCGGCCTTGAGGACGGCGGTCTGGAGACCGTGCGTCGGGACTTCAACGAGCGTCACGGCGGGGAACTGTCGGCCGAGGCCGTGCGCACTCTGGCCGATGAAGAGGTGCAGACCTACCTGCTGAACGCGATTATGCCGGACCTTGAGGAAACTCTGGCCGAAGGCGTGCTGCCCGACATGCGGCAACTGTCCACGGTGCAGAACGCGATTATCGTGCGCGACGTGACCAACGGCTCGGAAGTGTTGCGCACCCAGGCCGAGGGACTGCACGATCAGCGTTCGCTGCTGGTGGCCCTGGGCAGCCAGTTGCGTTCCGCGTCCGACTTGCGTCCCCGCGCCAAGGCTGCCCTGCTGGACGCGTTGTCTTTGCTGATCATGCCCACTCTGGCCCTCAATCAGGACGCCACCAACCAGCGCAACGCCGCGGTGCTGCGCGCCGTGGAGCCCGTGCTTTATCAGGTGCAGAAGGGCGAGGTGCTGGCCCGCGCGGGCGACGTGGTCAGCGCGGAACAGCAGATCAAGATGCAAAGCCTGTTCGGCCGCGCCCCCCGGGTGGTGGACCCGGCCACCGTGGCGGGCGTGTTCATGCTGGGCTTTTTTCTGATGTTCGGGCTGTTCATGACGCCCAGCGGCAACAAGGGCACCGTGCTGCGCACCAAGGACCAGAATTTCATCGCCCTGCTGTTGCTGGTGTTCGGGGTGGCGGCCTGGGGGGTGTCCTACCTGTTTTTCGCCGTGGCCGGGTCGGCCGCGGCCACGGCCCTGACCTTCGCCTTTCCCGTGGCGGGCGGGGCCGGGCTGGCGGCGCTCATTTTTTCGGCCCGGCGCTACTGCACCGTGGGCCTGTTGCTGTCGCTGTTCGCCACGTTCATGTTCAAGGGCGATCTGGCTCTGTTTTTCTTCTATTTTCTGTCCTGCATGGTCAATACCTGGCTGGTGTTGCGGGCCCAGAGCCGAGCGGACGTGGTGTGGAGCGGGTTGCCTTTGTTCGTGTGGCTGCTGATCACCGGTCTGGGCTCCGCCGCCCTGGGACATCTGGACCCCGGCCAGATACCCACCCTGGTGCTGGCCCTGGGCGTCAACGCCCTGTTGTCGGTGCTGCTGCTTTTCGCCCTCAGTCCCATTCTCGAAATGGCCATGAGCTACACCACCCGCTTTCGGCTGATGGAGCTTATGAACCTGGAGCAACCGTTGCTTCAGGAGCTCATGATGACCATCCCCGGCACCTACCACCATTCTCTGGTGGTTTCCAACCTGGTGGAGGCCGGGGCCTCGGCCGTGGGGGCCAACAGCCTGTTGTGCAAGGTGGGCGCGCTGTACCACGACATCGGCAAGCTGTCCCGGCCGGACTATTTCGTGGAAAACCAGTTCGGCGGGCCCAATCCGCACGACAAGCTGTCTCCGGCCATGAGCGCCCTCATCCTGTGCGCCCACGTCAAGCAGGGCGCGGAACTGGCGGCGGAACACAAATTGGGCCGCGAGATCAGCGACATCATCATCCAGCACCACGGCACGCGCACCATTTCGTACTTTTTCCAGAAGGCTCTGGACATGGGCGAAAATCCCCGACCCGAGGACTATGCCTACCCCGGGCCCAAACCCCAGAGCAAGGAAGCCGCCATCGTCATGGTGGCCGACGCCGTGGAGGCGTCGAGCCGCACTCTGGTGGAGCCCACGCCCGCCCGCATCCGCAGCCATGTGGAAACCATCATCAAGGGCATCTATGCCGAGGGGCAATTGGACGAGTGCGAGCTTACCTACCGCGATCTCGACAAGCTCAAGGACAGCTTTGTCCGCATCCTCACCGGCCTGTTCCACCAACGCATCGCCTACCCGGAACGGGCGGACAAGAGCCGGTGCCCCGACAAGGGAGACAAGGCCCGGTGCGGCGCGTGCGCCGACGCGGACAAGCTCAAGACCGACAGGACCGACAAATCGGCGGGGGCGGCCGGGCAGACGCCGGAAAGCGCGCCGGTCGCCGCGCGTTCGTCCTGCGCCGTGGTCGGCGACGGGCTGAAATGAGGCCGCGCGTCTCCTGCTCGCCGTTCAGCCCCTTTTCCCGCCGGGAATGGAGCGCCTGGCTGGAGGCCATGTTGCGGGCCGCGGCCGGTCCGGGCGATCTGCCCGAGGTGGAGTTGCTTCTGGTCCGCGACGGCGATATCGCCGCTTTGAACGCGGCCCATCTGGGCTGTACGGGGCCTACCAACATCCTCAGCTTTCCCGAAAACGGGGAAGGGAATCGTCTGGGCTCGCTGGCGCTCGGCGTGGACACCTTGCGGCGCGAATGCGCCTTGTACGGCCAGGACCCGGCCGCGCACGCCCGGCGGCTGCTGGCGCACGGCCTGGCCCACCTGTGGGGGCACGATCACGGGCCGGTCATGGATGCCGCCTGCGCCGCGCTGGAAGCCGCGGCGGCCGAAGCGACGAAAGACGCGGTCGGGACTGCGTGCGGCGGCGATACGGGCCTTGACGCCGCCCGTAGGGTATGAAACACCAACGGAACGACGGGTCGCCGGAAGAGTCGGCGGTCCTTTTCCCCGCGCGCGTCGCGGCATTGCCGCGCTTGAGCGCGGATTGTTTATCGGGAGCCTGCATGAGCACCACACATACCGGACACCGTTTTGGCTGGGTCGCCCTCATGGGGCCCCCCAACGCCGGAAAATCCACGCTGCTCAACGCCCTGTTGGGGCAGAAAGTGAGCATCGTCACCTCCAAGCCCCAGACCACGCGTAACCGCATCGTGGGTATTTTGTCCGAACCCGACGCCCAGGTGGTGTTCATGGACACCCCGGGCCTGCACCACGCCCGCAATCCGATGCGCGGCCATCTGGGCAAGATGATGAGTCAGGCCGCGTGGGAAAGCATGGCGGCGGCCCAGGCCGTGATGCTGGTGCTGGACGCCGATCTTTACCTGCGCAAGCCCGAATTTCTCGAGCGCGACGTGTCTCCTCTGCGCGACGCCCTGGCCGACGACGAGCGGCCCCAACTGGTGGTGGTCAACAAGGTGGACCTGTTCCACGACAAGTCCCGTATGTTGCCTCTGCTGGTCAGGCTTCAGGAATTTTTCCCCAAAGCCGAGGTTTTCCCCATGTCGGCCCTCAACAAGGACGGCGTGGAGGAGCTTAAAAAGCTCATCATCGGCATGATGCCCGAGGGCGAGGCCCGCTTCCCCGAGGATCAGCTTTCCACCGCGTCCGTTCGTTTTCTGGCGGCGGAAATCGTGCGCGAAAAAGTGTTTGAACGCCTGCGCCAGGAAGTGCCGTATTCCACCGCCGTGGCCGTGGAGGCCTGGGAGGAGGACGAGGAACACGGCCGGACCGTCATCCACGCCGTCATCTACGTGGCCCGGCCCTCGCACAAGGCTATGGTCATCGGCCGGGCCGGGGCCGCCATCAAGGAAATCGGCACCGAGGCCCGCAAGGACATCCAGGCCCTTATCGGCGGCAAGGTCCACCTCGAACTGTGGGTCAAAGTCAAGGAAAACTGGGCCGAAGACCCTTCTCTGCTTCAGGATTTCGGCATGGGGTCGGAAGAATAAAAGCATAATCGGGGCTCCGCCCCGTACCCCGCCCGGTCCTCCTTATAAGGGGCCGCGCCGCTTTGAGCGCGGGATTATTTCGGTGCTGTCCAGCCGTTTTTCGCTCAGAGCGGCGGGGTCCTGATGGGGGTGCAGGGGACACGGTTCCCTGCCGGTGGGGTCAGGGGAGGCAGCGCCTCCCCTGGTCAGGGAGAGCAAACACATGACGGAACTGGAAGAACGCTGGCGGCGGGTGGTGGACGGCGTGGCCGAGGCGGCGCGGGCGGCGGGGCGGCCCGCGGACGCGGTGCGGCTGGTGGCGGTGTCCAAGTTTCATCCGGCCGGGGCGGTGGCCGAGCTGGCCGGGCTGGGGCAGCGGGATTTCGGGGAAAACTATGTGCAGGAGGCGCGGGCCAAGCAGGAGGCCCTGGCCGATCTGCCGTTGCGCTGGCACGCCATAGGGCCCGTCCAGACCAACAAGGCCAAAGACGTGGCCGGACGCTTCGCCCTGATTCACACCGTGGATTCGGAACGCCTGGCCGAGGCCCTGGCCCGACGGCTGGAGCCGGGGATTGAGCAGGAAGTCCTGATTCAGGTCAATATCGGGCACGAACCGCAAAAGGCCGGGGTGGAGCCGGGCGGGCTGGCCGCCCTCATGGAACGCCTGCTGACGGCGCCCCGGTTGCGCGTGCGCGGGCTTATGTGCCTGCCCCCGCGCTGCGGCGAGGGCGAGGAGGCCCGGCCCTATTTCGCGCGTCTGCGGGAACTGCGCGACGAGGCGGAGCGCCGCTTCGGGGTGGATCTGCCGCATCTGTCCATGGGCATGTCGGGCGATTACCGGCAGGCCGTGGCCGAGGGCGCGACCCTGGTGCGCGTGGGCACGGATATTTTCGGCCCTCGTCCACTCAGGCCTTAAGCGCCGCCCTCTTTCGGACGAAGAGGGGAAAGAGGCCGGAAAACACGGACGGCTCCGGCGGCCGACGGCGACAGGCCGCGCCGCGAGGGACGGCGCCCGCCGGGGCGATGTCGGGGCCTTTGCATTTTAGGCGGGCGCGGTTTATTCTCAATTCCGCGCCCGGCATGAAGAAGCGCGCGGGCGGGATGTCCACGGGGACGGCCCGGTTTTGCGGGAGGATACATGGCCGCCAAGGATAAAGCGGGGGGCAAAGGCTCCGGCAAGTTCAAAGTTGTCCTGATCATCATTATTCTGCTCATTCTGCTGATCGGCGGGGCCATCAGCTTTTGGTGGTTTCAGTTGCGCGAGCCCGGCGCGCCGATCAGAAACGGGACGACCCAGGCTCCCCCCGTCGCCCAGGAAGCGACGAATGACGCGGCGGACAGCGCCCCGGCCACGGATATTCCCCGGCCGGTGGTCAACAATGTGGCCCTGCCCACGGTGACGGTGAACCTGGCCGACGCGGCGGGCGACAGATATCTTAAGGTGGGCATGGAAGTGGAGGTCAGTTCGCCCGACGCGGTGCGGGACATCCAGGCCCAGTCCGCCAAAATACGCGACGCCATCATCATTCTGCTGTCGAGCAAAACCTACGCCGAACTCTCTTCCACCGAAGGCAAGATGCAGCTTAAGAACGAAGTGGCGGCGCGTCTGAATCAGATACTCGGCACGCCCCGCGTGGTGCGTGTGTATTTTACCGATTTTGTCGTGCAGTGAACGCGCGCGGCGACAGGCAAGGATGAACGCTATGAGCAACGACGACATAGATCAGGACGAATTGGCCGCCCAGTGGGCCGCCGCCCTGGAACAGCAGAACGACTCGGCCAAGGACGAAGGCATGTCGGCGGAAGACAAGCTGGCGGCCGAATGGGCCGCCGCCCTCGGGCAGCACGAGCAGGGCGCGGGCGATGCGGCCGCCGACGGGGGCATGTCCGACGATGAGCGCCTTGCGGCCGAATGGGCCGCCGCTCTGGCCTCGGACGAGCAGAAGGCCGTGCAGGAGGACAAGGCCCGTTCCCTGGCCCCCAAGGCCCTGGACGCCCGGTTCAAGGATATGACCGAAGCCTCCAAGGCTCCGCGTCCGGACGATCAGCGCCGCGAACTGGATTTCATCCTTGATATTCCTCTGGACGTGTCGGCCGAACTGGGGCGTACCCGCCTGCTCATCAACGAACTGCTCCAGTTGGGGCAGGGCTCGGTGGTGGAACTCAACAAACTGGCGGGCGAGCCTTTGGAAGTGTATGTCAACGGCAAGTTGGTGGCGCGCGGCGAAGCCGTGGTCATCAACGAAAAGTTCGGCGTGCGCCTGACCGACATCATCAGCCCCATCGAGCGGGTCAAGCAGCTGGCCTGATATGGCGGACCCGACGCTTTCTTCCGCACCCGACGCTTTGCCCTCCGGCCCGGCCGACGCCGCGTCGGCCGTACCCCTGGTGACCACCCCGGCCCTGAGCGCCCAGCGCCGGACCGTGGAAAGCGTGGGGCTGCCCGGCGACGGCCCGGCGCCCGACAGCGCCTTTACCTGGGGAGGTTATTTTCAAGCCATCGGTATTCTGATACTGCTTCTCATCGTCCTGTGGTTCGGCCTGCGCGTGCTGCGCCGGATCGGGGGCGGCCGGTTTCTGCCCGCGACCACCACCTTGCCGCGCCAGGCCCTGCGGGTGGAGGCCCAATTGCCCCTGGGGCCCCATCGGGGCGTGTTTGTGGTACGCTTCTTGAATAAGAGGCTGCTGTTGGGGGCGACCGAGCAGAACATCACCCTGCTGAGCGAAATGGACGCGCGTGACGATGAAGCAAATAATCAGGATTTTCAAAGTGTTATGGAGTCGGCCCGGAACGCGGACGCTGGCGGCGCTGGGCGTCGGGCTTCTGACGCTGCTCCTGATCCCGGGCCTGGCGGCGGCCGCTGAGGGGGATATCCCCGCCCTGCAACTGACTCTGTCCGGGGGCGCGAGCGAGCCCGAAAAAGTTTCTCTGGCTCTGGAAATTCTTTTTCTGCTCACCGTGCTGTCGTTGGCGCCCGCCATCATGATGACGGTGACCAGCTTCACCCGCATTATCATCGTCTTTCATTTTCTGCGTCAGGCCATGGGCATCCAGCAGATGCCGCCCACCCAGATTCTGGCCAGTCTGGCCATTTTCATGACGGTAATCATCATGTATCCGGTGGGCAGGCAGATCAACGACGAGGCCCTGCAACCCTATCTGGCCGAGACTATCGGGTTTGACGAGGCTTTGGACCGGGCCCAGGTTCCCTTGCGGAACTTCATGTTCAAGCACACGCGCGAGAAGGACATCTCCATTTTTTACTCCATCGCCAATATGGAGCAGCCGCGCAGCAAGGATGAGGTCCCCACCATGATGCTGGCCGCGGCTTACGTGATCAGCGAGATGAAAACGGGCTTCAGCATCGGCTTTCTCATTTACATTCCCTTTCTCATTGTCGATATGGTGGTGTCCAGCATTCTGCTGGCCATGGGCATGATGATGCTGCCGCCCATGATGGTGTCCATGCCCTTCAAGCTGCTGTTGTTCGTCATGGTGGACGGCTGGAACCTGCTGATCGGGTCGCTGGTCAACAGTTTTATGACCTGATGCCGCCGGGGCCCGTCCGGTCCCGACTTCGGAAGGAAGGAATCATGACCGAGGAATTCGTCATCGGCTTTACCCGCCAGGCCATCGAACTGACCTTGTCCGTGGCCCTGCCCATGCTGGGCGTGGGCCTGGCGGTGGGCATCGTCGTCAGCGTCATCCAGGCCGCCACCCAGATTCAGGAAATGACCCTGACCTTCATCCCCAAGGTGGTGTCCATCTTTACGGTGCTTATTCTGGCCTTTCCGTGGATCATGGATAAGCTCAATACTTTTACCATCAATCTTTTTTTGAATATTCCCCAGTACATACAATAAGAGATCGCTCGGCGGGCCGGGCCGCGTCGCTTTGGGGCCCGGCGTTTTCGGCCGGGAACGCCGACAACCCCGCGCGAAAAACACGCGGGGTTGTCGGCGTTGGAAAAGCGCTTTTTCCGGGCTTCCTCGTTTTATCCGCTCATCACCTGGAGGGGCCGTCTTTTGCGCGGTGAATCCGCATCATGACCCAGTGCCCGATGGGCTGGGCGACGAGCAGCTCCACGGCGAAGGAAAGGGCGAAATTGCGCGGCCATTTGTAGAAAAACAGCCGTATGGGTTCCGGACTGATCCGTCCGCTGCCTATCCAGGCGCCGATTACGGTCAACAGAATAGACATCAGGAAAACGTTGCACAGGATATTGATGGTGATATGCGCATGAAAGCTGTCGTCCCGTTCGGTCAGCTTCGAGGTCAACCACATGCCGGGCTTGTAGGTAACGAGCACCAGAGCCACAACGCTCAACCATATAAACGGCAAGGTCTTCATAACCCCTTGCCATACCCGCAGAGAAAATCCTAATTCAAAGCAACTGATGAGCGGAGCAATGATATTGACGGAAAGAATGGACACTAATATTAGAAAAAGTGCAAATTCTTTGGCATTTCGCGGTAGTTTCATGTAGAAATCCATCCTGTTTCCTCCTGCTGATGTGGGTTGGTTATGATTTCAAAAAATAGTGATCAAATAGTGTTTTTAGAATAAGGCTATATATACAATACAAATGCTAAAAAAATATTTGTTTTTGCCGTAGTTCGATTAATTACAGCCATTTTGTGTCGTCCATATTCGGAACAGAAATCGTCAAATGCTGTTGCTCCGGCGTACTTATCCCGATACAAAATGAAAAAAGCGTAAAATTCCTGACGGGATTTTACGCTGAACCATTATACGCGTGTTGTTGTGCTTCAGAAAACTGACTATAGGCGCTTTTTTTCTTTTTTCAAGAGTCTTCTCCGGCCTGCTCCGGGGGCGACGGTTGTCGGTGTTTGAAAAGGCAAAAATAGAAAAAAATCAAAAGTCGACTTGCAACAGAACGAAAAAAGGAAGGCGGCCCGTCAGGCGGCGGGAGTCTTCTTTTTTCGAATCACGGCCGCCAGACCGCCGATCAGGCCGCCAAGCACGGCGACGAGGACAAGTCGGCCGGGAAAGTCTTGGAACAGGCCGCTTCCGGCCGTATCCGACGGGATGTTCAGTTCGTCCACAACGTGTCGGGCCCGGGTTTGGAACGCGGCCGCCTGTTCGAAGAGATCCATCTCCTGGTCCAGATTCTCATACTGGTTGATCTGGAGCAGTTTGCCCTGAGTCAGCAGCCAGGTGGAAAGCGCGGCCTGCCGGCTGCTGTACTCTTTGCCCTCGCTGCGATCGATCTGGGTGAGCACGGTCAGGCAGGAAAAACGGGCGGGACCGTCGTCGGAGCAGCCCAGAAATTCCAGGCCGCCAAGCCCCAGATTGCCGTTGCTGGCGCTGTCGATAAGACGCTCGGCCTCGCTTTGAACCTCGGACTTTTTCTGATTCTGCACAGTGGCGACAGCGTCGCGCAGTTGCGCGAAGTCGGCCGGTCTCAGGTTTTGTTTTTCCAACTGACGGTTGACGGATATGATAAGAAAATTGTCCAGCGCTCCGGTCCCGGCCAGGAACGCCGCGTTGTCTTTTTCCGTCGTGTAGATGGACAGGATGCGGATATCCGGGGGCTGTGCCCGGCTCGCGAACTCGATAAGCTCGGCATAGCGGGGGCCGTCCCCGATCACGTAGCCTTCCGGCACGGTATAGGCAATGTCCGTCCCGCCGACGTTCAGGGTTTCGGCCCGGGCCGGAACGGCCAGACACAGACAACACAGCAGGGGCAGAAGTCGGCGCGACATGAAAAACTCCCGAATGTTTGGACGCCGACCCCGCGGCCCGCCGGGCGGCCCGAAGGACCGTGCCCGGAGCCTGCGGCGCGCGCAGGCGCGCGTGACGGAGCAAGGGGCGGCTTTTGGCGCGAAGCCCGAGCGACGGACCATCGTGTCCCGATGTCATGGTATACGCCACCTATGGTGGGGATAGGCGCTTTATGGAGCGAGGTCAAGGCGGGATGCGCCGACAAAAAGGGCGTACGAAACGGCATTTCGTACGCCCTTGAAATATGGTGGAGATGAAGAGATTTGAACTCTCGACCCCTGCCTTGCGAAGGCAATGCTCTCCCAGCTGAGCTACATCCCCACAATACGCGCCCTTGGCGGCGCGCGGTGCATGAACTTAGGAAATATGAGCCGCGCTGTCAAGCGGGGCGCGCCCTGTTTCCCGATGGGGCGCATCCGGTGCGGCTGCCCCGGTTCTGTTTCGGCGGGGGCGGGGGCAGAAACTCGGGGCGTCGTCGCGCGGTCCGTTGACGGCATGGAAGTGAAAAATCGGAAGGATAGCCGGCAAAGACTTGGCAGGAGGCGGGAAGAGGAGTAAACTTATGCCCTCTTTGCACTTTTTACGGTCGGTACATTGTGACAGCGCTTGACGACGCCACGCCTTTTCAGCGCAGCCTGATGGAGTTTTCCGTCATGCCTCTGCTGTTGGTCGACATGGACAGCCATGCTGTCCGCGCCTGCAATCGGGCCTTTGAAATGTGGTGCGACCGTCCGAAGCCGGGGGCCGTTCTGGCGGACGTGACGGGGCTTGACGCCGCCCGCGGGCTGGAAGCCCAGTGGCGGGAGCCGGAGCGGAAGGGCCCGGCCGGGGACGGAGACGCCCCCGACGGCGAAGACGGGGACGAGGTCGTCTGGCTGGAGAGCATCCTGCCCGGAGGCGAGGGCCAGGCCGTCCGTATGCGCGTGGTGCACGCCTGCGCCGGTCGGGGCACGGCCCTGATTGTCATGCAGCCCTGGGGAAGCTGGGTCATGCAGTTGGCGGGCATGGGGCAACTGGACGCGCTGCTTCGGAATTTTCCCGGCTTTATCGCTTATGCGGACGCCGAGGGGCGTTTGCAGGCGTGTAACCGGGCCGGGGAAAAGTTGCTGGGCCGCACGGCGGCGGATCTGCGCGGCTGCCGTATGGCCGAAATGGGCGCTCCCGGCGTGGGGGAACGGCTGGCGGACCTGGAGGCCGCCGCGCGGAGCGGGGGGCGCGGGGTCAAGGCCGACGTGGAATGGCGCGCCGAAGGCCGTTCTTTATGGTTGCGCGTGGCGTGCGAGCCCGTGCTGAACCGGGCGGGGCTGGCGCGGGGCTTTTTGTGGCTGGCCACGGACGAAAGCGAGCGCCACGCCATGGAGGCGGCGCTGGCCGTGCGGGACGACCTGCTTCAGGCCGCCGGCCGGGCGGCCCAGATTCTGCTTACCATGTCGCGGGGCAATATTCAGGAGGCGGTCGGCAAGGTGCTGGGGATGCTGGGCCGAGCCGCCGCCGCGGATCGCGTGTACATCTGGACCGTGTACCCCGATCCCGCCCACGGCGGGGCTTTGTACACCACTCAGCTTTTTGAATGGTCGCCCGGCGTCGACCCTCAGCAGGGAACGGACCTGGCCGTGCATCGGCCCGTGGACGACGTCATACCCGCCTGGATGGAGATGTTCCGGCAGGGGCGTTGCGTCAACGGCCTGGTTCGCGACTTGTCGCCCGCCGAGAGGGCGCAGTTGGAGCCCCAGGGGATTCAATCCCTGCTGGTGGCGCCCATCACGTTTCAGGAGCGGCTGTGGGGCTTTATCGGGTTTGACGATTGCCATTCCGAACGGCGTTGGACTTTGCCCGAGGAAAGTATTTTGCTGGCCGCGGGCAACCTGGTCGGCATGGCCATCGAAAGCCATTCCATGCGGGAAGAACTGCTGGCCGCCAACCATAGTCTGACCCTGGCCGCGCGTCAGGCCAACGAACTGGCCGCCGACGCCACCCGCGCCAGTCGGGTCAAAAACGAATTTCTGGCCAACATAAGCCATGAAATCCGCACCCCCATGAACGCCATCATGGGCCTCACCTATCTGGCTCTGGCGGAAAATCCCCCCGATCGCCTGCGCGACTATCTGCGCAAGATAGACGACGCCACGCGCGGGCTGTTGCGTATTGTGGACGATATTTTGGACATGTCCAAAATGGAGGCCGGGCGCATGGCGTTGGAGAGCGTTCGTTTCTGTCCGGGCGCGGTGGCGCGGAGCGTGTGCGATTTGCTGGCCCCCAGGGCTCGGGCCTCCGGTCTGACCTTGACGGTTGACGTGGCTTCGGACGTGCCGGACGCCCTGTTGGGCGATCCGCTGCGCATCCGTCAGATATTGCTCAATTTGCTCAATAACGCGCTTAAATTTACCGAGCGCGGCGGCGTGACCCTGAGCATGGTTCGCGTATCGGAGGCCGACGCCCCGCCCGATGAAGCCACGTTGCGGGTGACGGTGCAAGATACCGGCATAGGTATCGCCCCCGAGGACAGGGACGTGATTTTCCAGGCCTTCCGCCAGGCCGACGCATCCATCACCAGGCTTTACGGCGGCACCGGCCTGGGGCTGAGCATCTGCGCCCATCTGGTCAAGCTTATGGGCGGCGAAATCCGGTGCGAGAGCGAACCGGGCCGGGGGTCGAGCTTTTCGTTCACTGTACGCCTTGGCGTGGCTCCGGCCGTGGATGTCGGCGGCTCGGCCGCGGCCGGAGGAAAGGAGGGCGAAGGCGTCCCGGCCTCGTCGTCCGCTCCGGCTTTTCCGTCGCCTCACGCCGCGTCCCTCGACGCGCCCGCGGCCGCGTTGCGCGGCAAACGCGCGTTGGTGGCGGAGGACAACGAGATCAATCGTTACATCCTGCGCGAACTGCTGGAGCGGGCGGGCATGGACATCGTGGAGGCCGTCAACGGCCGCGAGGCGCTGAGCGTTCTTCTGGAGGCGCAAACGCCCGTGGACGTAGTGCTTATGGATATTCAGATGCCCGAGATGGACGGCCTGACCGCCGTCGCCCGGTTGCGGGCCGACGCCCGCTTCGCCCGGCTGCCCGTGCTGGCCCTGACCGCCCACGCGTCTTCCGCCGATCGGAGCAAGAGCCTGGCGGCGGGCATGGACGGCCATGTGGTCAAGCCCGTGGATCCGCCGCAACTGTACGCCGAATTGGGCCGCTGCCTGGCGGTGGAGGATGGGGAAAAAGACGACCCCGAAACGGCGGCGGACACGATGGAGCCGACCCCGCGTCGCGTTTGACGGGGCGGCCCGGTCAGCGTCGGGCCAGTTCGCGTTCCAGGTCGCGGGTTTCGGCCCGGCGTTTGAGTTCCTCGCGCTGATCGTGGAGCTTGCGCCCCCTGGCCAGGGCGATTTCCATCTTGATCTTGCCCTGCTTGAAGTAAAGCTTGACCGGAACCACGGTCAGACCCTTTTGCTCGGTCTGGGCGGCCAGCAGTTTGATTTCGCGGGCGTGGAGCAGAAGTTTGCGGTCGCGGTCCGGGTCCTGAGGCACATAGCCCGCCCGCTCGTAAGGGGCGATGCGCATCCCCACGATCCAGGCCTCGCCGTCCCGGCATTCCACAAAGCTGTCTCCGAAGCTGACCTGTCCGGCCCGCAGGCTTTTCACCTCGGGGCCGGTCAGGGCCAGCCCGGCTTCGAAAAATTCCAGAAATTCATAATACTGCCGGGCCTTGCGGTTCTCGGCTATGCGGGCGCTGTGGCGGGTATTTTCGGTCATAATCAGTTTCCCTAGAGCATGTTGCTTTTGAAATTGTCCCATTTCAAAAGCGGCGCTGCCGTCATTTCGCCTGAAAAGCGTGGTTTTCAGGCTGGCGCGGGCGGCCGCTCCCGCGGCCGCCGGAGCGGCTGCCCTTTTCAACAGCAAACCGCTCTAATCTGCGGAGCAGCGCGCGCTTCCGCCGGCGTCGGCCGGAGCTTGCCTTTCGCCCGTGTGGAAACGGGCGTGGCATACGATTGCCGACGAAAGCCATTAATCGGGAACTACAACGCAGTTTCTCGTAACCAGTCAGTATCCGGGACGCGTTCTCCCGCATCAATCGCGGGACGGGCGACCCATACGCGGAAGCATAGAATAGATTTCCCCGGTGGTCCAGCCGTCGGCGCGGGCCCGGACGCGGCGGGCCACCTCGCGAGGCGCGCCGCCTTTGGGGATTTCGTCGGCGATGAGCGCTTCCACCTCGGCCCGGGGGGTGCGCTCCAGGCGTTCCGGCGGGCCGAGGATCACGGTAACCTCGCCGAGTATGTCGTCCAGGGGAGGAAGTTGCTCCAGGCGGAAGCGGCGGTATTCCTCATGGGTCTTGGTCAGTTCGCGGGCCAGGCAGGCCTCGCGGGGGCCCAGCAGGCGGGCGGCCAGGGTCAGAGTATCGGTCAGGCGATCTTTGCGCTCGAAAAAAACCAGGGTGACGGGAATACGGGCGTAAGGAGCGAGGGCGGCTTCCTGATCGGCCCGCCTGCGGGGCAGAAAGCCGAAGAACGCAAAGGGCTGGGGCGGAATGCCGCTGCCCGCCAGGGCCGTCACGGGGGCGCAGGGCCCCGGCACCACGGACACCGGCAGGTCGGCTTCGCGGCAGGCGCGCACCGTTACATAGCCGGGGTCGGCCAACACGGGCATGCCCGCGTCGGAAATAAGGGCCAGGTCGCGCCCCTCGCGCAGCAGGCTCAGGACCTCGTCCTTTTTCCGATCCTCATTGTGATCGTGCAGGCTGATCAGACGCTTGACGCCGACGCCCCAACGGGAACAGGCCAGCGCGGCGCGGCGGGTGTCCTCGGCCAATACGGCGTCGGCCTTCTCCAGACAGGTTCGGGCGCGGGGCGACAGATCACCAGGGTTGCCAAGAGGCGTGGCCACCACCCACAGGGTGCCCGGCGTCGGATTCGAGTTCGATGACATGGCGCGTCAGCTCCGTATGATATTGACCGTCGGCCGTGCGCGTGACTCCGGCCAGATCGAAACGGCAGGGCCGGTCCCAGGCGTCGTGGGCGGTCAGCCAGGCCCGCGCGGCCCGTACCACGCGATCGCGTTTGGCCGGGGTGAACGCCAGCTCGGGCGAGCCGAGGCCGTCGGCGGCGCGGGTTTTCACTTCCACAAATACCAGCGTGTCGCCCTCGCGGCATACAAGGTCCAGTTCCAGCGGGCCGCCGCGCCAGTTGCGGTCCAGAATGCGCCAGCCCAGGCCGCGCAGGTGGCGGGCGGCGGCCTCCTCGCCCTCGCGCCCGAAGCGGGCCGTTTTCTTTTCGGCGACGGGGCGCGGCGCGGGAAGACGGCGGAAGTTCAGCACAGCCGCCCCTGCTCCTGATCCGGCCGGGGGAGCACGCCGCGGAAGTCCAGCCGGTGCAGGGGGCAGGGCCCGTGGACGGCCAGGGCTTCGCGGTGTTCCTTGGTGCCGTAGCCCTTGTGGCGGGCAAAGCCGTAGACGGGCCAGCGCCGATCCAGGCGGGTCAGCAGTCCGTCCCGAAAGGTTTTGGCCAGCACCGACGCGGCGGAAATGGAGGGCACCAGGGCGTCGCCGTCCACGATGGCCCGCTGTTCGGGCGTGGGGATGCCGTACTGACGGAAAAAGGGGGGGGGGATAAGCTGGGTGCCGTCGATGAGCACCGTGGCCGGTAGCGCGGCGTCGCGGGGCAGAGTCCGGCCCGCGCCCATGCGCAGACGCAGGGCGGCCACGGCCCGGGTCATGGCCAGCAGAGTGGCTTGCAGGATGTTGAGCCGGGCGATTTCGTTCATCCAGGCCAGGCCCACGCCCCAGCCGGGAGCCAGGGCGCGGATTTCTCCGGCCAAACGGTCGCGCTCGGCCTCTTTCAGAACCTTGGAGTCGTCCAGTCCCATGATGTCGAAGCCTTCGGCAAAGACTACGGCGGCGGCCACCACAGGCCCGGCCAGGCAGCCGCGCCCGGCCTCGTCGATGCCCGCCGTCAACGCCGAACTTCCGGCCTTGGGCGGCAACAGCAGCCCCTGGCTTTCCACGGGGCGGCGGGGTGTTTTACGCGGCATGGCGATTCCTTGTCCTTAGAGCATTTTGCTTTTGAAATTGTCCCATTTCAAAAGCGGCGCTGCCGTCATT
>ERZ894232.821-NODE-821-length-37034-cov-13.849185_pt1 | contig 37034 bp, 31 predicted proteins | sample MGYA00380296_ERZ894232 | MGnify/ENA primary metagenome ERZ894232 (study PRJEB32331, sample SAMN06328433) | human gut metagenome | biome: human gut microbiome; feature: stool | host: Homo sapiens | collected 2014-08-14 ...
CAAGAGTTTGTTCCGGCTCCGCTTCGCGCGACATCAGGCCGCTCCTCGCCCCCCTATCCGCGTCCACGACGCTCGGCACCCGCTGACGCGGGGCATTCGCTCTCACTCGCCGCACAAGTGCTGCGCTCGTTCGTGCTACGCGGCATGCCGCCTTCTTTGCCCGCCGGAGGCGTGAGCGTAGCGAACGTGGAGAGAGGAGCGAGGGCGACGAGCGACGAACGGAAGCATGTCCGGGGGGCGTCGCGCAAAGCTCGCTACGCTCGCGCCTCCGGCGGTTTAACGGTATTTTTTCGCCCAAGATCAATCACATATTGGGATACAGCCTTGTGTAAACAGGGTTGGACCGGGATAGATCGGCCGTCCGGTCAAGCGCCGCGACTCGGCTCCGGTGGGGAACAGACGCTCCCAGGCTGCTGACCAGGGCGGGGCTCAGGCCCGCGCCGGCCGCCAGGAACAGTTAGGCCGGAATGGCATCGAGGCCGTCCAGTCTGCCTATCGCCAGGACGGCCAGATACAGGCAGGCGGCCGAGCCGTCCTCTTCCGCCAGTCAGAAACCAGGGGAAAAACGGGGGCGCATGGGGCCCAGACACACGGCGGACAGGCTCAGGCCGAGGCCTGTGAGGAAGGTCAGCGCGAAAAGATATGCCCGTGCGGCGGTCCTGCCGGGGGTGGAGAAAGGGATCAGGACAACCTGCCTTTGAAGTCCTGGTAGGAAAATTCGCGCACCACTCGCGCCTCGTCGGTGAGCGGATCCCAGGTGGCGATGGCGGGCAGACGCAGGCCGTTGAAGGTGGTGGTTTTGACCATGCTGTAAATGGCCATGTCGGTGAACAGCAGGCGCTGTCCCGGCTTCAGCGGGGCATCAAACGAGTATTCGCCGATGACGTCGCCCGCCAGGCAGGACTTGCCTGCCAGGCGACAGGTCCAGGCTCTTTCGCCGGGCTGTCCGGCGTCCACCACGTGGGGCCGGTAGGGCATTTCCAGCACGTCGGGCATGTGGCAGGCGGCCGAGGTATCAAGGATGGCCACGGGCATGTCGTCGGCCCGCACCACGTCCAGCACCGTGGAGACCAGCACGCCCGCGTCGAGGGCCACGGCCTCGCCGGGCTCCAGGTAAATCTGCACGCCGTAGGCGTCGCGGGCGCGAGTGATGCAACGGCATAAAAGGTCCACGTCGTAGTCCGGCCGGGTGATGTGGTGGCCGCCGCCGAAATTGAGCCACTTGAGCCCCGGCAGCCAGCGGCCGAACGCGCGCTCCACGGCCTCAAGGGTACGGGCCAGGGCATCGGCGTTTTGCTCGCACAAGGTGTGGAAGTGCAGGCCGCTGATGCCGTCGAGGAAATGGGGATCGGCCGCCGCTTCGACCTCAAATTCGCGCAGGCGTATGCCCAGGCGCGAACCGGGCGAGCAGGGGTCGTAGATGGGCGTGGCTCCCTCCGAGTGTTCGGGGTTGAGGCGCAGCCCGCATTCAATGGAGATGCCGCGTTCGTGTTCGGCGGCCTCGACCAGGGGCCGCAGGCCGCGCCATTGGGCGAAGGAATTGAACACCACATGGTCCGCGTAGCGCAGGGCCTCGGCCAGTTCATCCCGGCTCCAGGCTGCGGCGAAGGCGTGGACCTCGCCCCCGAATTCCTCGCGGGCCAGACGGGCTTCGTCGGGCGAACTGGCGCAACACCCGTGCAGGGGGCCGCCGTGGGCGCGGGACAGCAAGGGAAAGGTGCTCCACTGGGCAAAGCCCTTGAGGGCCAGCAGCACCCTGGCTCCGGTGCGGCGCTGCACGCCGTCGAGAATGGCGGCGTTGCGGCGCAGTTTGTCCAGGTCGGTGACGAAACAGGGCGAGGGAAAGCGGGTCGGGTCCGGATAAACGGGACGGTTCATGGCGGGGTCCGTGGCGTTGGCGGTGGCGAGGGAAAAAGGGTTCGGAGTATTGATAAACCGGGGCTCCGTCCCGGGTCCAGAATGATGACAAACCCCGCTCTGCGGAGTTTGCGCCGTCTAAGCCGCCAAGCGGCTTGACGGAAAGGCACGAAAATCGCTCGTTTAACGGCGCGGCAAAGCCGCGACCTACTCGCAATTTTCGGGCTGCTGACTTTATCAGCAGCCTGAACCGGGGCTCCGCCCCGGTCCCGTCCATAGTCTCTTCATCCGTAAGACGCTTCGCGTCAACGGCTGCCGCTCCTTCGGCTTCCCGCGTCGGCGTTGCCTTTGCGAAGCGAAGGCAACGCCGACGCGGGAAGGGGCATCATGCCCCTGCCGAGGGGAGTGTGAGGGGGCAAGCAGCCTCCTCGCGGTTTTTTAATCCACGTCCTTCACAACCCACGGCAGGCCGTAACGGCCGATTTCGTTCAGGAAGGGATCGGGGTCCAGTTGTTCCATATTCCACACGCCGGGTTTGTTCCATCGGCCGGTGACCATCATCATGGCGCCGATCATGGCGGGCACGCCCGTGGTGTAGGAAATGGCCTGGGAGCCCAGTTCGGCGTAGGCGGCTTCGTGGTCGCAGATGTTGTAGATATAGACCGTTTTGGGCTTGCCGTCCTTGACGCCGCGCATCAGGCAGCCGATGCAGGTTTTGCCCTTGGTGCGCGGCCCCAGCGAGGCCGGATCGGGCAGCAGCCTGGCCAGAAACTGGATGGGCACGATGGATTGCCCCTGAAATTCCACGGGATCGATCCCGATCAGCCCCACGTTCTTGAATACCTGGAGATGGTTCAGATAATTGTCCGAGAACGTCATCCAGAAGCGGGCGCGGCGGATGCCCTTCAGGTTGAGCACCAGGGATTCCAGTTCCTCGTGGTACATAAGGTAGCAGTTTTTGGGCCCGATGCCCTCCGGAAAGTCGAAGCTCATTTTCCAGGACAGAGGATCGGTTTCCACCCATTCGCCGCGTTCCCAGTAGCGTCCCCGGGCCGTCACTTCGCGCAGGTTGATTTCGGGATTGAAGTTGGTGGCGAAGGGCAGGCCGTGATCCCCGGCGTTGGCGTCGATGATGTCCAGCACATGGATTTCGTCCAGCAGATGTTTCTGGGCGTAAGCGCAGAACACGTTGGTCACGCCGGGGTCGAAGCCGCTGCCCAACAGGGCCATAAGGCCCCTGTCCTGAAATTTTTTCTGGTAGGCCCATTGCCACTTGTATTCGAACTTGGCCTCTTCGGGCGGCTCGTAGTTGGCCGTATCCAGGTAGTTGACCCCGGCTTCGAGGCAGGCGTCCATGATGTGCAGGTCCTGATAGGGCAGGGCGATGTTCATGACCAGGTCGGGCTTCACCCGTTGGATGAGAGCCGTGGTTTCGGCCACGTTGTCCGCGTTTACCTGCGCCGTTTCCACCGTGCGGCCGGTGCGTTCCTTCACGCCGGCCGCGATGGCGTCGCACTTGGCTTTGGTGCGGCTGGCCAGCACGATTTCCGAAAACACGTCCGCCGCCTGCGCGCATTTATGCGTGGCCACCGAGCTGACGCCGCCCGCCCCGATGATCAGAACTTTCGCCATATCTATCTCCTTTCCTTATCCTTATTAACCGACGGAGTCGCGAGCGTAGCGAGCTTTGAGCGACGGCCCCCCGCCGCCTGGAAGGCGGCATGGAGTGGGGCGAGGAGCGGACGAATGTCGCGCGAAGCGGAGCCGGAACAAACTTCAGGTTTGTTCCGGCGCGCTTCCGCCAGCGTCGGTCGGAGCTTGTCTTTGCCCGTGTGGAACACGGGCTGCTTTTGCGGCAACGCAGTTGCCGCTCTTTCTTTCGCCGGTTTTCTAACGTTCAAAATAAGTATAGCCCCGCATTCCGTCTTCATACGCCTGCATGAGAGCGTAACGCTGGGTGGGGGTCAGCCGCTTTTCACGCACGGCCCGTTCGGCCGCGTGACGGATGTCTTCCAGAATTTTACGCGGATCGTATTCCACGTAGGCCAGAATATCGGAGATGGAATCGCCGTTGAGCTCCCGCGCGAACTCGTAGCTGCCGTCCTCCTGAATGCGCACGGACACCACGTTGGTATCGCCCAGCAGGTTGTGCAGGTCGCCCAGGGTTTCCTGGTAGGCGCCCACCAGGAAGACCCCGAGGTAATATTCCTCGCCTTCCTTGAGCGGGTGCAGGTCCAGGGTGGATTTCATGCCCTGGGGGTCGATGAAGTGGTTGATGCGGCCGTCGCTGTCGCAGGTCATGTCGGACAGAATGCCCTGGCGTTCGGGTACTTCATTCAGCCGGTGGACGGGCATGATGGGAAACACCTGATCGATGGCCCACGAGTCCGGCAGGGACTGGAATACGCTGAAATTACAGTAATAGATATCGGCCAGGGTGGAGTCGATTTCCAGCAGATCCTTGGGCACCTGCTTGAGTTTGGCCTTTTCCTGGGCGATGCCGCGCATGATGGCCCAGAAATAGCGCTCGGCCACGGTGCGCTGGCGCAGGGTTACCCTGCCGGTGATGAACAACTGACGCATTTCGTCGTAGTAATACACGGCGTCGTTGTAGCATTCCTGCAGGCTGCGCAGGTTGAGGGCTCCCAGAGTTTCACGCAGGTTGCGCACCGGCTCGGGCGCGTCCTCGTCCAGCGCCTCGGGCAGGTTGCCCACCTCGATCAGGCTGACGTCGAGGACATTGAAGAGCAGCACGGAATAATAGGCCACCGTGGCCCGACCCGATTCGGTGATGATGTGCGGATGGGCGATTTTTTGTTCGTCCAGGATGGTCATCACGGCTTCTATCACGTCGGTGCAATATTCGCGCAGGGAATAATTGCGTGAACTGACGTAATTGGTGTGCGAACCGTCGTAGTCCACGGCCAGACCGCCGCCCAGATCCAGATAGCCCATCTGCGCGCCTTCCTGAACCAGGCCCGCGTAAATGCGGGTGGCCTCCATGACGGCGGCGCGGATGTCGCGGATATTGGGCACCTGGGACCCCAGATGGTAGTGCATGAGCTTGAGGCAATCGAGCAGGTCGCGTTCCTTGAGGGTGTCCACCACGTCCACGATTTGGGCCGAGGTGAGACCGAAGGACGAACGTTCGCCCCCCGACTCGGACCAGTGCCCGCTGGCTTTGGTGGACAGCTTGACCCGCACCCCGATCTGGGGTTTGACCCCCAGCTTGGCGGCGCGATCCAGGATAACGTCCAGTTCGCCCGGCATTTCCAGCACGAAAAAGCAGTTGAACCCCATGCGCAGGGCGTGCAGACCGAGGTCGATAAATTCCTCGTCCTTGTAGCCGTTGCAGATCAGACAGGCCTGGCGGCTCTGCAACTGCGACACGGCCGCGATGAGCTCGGCCTTGGACCCCACTTCCAGCCCGTGGTGATAGGCGGCGCCGTACTGGGCTATCTTTTCCACCACCTGCTGCTGCTGGTTGACCTTGATAGGGAACACGCCCCGGTAGGCCCCCTTGTACCCCAGTTCGCCGATGGCGGCGCGGAAGGTCTGGTGCAGCAGAGAAATCTGCGAATCGAGAATGTTTTCGATACGCAGCAGAACCGGCATGTCGTAGCCGCGTTCCTTGATTTCGTGGATGATTTCCAGCACGCTGACTTCCGGACCTCCTTCGCCCCCGAAGGGCCGGATGACGACCTCGCCCCGGGGCGACACGTCAAAATACCCGGCTCCCCAGTTGCGGATGCCGTAAAGCTCGGCGGAGTCTTCCACGCTCCACTGCTGCAGGGTTCGTTTTTTGGCCAATGCTCGGGCTCCTTTATGCGGGAAAAAGAGGAAGGCCGGGGGTTTGACGCCCTTGCCGGAGATGACGTAAAATCTCTTACTCCTTAGGGAGTGAGAGAAGGCTTGTCAAGTGAAGGCCAAAGAGAAGAGCGGCAACTGCGTTGCCGCCAAGGCAGCCGGGCTTTCAGCCCGGCAAACGGCAGGCTTCGACCGATGTCGGCGGAAGCGCGCGTTTCCGAACCAAAGGTTGGTGAAGGCTCCGCTTCGCGCGGCCTTGGTCCGTTCCTCATCTCTGCTCTCGATGCCCGGAGGCCTCGCGTCGCTCGGCAACGGGTACGGCCTCTGCGGGGCCGCCCGAAGGTGAGAATATGCAGACGTGGATCATGCACATCGATATGGACGCCTTTTACGCGTCCATCGAACAGCTCGACAATCCCGAGTTGCGCGGCAAGGCTCTCATTGTGGGCGGCCGCAAACGCGGGGTGGTCAGCACGGCCTCCTACGAGGCCCGCAAGTTCGGCGTGCATTCGGCCATGCCCATCGGCGAGGCCCGGCGTCTGTGCCCGCACGCCGTCTTTCTCGTGCCCCGCATGCGGCGCTATGTGGAAATGGCCCACGTGGTCCGGGGGGTGCTGCACGAGTTCTCCCCCCTGGTGGAAGCGGCCTCCATCGACGAGGCCTATCTGGACGCCACCGGCCTGGAACGGCTGTTCGGACCTATCGAGAATATGGGGATGCGCCTCAAGGAGGCGGTGCGCGAGGCCACGGGCGGCCTGACCTGTTCGGTGGGCGTCGCCCCGGTGAAATTTCTGGCCAAAATTTCGTCCGAGATGCGCAAGCCCGACGGCCTGTTCATGCTGCGGCCCGAAGAAGTGCCGGGCTTCATGGCCGGTCTGGACGTGGGCCGCATCCCCGGCGTGGGCAAAAAATTCGCGGCCGCCCTGGCGTCGGTGGGAGTGCGCAAGGCGGGCGACGCGCTGCGCTATCCGCGCGACTTCTGGGAACGCCGCTACGGCAAGGCGGGCCTTGCCCTGTACGAACGGGCCCAGGGCCGGGACTCCCGCCCGGTGGTGCCCTTCACGCCGCCCAAATCCGAGAGCGCGGAAACCACGTTCGAGGTCGACACCCGCGATAGGGATTTTCTTAAGGCTTGGCTGCTTCGCCACGCCGAACGAGTGGGTCGGTCTCTGCGCAAGCAAGGGCTGGCCGGGCGTACCGTGACCCTCAAGATCAAGTACGCCGATTTTAAACAGATCACCCGGCAGGCCACGTTGCCCGCCCGCACCAACAGCACCGACACCATTTACGAAGCGGCCTGCGAACTGTTGGCCGCGTTGTCTCTGGAGGGAAAGGTGCGGCTCGTCGGAGTGGGGGTGTCCGGCTTCGACGACGTGCGTCCCCATCAGTTGTCGTTGCTGGGCGCGGGCGTCGGACCGGACCCGGACGTGGTGGAGGAACGACGGGGCAAGCTGGACGGAGCCCTGGATGCTCTGCGCGAGCGTTACGGAACGGAAGCCGTCGTTCGGGGTCGCCTGTTTCGCACGGATGGGGGAGAAGGCCCTCTGCCCCGTCGGGAAGAGTGAATTTGGCCCGGAAAGGGCTCAGTGCCCCCACAGACGGCGTAGAATCCGTCGCAATCCGGTCGGTCGCGCCGTCGCCGCGCCGTCGCCCGCCAGCAGGCGGCAGATTTCCTCCGGGCCGCAGAAGCGCCTCCCGCTCCAGTCGTAATAAGCCGGATAGAGGATGAGCGCGCCCGCCACCAGCATGTCCACGGTCAGCGGCCGGGAACGGCGAGGAAAGACCGCTTCGTCGCCGGTCAGCCCCCATCCGGCGTAGAAGGGGCTGCCGTAGGTGTGGACGGGCACGCCGCGGAGCAGGGCGTCAAAGCCCGCCGCGGAAGCTACGGTGAGGACTTTGCGCACGGAGGGCAGCACCCGGGGCAGATCGGCGGGCCGGATGAGCGTCGCGCCCTCGGGCGCGGGCGTTCCGCCCGGCTGCCGGAAAGGCGGCAGGTAATAGAGCGGGGCTCCGGCCTGAGCGTCGCGGGCCAGCCGCAGCAGACGGCGGTCGTCCCATTCGTCGCGGCCGCTTGGAGTTCGGGCTGTGGCCGCGGGGGGCGTGCCCGCCACCAGCAGGGCCGAAGGGGCGTCGAGGGGCATGGGCCGTCCGTCCGCGGCGTCGTGTGCGGACGGCGTGTCCGCTGCGACGGACGCGGCAAGCGTGATGCCGTGTTTCACCATATAGGCGCGCAGCGCTTGGGAGCGGGTCAGCAGGGCCTCGTCCATGGGGGCGTGTTCCAGCAGCGTTTCCAAGGTGCTGGGACGCGAGGCGTCGTCGGGGGTTCCCTGTTCGTCGCGCAGCAGCGAGGCGGGACGGCGTTCGGCCTTCGTGCCTTCGCGGCCCAGCCAGCCGTCCTCGATGCGGACAAGCGGCACCCCGGCCCGGCGGCATACGCCTTCCAGCGGAGATGCGGGCCATGAGGCGGGCACGACTATGCGGCCTTTGTTCGCCGAGGCGCGGCGCACGGCTTCGGTATCGTTGCGGAAAAATGCCGTTTCACCGTGGGAGGAGGCCAGAAAGGCCCGCAACAGCGGGCGACGACGGCGGTCAAACCCCAGACAGGCCGTGTAGCCTCCGTTTTGTTCGTTGCGGCGGCGTTGTTCGGACAACAGCCGGATGGCGTCTCGCGCGGAACAGGGGTGGCCGGTGACGGGGTTCACGTAGCGGGCGTAAAGCAGATAGGCCGCGGCGAACAGCTCCTCCACCGTGCGGCGGCGGACGCGCCGGGGGCAGCGCATGGCGTCGCGGGTCAGGCCCCAGCCCGCGTAAAAGGGCAGGCCGAAGCAATGGACGGGCTTGCCCAGCAGCAGGGCTTCAAACCCCATATGCGAGGTGACGGCGTAGACCTCGTCGGCCTGCGCCAGCAGCGACAGGGGGGAAAAGTCGCCGGGCACCAGCGCGGCCCGACAGTCGCGGGCGGCGGCGGTCAGGTGTCCTTGCTTGCGGCCCAGAGCGGTATCCGGGTGAGATTTGACAAACAAAGCCGCGCCGGGATGATCGCGTCGGGCCTGTTCCAGCATGCGAATAAACGTGTCGCCGTCGGCCAGTCCCGGCGCGATGGTATGGTCGCCCACGGGCTGGTCGATGATCAGGATGCGCTGACGTTGTCCGGGCGTGGTCAGCAGAAAGGGCGGCGCGTCGGGGGCCATGTTGTACTTGCTCAGGCCGTGGCGGAGTACGGCGGTCATGGCTTCCCGCGCCTCGGCCAGCAGGGCCGGAGTTTCCCAACCCGTGTCGTTGAGCAGGTTTTCCAGGTCCGAGGGGCGTGAGGCGTCGTAGTGGATCCCCGTGGCGTCGGCCACCAGCGAACAACTTTCGTCCTCCGGACGCAACGAGCACAGAAACCCTTTTTCTACGGCCAGGTAGGGCAGATTATGGGCGTCCGCCAGCCGACGGGTTCTTTCCGAAGCGCCGGCGCGCCCCCAGTCCGTCAGGGCCGTGATGTCGCTGATATGGCGGGGCGAGGGCAAGCGGGGGCGATAACGGATGGAAGCGTTCAAAAAGGCGGCCAGATGCGGCACGTTCAGCAGACGGCGCGACCACACGCCCAGCGCGGGGCGCGGGCGTTCTTCCTTGTCGGCAAGGGACGCGTTTTCGTCCGTATCGGCAGGGAAAAGGTCAGGCATGGCGCAACTCCGCCAGAGTGGGGGCGGCGGCGTCTTTGGCGGACAGGACGGGGTCCCGCAGCGGCCAGTCTATGGCCAGGTCGGGGTCGTTCCAAATGATGCAGCCCTCGTCGCCGGGGACATAGTAATCCGTGCATTTGTAGTGAAAATGGGCTTGGTCCGAAAGCACGCAGAAGGCGTGCCCCAGGCCGGGCGGAATCCACAACTGGCGGTGGTTGTCCGCCGAAAGCTCCGCTCCGTACCACTGTCCGAAGGTGGGCGAGCCGGGCCGCAGGTCCACGGCCACGTCGTATACCCGTCCCTGGGAAACGCTGATCAGTTTACCCTGGGGATGGGCGATCTGAAAATGGATGCCGCGCAGCACACCCCGTGCCGAACACGAATGGTTGTCCTGCACGAAGGGCAGGGTCAACCCTGCTTCTTCATAACGTTTCTGCTGCCATGTTTCCAGAAAGAACCCCCGGGCGTCCGGAAAGACGCGAGGTTCGATCAACAATACCCCTTCCAGGGGAGTGGCCCTTACTTCCACGACTTGTCCCCTTCCGCCAGATCCAGCAAATAACGACCATACTGCGACTTGGCCAGCGGTTCGGCCAGAATCCGCAGTTGTTCGGAACTGATGTAGCCCCGGCGCCAGGCGATTTCTTCCACACAGGCTACTTTGAGCCCCTGGCGGGTTTCCACGGCCTGAACAAAGGTGCCGGCCGACAGCAACGAATCGTGCGTGCCGGTATCCAGCCAGGCTATGCCCCGCCCCATGAGTTCCACATGCAGGGCGTTCTGCGCCAGGTAAGCATTGTTGACGTCGGTGATTTCCAGTTCGCCCCGGGCCGAGGGGCGGATGCCGCGGGCGATGTCCACCACGCGGGAATCATAGAAATACAGGCCGGTCACCGCGTAATTGGAACGGGGGCGGGCCGGTTTTTCCTCGATGTTGGTCACCTGGCGCGCCTCGTCAAAACTCACCACGCCGTAGCGTTCGGGGTCCACCACATGGTAGCCGAACACCGTGGCCCCTTCGACGCGTTCTCTGGCTCTGGACAGCAGGCCGTCCAGGCCGTGGCCGAAAAAGATATTGTCGCCCAATACCAGGCACACGTGGCTGTCCCGAATGAAGTCCTCGGTCAGCAGAAAGGCCTGGGCTATGCCCTCAGGACGGGCTTGTTCAACATAGTGGAAGGAACAACCCCACTGGCTGCCGTCGCCCAGCAGATCGCGATATAAAGGCAGATCGCGGGGGGTGGAAACCACGGCTATTTCCCGAATGCCCGCCAGCAGCAGCACGGACAGGGGATAATAGATCATGGGTTTGTCGTATACGGGCATAAGCTGTTTGCTGACGCTCAGGGTCAGCGGATACAGCCTGGTCCCCGAACCACCGGCTAACAGAATGCCCTTCCAGTGGGGCGCGGACATGTCGACCTCGGCGGGTTGAATGACGGAAAACGCGCTCCGCCGCTGCGGGCGGCGGACACGTCAAAGGCATGATAGGATAAATTGGTTTTAGATACAACGCGACATCCGGAGGCCGCTGGGGAGGGAAAACGCGGGGCGCTTTCCCGCGTTGCTCCGCGGTCCCCTCATTTATTCTGCCACCACAAACAGACCCGGGTACGCGCCGCGCAATCGCGTCAGGATGGTTTCGGCTCTGTCGATGGAGGGGAACGGCCCCACCTGCACATATTGGAGCGCGGATGTGGGGCTGCGCAGAATGCGGCCGTTCAACCCCTGCTTTTTGATGGTCTGCAGTAATTTTCGAGCGTTGGCAGGCACACCGAAGGCTCCGATCTGCACGTAGAAGCGCCCCAGCATATTGCCGTCCGGGGTCAGTACCGGTTTTTTGTTGTTCACGGCCTCCAAGCGTACCCGGGCCGTGCCCGAACCGATCATGTCGATCTGTTCCGCCGCCCGGCGCGACAGGTCGATGACTCGGTTGGCCACAAAGGGGCCCCGGTCGTTGATGCGCACTACTGTGGAACGGCCGTTGTCCAGGTTGGTGACCCGGATGTCGGTGTTGAACGGCAGCAGCTTGTGGGCGGCGGTCATGGCGTTCTGGTTGTAACGTTCGCCGTTGGCCGTTTTTTTACCGTGAAAGCCGGGGCCGTACCATGAAGCCACTCCCACCTCGGTGAACCCGTTGGCCGTGGTATAGGGGCGGTAGGTTTTGCCGCGCACGGTGTAGGGTTTGCCCGAGCCTCCTCCCCCCCGGTGTTGTCCGCCGGACAGAGATACGGGGGCGCACCCCGCCAGCAGCAGGGCCGCGACGGCGATCAGCGCGAACAGCAGGACCGGAACGGACAATGATTGAGATCGGTTTGTCGTGTTCACAGTGTGCCTCCCAACCACCAGCGTCCCAGGGCGACCAGAAACATGCCCGCCGCCAGAGTGGCGAACAGGCTGTGGGTTTTCCAGGCCACCAGGATGGTGGGCGGCGCGGCCAGCAGGAACATGTTGTCTGTGGACAGGAACAATGCGCCTTCGCGCAGGAAAATATCCGGCGCCACCAGGGCGGCGAGGATGGCGGCGGGCACGAAGGACAGCCAACGCCGCGCTTTGGGCGGCATGGGACGGTCGGCCAGCAGCGTCATGGGCAGGGCGCGGGGCAGAGCCGTGCCCAGCACCATGCCCAGGGTGCACAGGGCGAGATCGAAATTGGTCATGGCCGCTCCTTTGTACCGGCGTCGGTCGCGTCGGGGCCGTCGCAGTCGCCCCGGCGGCAGGCCAGCCACAGCCCCAGGGTCGCGGCCAGCAAGGTGGCCAGGATCACGCTCCAACGTCCGGCGCCGGCCAGGTTGAGGCCCAGAGAGAACAGCGCGGCCGCCACGGCCACCATGAGGTACAGGCGTTCCGCGCACAAGGGCAGCAGCAGGGCCAGAAACATGGCGGGCAGGGCGTAGTCCAGGCCCAGGGGGCGCACGTCGGTGACCAGTTCGCCGGAAAAGGCGCCCACGGCGGTGCCCGCGATCCAGCCCAGGTGGGCGGTGATGTTGCAGGCGAACAGACGGGGGGCGCGGCATACGGCGCCGTTGCGGAAGTCCGAGGTATGCACGGCGAACACTTCGTCCGTCACCTCCAGAGCGAACAAGGTGCGCAACGTGCGGGACAGAGGCCGGACGTCCGGAGCCAGGGCGGCGGACATAAGGATATGACGCAAGTTGACCATGAGGTTGGCCAGCACGATGGACAATACGGGCGCGCCCGCGCCTATCATGCCCGCCGCGATGAGCTGCCCCGCCCCGGCGAAGATGAGGGCGGACATGGCCACGGCCCATAAAGCGGGGATGCCGCTTTTGACGGCCAGCACGCCGTAGGCGAAGCCCAGAGGCAGATAACCGAGCACGATGGGCGTGCCCATGCGCACGCCGCGCAGAATTTCGGCGGAAACGTCCGCCCCGGGTTCAGAGCCGCTTGATTTTGCTCTTATATCCAGTTTTGACACGATGTTCCGTCACTCAGGTTTCACGTCGCCGTCATAGCGGGGAGCAAGCGCCTCCCGGCTCTCCGCTTGAAGACGGTGGGGCCGGGGCGGGAAGAATGCCTATTGGAAACAGAATTCCAGGGTAAAATTGCCGTGTTCGGTGGAAAAGGGGATGGCGATGATGGTCGCCTGCCCCGGAAAGGTGAGGGTGTGGTTGGCGCCGAACACGACGGAGGGCGTGGAGCCTTGCAGGGGAATGCCCAGTTCGCTCAAACCCGCGCGGGCCTGGCCGGAAATCATGTTGGTGATTTCGCCCACCGCGTCGCGCGTGTCGGCCAGAATATCCTCGATGGCGTCGCCCAGCATGCCCTTGACCAGCGCGATGGCGCAGGACTGGCTGAACGACAGGGCCACGGCTCCGCTTTTGGAGCCGGTGATGCCGACGATGGCGGAAACGTCGCCCTGGGCCTGATTCGTCTTTTTGACGTACGGCGCGCCCGGCGTGGGAGACAGCCCGGCCATGGCGGACAGTACGTTGATGGTGGCCTGTATGAAGGGTTTGGCAAGAGTGACGTCGCTCATCCCGACTCTCCGTGGGGTTTCGATCGTGAACCTCGGCGTTTTTATCACGAAGCCCGCCACCCGTCCAGTTGAGCCCCCGTCCGCGAACATTCCCGAAAAACGTCGTCCGCGCCCGGACTTGCTTCACCGCGCCTAATGCGGCAATATCCGGCGGAACGGGCGGCCCTCCGGTCGCCCGGGCCGAGCGCGGGACAAGTCGCCGCCGCGGGCCGTGAGGAACATGCATGGACGTGCGTAAAATTCGCGAAAATCTGGGCCGCATCAAAATTTATTATCTCAAGGGCGAAACTCTGCGCGCTCTGGGATTCGCCGTTATGGCCCTCAAGGATGTGGTGCGGGCGGGCGGCGCGCCGCCCGTGGATGTGCGCGGCCCTCTGCGCGAGGGCGTGCAACTGCTGGCCCGCGACAAGGACGTGAAGCGCTTGAGCAAAGCGCCTCTCATGTATCAGCCCGGGCAGGAGCGCGCCTTGTTGCTGACTCTGGCCACGTTGTACAAGCAGCTTGAAGAGGAGGCCGGGCGCGAAAGCCGCGAGAACGCCTTTGCGCGCAAGCAGCGTCTGGATCAGACCCTCGGCCTGGGGCGCCGTCTGTTGGCTCAGGGCAAGGTTTCCGAGGCGGACGCCGCTTTTCAGGAGGCCCTGACCCATTACCGCGACGAGCGTCGGGTGTTCCAGCTCATCGGCAAATCGCTGTTCGACGCCGGCCAGCCGCGCCGCGCCGTGCCGTACCTTAAAAAGGCCGTGGAACTGGAACCCGACAACGGCGTGGCCCGCGAGCTGCTGGAATCCGCCCTGGGCCGCGTCTCGGCCGCGTCTCAGGTCTAGCGCGCCGAAACCGCGCTTTCGACGAACTTGCCGGTGAATACGAAGTATTCACTGTTGTTATGATACGAAGGCTTTTTTCGACCTTCCAGCCAAGGACACGTTTGCCATGCCATCCGTTCGTTTCGTTCACGCCGCCGATCTGCATCTGGACACCGCCTTTCCGGGGCTGGCGCGCGACGTGTCGCCCGATTTGGCCCGCGAGTTGCGCGACGCCACCTTTACCGCCCTGGAGCGTTTGGTGGCCCTGTGCGAGGAGGAGCGACCCGACTTCCTTGTTCTGGCCGGAGACATCTACAACCATGAGGACCTCAGTCTGCGCGCCCAAATCGCCGTGCGCGACGCCTGCGAGCGCCTGGGGCGTCTGGGTATTCCCGTTTTTCTGGCCCACGGCAACCACGATCCCTTGTCCTCCCGGCTCGGCTCTCTGCGCTGGCCGGACAACGTGACCGTATTCGGCTCCACGGCGGAGGCCGTGCCCGTATACCGGCCCGGCTACGGGGACGAGGTGCTGGCCGTGGTGCACGGGGTAAGCCACGTGGGCCCGCGCGAAACACGCAACCTGGCCGCCTGGTTTCACCGCTCGCCCCACGTCTGCCCCCAGATCGGCGTTTTGCACGCCACCCTGGGTTCGGCCGACGGCGAGGCCCGTTACGCGCCCTGCACGGTGGACGATTTGGCGGCGTCAGGTCTGGATTACTGGGCGTTGGGCCATATTCACGAACACGGCATGGTCTGCCGCGAGCCCCTGGCCGTGTACCCCGGTTCGCTCCAGGGGCTGCACATCGGCGAGCAGGGCCCGCGCGGCTGCGTGCTGGTCACTCTGGAAGGCGGGGAGGAAAACGGCGCGCAAGGCGTGAACAATGCGGATGTCGCGGCCGTGCGCGCCTCGTATGAATTTCGTCCGCTGGCTCCGGTGGGCTGGCAGATTGTGGACGTCAATCTCGAACGCTCCGCGTTGGAGGCGGCGGAAGCGCCCGGCGTTGAAAACGGCGACGCGGACGCGCCGGACGATCTGGGTCGGGTGGAGCGTCTTGTCCGGACCCGGCTGGATGCGGCCTCGGCCGCGCTGTGGCCGGGGTGCCGCACCCTGGTGGTCCGTGTGCGCCTGACGGGCCGCACTCCTTTGGATGCCGAACTGCGCCGTCTGTCCGTGCGGAACGAGTTGTGCGACGCCCTGCAGGAAGGCTTTGGCGGCGCGGACGTACGGTTATGGATTAAGGATGTCGAGGTGGACACGCGTCCGGAGTTCGATCGCGCGGCTGCCGTTCAGCGCGAGGATTTGCTCGGCGAGGTATTGCGCCGGGCCGACGCGTGGCGGGCCGACGGCGGCCTGCTGACGGCCGGGGTCGACGCCGCCCTGAGCGATTTGTTCAGCCGGGGTCGGGGCCGCAAGGGCCTGTCCGAACCGCGCGCCGAGGAGCTTGCCTCCCTGCTGGATGAAGCCGAACGGCTGTGCGCCGATTTGCTGGAGAACAACTGATGCGTATCCGGGCCTTCCATATCGACGCGTTTGGCGTTCTGTCCCAGGTGACCGTGGACGATCTGCCCAGGGGGATGGGCATTTTCCTCGGCAACAACGAGGCGGGCAAGTCCACCTGCCTGGAATTTTTCCGTACCGTGCTCACCGGGTATCCCGCGCCGCGCACCAAAGAAAGCCGCAAAAGCTGGGCCTCCGGCGGGCAAAACCAGGGCGGTTCGTTGCATCTGGAAACCGAAGACGGGGCGATCCTGCGCCTGAGCCGTCGCCCCGGTCCGGCCGGCGGCGTGCCCGCCCTGTTCGACGCTGTGGGCAATCCCGTGGATATGGCTGAACTGGATCGGCTCATGGGCGGTGTGACCCGTGAGGTGTACCGCTCCATCTACGGGTTCAGCCTGTCCGAATTGCAAAGTTTCGAATCCCTGGACAGCGAGGCCGTGCGCAACGCCTTGTATGGGGCCAGCTTCGGCCTGGGGCTGCGTTCGCCCGGCGCGGCCCTGGCGCGGCTGGAAAATGCCATGGACGAGGTCTTCAAACCTCGGGGCAAGACGGGGACGCTCAACGTGGCCCTGCGCCGCTGGGAAGAAGTGCGCGTCGAATTGCGCGAAGCCGAGGAAGAGGCCGCCCGTTACGACGCTTTGGCCTCCGAGCGGGAAGAGGCGGGCGAAGCCCTGGCCGCCCTGCGCGCTGAGAAAACGGCCCTGGAGGGGGAGCGCCGCGATCTGGAACGACGTCTCGGGGTGTGGAAGCAATGGGAGGAATGGCGTCTGGCCCAGGCCCGGCTGGAGCGGCTGGAGCCGGTGGCCGAAACTTTTCCTCTGGACGGCCCGGCCCGCTTGGAACGTTTGCTCGACCGGCGCGAGGAGGCCCGCCGCCGCGCGGCCATCGCCCGCGAGCGGGCGGAACGTCTGACCGCGACCCTGGCCGACCTGACCCCGGACGTCCGCCTGCTGCCCCTGGCTCCGGACATCCGCGCGCTGAGCGAGCGCAAGAGCAGTTGCCGCAACGCCCTTATAGCCTTGCCCGCGCTGCGCGCCAATCTTCAGCGCGCCGAGGAGAATTTGGCCCGGCAACTGGCCCTGCTCGGACCGGATTGGGACATGGAGCGCATCCGGCGTATGGACCGTTCTCTGTTCGTGCGTGAAGAACTGGAGCGTCGGGCCATGGCTATTCAGGCGGCGGACACGGGCGTCGCGGCCCTGTCCTCGGCGCTGGAGCGGGCCGTTCGTGACGGCGAGCAGGCCGAACACGGGGTGGAACTGGCCCGGCAGGCTCTGGAGGCTCTGCCCGAACCTGTGGCCGAACTGGATGCCCCTGCCCGCGACACCTTGCGGGCGGGGCTTTTGCGCGTGGAGGAGGGGGAACGTCGCCTGCCCGAGCGTGAAAAGGCCCTGGCCGCGTCCCGAGCCGAATACGGCCGCGCGCTTTCCTATCTGCGTCTGCGGCCCGACGCCTCGCCCGCCCAGTTGCAGGCCCTGGCCGCCGCCCAGGAAGAGGCCTTGGGTCTGGCTGAAGACGTGCGTTCCCGCGCCGCCGTCGCGGCGGACGCAAGCCGCGAGGTGCAGACCGCCCGTAAAGACGAGGAAGCCGCCGCCGACCGGCTGAACCGTCTGCTCACCCAGGAGGCCGAACTTTCCGGCGCGGACAGGCAGGCCCTGGACAAGCGCCGCGCGGCCCTGCGCCGCCTGCGTCAGAGCGCGGCCCTGTTGCATCAGGAAGAAGAACGTCTGGCCGACTTGGGCGAACGCCATGCCGCACAGGAGGCCGCTTTCCCCCGGCCCCGGGCCAACCGTCCGGCCCTGGCGGCCGGATCGGTTCTGTCCGCGATCGGAGCGGCCATGCTGATCGCGCGTCTGGGGCTGGGCGTGGAGACGATCGATATCCCCGCTCTCTGGACCTCGCTTCTGTCTTCGCCCGTTCCGGCCTGGGCGGGCGTCGCCTCGTTGCCGCTGTGGGCCGCTTACGTGGTGTTGTTCGTGGGCGTGGTATGCCTGGCTGTGGGCTTGCCCCGCTCCGGTCCGGATCAGGAACGTTGCGAAAGTCAGCTCGAACAACTCCGTTCCCGTCGCGACACCAGCGCCGCCCGCCTGGCCGAGTTGCAGGGCGAAGTCCGAGCGCTGTGCGAGGGCCTGGGGCTGAACCCCGACGCCCTGCAGGCCGAAGCTCCGGATGCGCTTGACGCGCTTGACGCACAGTTGGATCAGGAGCGGGAACAGTGCGCCGCCGGGGAAAGAATTCAGCAGGAAAAGACGCTGTTGCAGAGTGAACTGGACGCCAAGCGCCGCCGGCTCCAGCAGCGGGAGCGCGAACACGCCGCCGCCGAAAGCGCGGTACAGGACGTGCAGCGCCGCTGGCACGATTATCTGGTGCGACTGGGCGTGCTCAACGTGCCTGTGCCCGAGGCCGCTCAGGCTTTTTTCGCCCGGGTGGAGTCCACCCGGCTGGCCCGCGCCGCGGCGGCCTCCATCGAGGAGGAAATTCGGGAACTGCGCGGACGCGGGCCCGAACTGGTGGCCACGGCCCGCGAGATATTGCCGTCCGGGGCGCTGCCGCCTCCGCCTCCGGTTTCGGCGGGCGACTCCCTGGCCGCCGATGAGCTGGAGGCCGTCACGGCTGCGGTGCGCCGGGTGCTGGAGTCCTGCCGTCAAGCCGACGCCCGCAGCGAAAAGCGGGCCGCTGCGGCCGAAGCTCTGCGCGCGGCCGAAGCGACCGCCGTCCGCGCCGGTGAAGCGTGTGCCGCGGCCGAAAGCGCCCTCCGCGAGGGACGGGCCGAACGGGCCGCGCTGGACGCCGAATGGCGCGAGTATCTGGGAGGTCTGGGGCTGGATCTGCATCTTTCTCCCTCCACCACACGGGAGGCCTTGGACTGCATGGAACGCTGCCTGGCCGCCGAGACCGAATGCACGCGCCTGCGTGAGGAAACAGCCCTGCAGGAGCGCGAGCGCGATGCGCTGGCCCTGCCCCTGGCCGATCTGTTGGAGCGTGCCGGTCGTGCCCCCCATCTGGGCCTGGATCGCGAACCCGACTGGCTGGCCACTCTGGATATTATGCAGCGCGATGCGGACAATGCCCGACGTGTGGACGAGGAGCGCGCCCGTGTCCTGGCGCAGGCCGAGGAGCAGGCCGAAGAATTGCGTGCCGCCGAAGCCGCCGAAGCCGACGCCTGCCGGGCCGTGGACGAACTGTTGGGGCTGGGTCGGGCGGATGATCCCGAAAGTTTCCGTCGCTTGGCCGCCGTGCGGGATGAGCGCGACGGTCTGCTGCGGCGCTGCCAGGACCTGGAGGACGCCTTGCGGCTGGCCGCCGGGGATATTCCCCTGGCTTCGTTTTTGGAGGAATTCGCCGCGCTGGACAAAGGCTCGCTGGATGTCCGTTCGGCCGAAGTGGGACATCGTCTGGAGGAATTGCGTGAGGACGAGCAACGCCGGGCGGCGGCCGCCGCCGCGTTGGACGCTCGCCTGAGCGATATGACCGCCTCTCGACGTTTGGCCGATCTGCGGGCCCGCGACGCCTCGTTGGAGGAAAGCGCCCGGCTCTTGTCCCGGGAGTGGAGCAGGCTGGCCCTGGCCCGCGAACTGCTGCTCGACGCCCGACGGCATTACGAAAAGGAACGTCAGCCTGAAGTGATACGGACGGCCTCGGATATTTTCGCCTCCATCACCGACGGGGCCTGGCCCCTGGTATCCGCCTCGCTGGAAGACAGTTCCCTGCGCGTGGTGCCGCCCCACGGCGACCCCTTGCCCCCCGATGTACTCAGCCGGGGCGCGCAGGAGCAATTGTATCTGGCCCTGAGGCTGGCCCACATCCGTAGTCACGCCCGCCACGCCGCCGCTCTGCCGGTGATCATGGACGATATTCTTGTCAACTTCGACCCCGACCGTGCCCGCCGTACCATGCGTGCCCTGGCCGACCTGACAGCCCCGGCCGACGGCGGTCCCGGTCATCAGATACTGTTTTTCACCTGCCACCCCGGCATGGCGGAACAATTGCGCGAACTTGTGCCCGACAGCGCGTTGTTCTCCGTGGACAAGGGGCGCATTGCCCGGGTAGGATAAAAGAGCGCGGGGCGCTGCCCCGCACCCCACCGGGGGAATGATTCCCCCCGGCCCCCCCCTCGACAGTAACAGCTTGAAACTATTGGGGGTGCAGGGCGTATTACGCCCTGCCGAGGGGCAGTTTGAGGGGGCGAGAAGCCCCCTCAAGGACTTTTTCAGCAGTCTGACGGGGAGGCGGAGCCTCCCCGCTTGTATTTTCGGGAGGCGTCATGACGGGTGAACCGCCGTTTTTGTTTCGCGGGGCGTTGCCCTGGACCGCGTTTGTGGCGGTGTTGTTCTGGCTCAACTATTCGGCGCGGGCCATGCTCAGCCCCTTGCTGGTCAGCGTGGAAGCCGACCTGGGGGTAGGGCACGCGGCGGCCACTTCGTTGCTGTTCATGCAGAGCCTGGGCTTTTGCGTCGCACAGTTTTCATGCGGCTTTTTACTCAGCCGCATCCGTCCCTTCCGCATGACCGGGGGGTCGGTCTTGGCCTCGGGACTGGTTCTGATCGCCATGCTGACTGTGCACAGTCTGAGCCGTGGGCGCTTGATGTTCATGCTGTTCGGTTTCACGGCCGGGTTTTATTTTCCGGCGGCTATGGCTACCCTGTCCAGCCTGGTCTATCCCCGCGACTGGGGCAAGGCCGTGGCCGTGCACGAACTGGCCCCCAACGTGGGGTTCATCTTTCTGCCCCTGCTGGCCCAGGCGGGTTTGCTGATCGCCACGTGGCAGGGCGTGTTCGCCCTGCTGGGCGGCTTCATGGCGCTGGTGGGCGGGGCCTTTCTGCTGTTCGGCAAGGGGGGGCGGGCCTATTCCGCGCCGCCCTCGTTCCGGGGCGTGTCGGGCATGGTGCGCGATCCCGCCCTGGGCGCCATCGTGATATTGCTGGCCATCGCCACCATCGGCGAGTTTTCCGTGTTCAGCGTGCTTCAGATTTATCTGGTGGGGGAACAGGGTTTCAGACCGGGCACGGCCAACATCGTCATTTCCCTGGCCCGTCTGGTGACGCCCTTGGCCGTAGTGATAGGCGGTTGGGCCGCCGACCGGCGCGACGTGTACCGGGTGGTGGGCATCGGGCTGACTGTGCATGCCGTGGCTCTGGGCCTGATGTGCGTGCCCGGAGCCCGCACGCCGGCTTTGATCGGCGTGGGCATGCAGGCCGCGTCCATCGCCGTGCTTTTTCCGTCCATTTTCAAGGCGATGGCCCAGGCTTTCCCCGCCGATCGTCAGCCCGTGCTCATGTCTCTGTCCATGCCGGTGTCGTCCGTCATTTCGGCCGGGCTGGCCCCCTTGTTTCTCGGCTGGTGCGGGGAATACCTCAGTTTCGCGGTGGGCTTCGCCACGGTGGCCGTCGCCTCCCTGGTCGGTCTGATCGCCGTGTTTTACCTTGCCCGTCGCCATGCCCGGTGCGGGGAAAGCACGCTGTAGCGGCGCGGTTTTCGTTTCCTGCTCCTCCGCCCCGACAAAGCAGCGACGCATCGTATACGTTTGCTCCGGACGCTTCGAAGGCAATACTTGACAGGATTCAGGAAAGCCAATTAATGCCCATAGCTGGACGACATACAAAGGATAAGGCGCAGCTATGATGTCCCGTTGGAGAATGATGATCTTTCTGGCGCTGTTCCTGGCGACGACTTTGACGCCCGGGACGGCGGGGGCCGCGACGGAAAGGTCGGCGGACGGACAAACGCGGGTGTTGGTCACCACGTTTCCCCTGTGGCTCATGGCTCGACGGGTGGCCGCCGACGTTCCCGGCGTGGCGGTGGACCTCATGATTCCGGCCGGATCGGGGTGCCCGCACGATTACGGTCTGACCCCCCGGGATATGATGCTTTTGTCCGGGGCGGACGTGTTGATTATGAACGGCCTGGGGCTGGAGGCCTTTCTGGGGCCCGATGCCGGTACCGTGGCCGCCCGCCTGAAGCCGGGCGGTCGGGTGATCGCGGCCGCCGAAGGCGTGCCCGACATTCTTCCCGACGAAGACGGGACGCGCGCCAACCCGCACCTGTTCGCCAGTCCGCGCATGGCTGCCCTGTTGGTGAAAAACATAGGCGCGGGCCTGGCCGAAGCGGATCCGGCACACGCCGACCGATACCTGAACAACGCCGAATCCTACGCCGTCACGCTGGACGCTCTGGCCGACGCATTCGCGGCCCTGGGGGCGCGCCTGGCCAATCCCCGCGTCGTGACCCAGCACCGGGACTTCGATTACCTGGCCCGCGACGCGGGCCTGAACATAGTGGGCGTAGTCCGGCCCCACGAAGGACAGGAACCCTCGGCCGCCGATTTGCTGCGCCTGACGCGGCTCATTCGGGAGGAAAACGTGGGAGCCGTGTTTACCGAACCCCAGTACCCGGCCAAGGCCGGGGAGACTCTGGCCCGCGAAACCGGCGTGCCTCTGGCCGTGCTGGACCCCGTGGCCAACGGCCCCGCCGACGCCTCTCCGGACTATTATGAGCGGGTTATGGAGAATAACCTGCGCACTCTGGAGCGCACCCTTGACGCCCGCTGACGCCGTCAGGTTCGACAAGGTTTCGGTGCGGCGCAGCGGGTTGCCCATTCTGGACGAGGTGAGCGCCGTGGTGCCTCGGGGAGGCTGCACCGTCATCGTGGGGCCCAACGGAGCGGGTAAAACCACGCTGCTCCTGGCCCTGCTGGGCGAAGTTCCGTACCGGGGCCGCATCCGGATGGGGACGGGCGGACAGGGCGCGACGAGCGCGCCCCGCATCGGTTATGTGCCTCAGCGCATTGCCCTCGATCGGGGTATGCCTTTGACCGTAACCGAATTTTTGGCCTTGGGCGAACAAGTCCGGCCCTTATGGCTGGGTGTGCGGCGCGACGTGCGGCGCAAGGCCCACGATCTGCTGAGGCTGGTACGCGCCGCCCACCTGGCCGATCGACGTCTGGGGGCTCTGTCCGGGGGCGAGACGCAACGCGTGCTGCTGGCCCTGGCCCTGCAACGCGAACCGGACCTGCTGGTGCTGGACGAACCGTCGGCGGGAGTGGACTTCGAAGGGGAGCACCTGTTCTGCGAACTTTTGGAGGAACTGCGCGCCCGGCGGGGCTTCACCCAACTTATGGTCAGCCACGATCTGGGCATGGTGGCGCATCACGCCACCCATGTCATCTGCCTCAAACGCAGGGTGGTTGCCCAGGGCGCCCCGGCCGAGGTGCTTACCCCCGAAACGTTGAACGCTCTGTTCGGTCTGCACATGGGCCTCATCCACGGGGCCGCCTGCCCGCCCGCCTGCCGCCCGGCCGGTTGCGGGGCCGCCCACGGGGAGAAATGCCGTGATTGATTTGTCCTGGCTCTATCACCTGGCCGGGTTGCTGCCCTTTGAAGCCATGCAGGCCCGTTTCATGCAACAGGCTTTGACGGCTCTGCTGCTGCTCGCGCCCATGACGGCGGTTCTGGGCGTGCAGGTGGTAAGTTTCCGCATGGCCTTCTTTTCCGACGCCATCAGCCATTCCGCCTTCGCCGGGGTGGCGTTGGGCCTCATCGCCGGGGTACACCCGCACTTGGCCATGCCCGCCTTCGGGGTGCTGGTGGGCCTGGGCATCATGGCTGTGGGCAGGCATAGCTCGCTGTCGGCCGATACGGTCATCGGCGTGTTCTTTTCGGCCGTGGTGGCTTTCGGCCTGGCCGTGGTCAGCCGCCACAACACCGTGGCCCGCGATCTGCAGCAGTTTCTATATGGCGACATCCTGACCATAGGGGAGGGGGACATTCAATGGTTGCTCGCGCTGCTGGTCGTGTTTCTGATATTTCAGGCCTTCGCCTGCAACCGTCTCCTGTATATCGGACTCCATCCCGTGGTGGCCCGAGCCCACGGGGTGCCCGTGGCCCGCTGTCAGTACCTGTTCGCCGCTCTGTTGGCTCTGGTGGTCATGTTTTCGGTGTGGGGCGTGGGTGTTCTGCTGGTGACGGCCCTGCTCATCGTACCCGCCGCGGCGGCGCGCAACTTCGCGTCCACGGCGGGCGGCATGTACTGGTGGGCTCTTGCGATCAGTCTGAGTTCCTCGGTAGCCGGGCTGATGCTGTCCGCTCAACCCTGGATGGGCACGGCCACCGGGGCCACCATCATCCTGGCGGCCTGCGTTTGGTTCGCCGCCAGCGCCGTATGGGCCGCTCTGCGCGGTTGGCGACGGGATTGACCGTCCCGAGCTTCGCGCGCAAAGGACGGTCCGGAAGCGCGGGCCTGCCCTGAGCATGTTGTCATCGAAAGTGGTTGTCGATCAGGCCTTCGTGTTCCGACCCGCAGGTTTCACGCCTGAAGCCGGAGCCTTGCGCCATAAGCGCGCCTCGACTCCGGAAGTCTTTTCAAAAAAAGGCTCTAGTGCCCCGACATGGATGAGAAAAGCTGCATAACCGCAACTCCGGCCACGATTAGCCCCATGCCCAGCACGGCGGGCAGATCGGGCTTTTGCCCGTAGACGACCATGGCCAGCAGGGCCGTGGCCACGATGCCTCCCGCGCACCAGACGGCATAGGCCACGCCCAGGGGCACGCTTTTCACCACTTGGCTCAACAACCAGAAGGCGGTGACGTAACCCGCCGCCACCAATAGTGACGGTGCCGGGCGGGTGAACCCTTCCGCCGCTTTGAGGGCTGTGGTGGCCGTCACTTCGGCCGCGATGGCCCCTGCCAGCATAATGTAGCTGTTCATACTCTCATCCTTGTCGTCGCAGTCGCTAGAGCGGTTTGCTGGTGAAAACGGCAACCGCTCCGGCGGCCGCGGAAGCGGCCGCCCGCGCCGAATGAGCCTGAAAACCACGCTTTTCAGGCGAAATGACGGCAGCGCCGCTTTTGAAATGGGACAATTTCAAAAGCAAAATGCCTAGGACATCTCGCCATTGAAATGCTCTGCGGAGTCGAGCCGGGCGAGACTTCCGCAGTGCGGCCGAGGCGCGCTTGCGGCGTGGGGCTCCGGCTTCACGGGACACTGTGTCTTGGCCGGCAGATATTTTCAATGGCAAAACGCCCTAAAAAGCGTCGGACCGGCGCTCCCGAGCGGAATGTCGGTCGAGGGTTGGACACTATCGGAAAAATAGCTATAAGCAAGTTAAAATCCATCGGAAAATACGATAGATTGATGACGCGGGAGAAAATATGGCCTGGACCTTGGAGCAATTGCGATCGTTTGTGGCGGCGGCGGAACACGGTTCGTTTTCAGCGGCGGCGCGGGCCGGGGGGCGTGCGCAATCCGTCGTCAGCGCCCATATCGCCCTGTTGGAAGCCGATCTGGGCGTGGATTTGTTCCGGCGCGGCCACATGCCGACCCTGACCGAGGCCGGTGCCCTGCTGCTGGTTGAGGCGCGGGAGGTTTTGTCCCGCTGCCGTCGCCTGGATGAGCGCGCTCACGCTTTGTGCCGCAGCGGAGTGAGCGCGTTGCGCATCGGCGTGGAAGAGGGATTGCCCTTCGGACCGATCATGGAAGTGCTTGGCAAGTTTTCCGAACAGTTCCCCCATGTGGAGGCCGATGTGCTGGCCATGCCCTCGGCCGAGGCGAATTGGTGGATGACGGAAGACACGTTGGCGCTGGGAGTGTTCTTTGACGCTCCGGCTCTGCGCGCCGACGGGCGCGAGCTGTGTTGTCTGGGCGCGGTGGAACGGGTGTTGGCCACGGCGGAGAGTCATCCTTTGGCCCGTGCCGGACGCGTTACCCACGACGAACTGGCCCGCTATCGTCAGATTGTGATCCGTTCGGGCATGGACAGACATGAAGGGGACGCCGTCCTGAGTCCTCTGCGCTGGTATACCAACAATTACTATACCGCCGCCGATATGGCGGCGCGAGGTCTGGGCTGGACGCTGCTGCCCGTGTCCGTGGCCCCGCCGGAATATGTGTTGCCCGGTTTGACGCTGCTGCGCCGGACGGAATGCCGCTTTTCGGCCTTGAACATCATGCTGGTCTGGAAACCGCACGTGGCGGACGAGAAACTGCGCGTCTGGCTGCAAGCCGAATTGACGCGTGTTCTGCGTCCTGCGCTCTGACGCCCTGCCTGTGCACCGCGTTTCCCTTCAAAATTTTCTCGGCTGTTTCAGTCTGAAGAGCGTATGGCCTCAAGCTCCGGAAAGCGGTCTCCCGGACGGGCGAAGCCTTCGGAGCAGGGGGACGGCGCGCAAGCGGCCGCCGCTCTGAACGCTCCTCTTCTTGCGCTCGACCCGGGAACGTGGTAGCGCGTTGAAGATGTTCACCAGTAATTTTTCCGCCGGTCTGGCCGAATTGGCCACGGCTTTCGTGCCAGTGCTTCTGGGGATTGTTCTGCATGAGGTGGCTCACGGCTGGGTGGCGTCGCTGCGCGGCGATCAGACCGCCCGTATGCTCGGCCGCCTGACCCTCAATCCCGTACCTCATATCGATCCCATGGGCCTTGTCATGTTCGCGGTCACGGCCCTGTTCACGCCCATCGTGTTCGGCTGGGCCAAGCCCGTTCCCGTCAACGAACGCAACATGCGCAACCCTCGTCGGGACATGATGCTGGTGTCCGTCGCCGGGCCCCTGACCAACATGCTCCTGGCCGTGCTGTTTGCCGTGGGCCTGGGCCTGGTGGTCAAGTTCGCGCCCGCGGACGCCACTCTCTCCGGCGGATTGTGGGCCTTTCTGTTCCGCATGTTCCGGGTGGGGATCATCGCCAATTTCGGCTTGGCCTGGATCAATCTGTTGCCTATTCCGCCCCTGGACGGCAGCCACATCGTGGAGGGGTTGTTGCCCCCCCGCCTGGGCTGGAGCTATTCGCGCCTGGGACGCTATGGTTTCCTCCTTTTGCTGGTGCTGCTCATGACCGGAGTGGTGGGCGCGGTTCTGCTGCCGCTCATCCAGATTTCGGTGAATGTGGCGCTGACTCTGGTACAATGGCTTCTTTCCCTGTGACCTCAATGCTTTTCAAGCAGGAGCACGCCATGACGGCGAAACAACGCACGGTATCGGGTATGCGGCCCACGGGTCCGCTGCACATCGGACATTATTTCGGAGCGCTCAAAAACTGGGTGGCCATGCAGGACGAGACGGAGGCCTTTTTCTTCGTGGCCGACTGGCACGCGCTGACCAGCGACTACGCCGACACTTCGCGCATCAACGAATACGTGCGCGACATGGTGGTGGACTGGCTGTCCGTGGGGCTGGACCCGGCCAAATGCGCCGTTTACCGGCAGTCCGAGGTCAAAGAAACGGCCGAACTGCATCTGCTTTTGTCCATGATCACTCCTCTGGGCTGGCTGGAACGCAACCCCACCTACAAGGAACAGCAGCAGGAAATCACGACCAAGGACCTGGGCAACTACGGCTTCCTGGGGTACCCCGTGCTCATGGCTTCGGACATCATCCAGCACCGGCCTCAGTGGGTGCCCGTAGGGCAGGACCAGTTGCCGCACATGGAGCTGACTCGTGAAATCGTACGCCGTTTCAACTACCTGTACGGCGAGGTGTTTCCCGAACCGCAGGCTCGGCTGACCCCGGCCGCCAAGTGTCCGGGGCTGGACGGCCGCAAGATGTCCAAAAGCTACGGCAACGGCATTTTTCTTAAAGACACCCCGGCCGATATCGAGCCCAAGGTGAAGACCATGTTCACCGACCCGGCCCGCTTGCGCCGTTCCGATCCCGGCAATCCTGATGTGTGCAATCTGTTCCCCTATCACGTGCTCATGACCGCGCCCGAGCTTCAGGCCGAAATTAGGGAGGGCTGTACCACCGCCACCCTGGGCTGCGTGGATTGCAAAAAAATCTTCCTCAGGAGCCTGGAGGCTTTTCTGGCGCCGCTGCACGAACGGCGGGCCGCCATTCTGGCCCGGCCGGGCCTGGTGGAGGAAATTCTCATGGACGGCAACGCCAAGGCGCGGGAATCTGTCGCGGAGACCATGCGTCTGGTGCGTACCGCCATGCATCTGGCGTGACGGACCGCGCCATGAGCGACTTGAGCCATCCCAAAGTGGTGGACCGGTCCGGGCTGCCGGCCCGGCTGGCCCCTCTGCGCGAGGCGGGCCGCCGCATCGTGTTCACCAACGGCTGTTACGACATCCTGCATCCGGGGCATGTGGATCTGCTGGCTCGGGCGCGGGAACTGGGCGACCTGTTGGTGCTCGGTCTCAATAGTGACGATTCGGTGCGGCGGCTGAACAAGGGAGCCGGAAGGCCTTTCAATCCCTTCGCCGCCCGCGCCTTCGTGCTGGCCCACCTGACAAGCGTGGATCTTGTGGTGGGATTTGACGAGGATACGCCGCTCGAACTTATCCGGGCGGTGCGCCCCCAGGTGCTGGTCAAAGGCGGCGACTGGGGGCTGGACGCCATTGTCGGCCGCGACGTGGTGGAAGCCGACGGCGGAGAGGTGCGCGCCTTGCCCCTGCTGCCCGGCTGGTCCACCACAGCGCTCGCCCGACGCATCGCCGAACTCGGCCGGAAAGGTTTGCAACCGTGAACGCTACCCTTCGCACGGAACTTGTCGACGGCACCCTGCGCGTGGCGGCGTCGGGAGTCTGGGCGATAGGCGCGTCTTCCGAAAGAAAGAAGGGGCGGCGCGGCGATGCCGGACCCGATCCCGCCGTCGTGGATGCGGCCGAGCAGGCCGTCGGCGCCGCCGACGTACGGGCCGTCGTGTTCTGCGCGGATGAGGTGGAAGACTGGGACAGTTCGCTTCTGGCCGTGTTTTCCCGTTTGATGAACGCGGCCGCCGGACGCGACCTGCCGGTGGATACCGGCAAATTGCCCGAGGGCATGTCCCGTCTGCTCACCCTGGCGCGGGAAGTGCCCGCCCCGGCCCAGGAACCGGTGGAGCACCACGACCCGGGGGTTCTGGAACTGGTGGGCGACAAGACCCTGGCCATGCCGGGCATCGCCCTCAACGTCACCGCTTTTGTGGGCGAAGTGGCGGCCAGCCTGGGCCGTTTTTTCACCGGACGGGCTTCCTTCAGCGGCCGCGATTTGTGGAGGGCCTTCCGCGAATGCGGGGTGGACGCTCTGCCCATCGTTTCCCTCACCAGTCTGCTTCTGGGCCTTATTCTGGCCTTTGTCAGCGCCATCCAGCTGCGCATGTTCGGAGCCGAAATTTATGTGGCCGCCCTGGTGGGCGTGGCTATGGTGCGGGTCATGGGGCCGGTGCTCACGGGCATCGTGCTGGCCGGGCGTACAGGGGCTTCGTTCGCGGCCATCATCGGCAGCATGCAGGTCAACGAGGAAGTGGATTCCCTTGTTACTTTCGGCATCGCTCCCGTGGACTTTTTGGTCCTGCCCCGAGTGCTGGGCCTGGCTGTCATGACTCCGCTGCTGGCCGTGTACGCCGACGTCATGGGTATTGTGGGCGGCTTCATCGTGGGCGTCCTGATGCTGGACATCGCGCCCTCCGCCTACTGGGAAAATACGTTCGGCAACATTGCTCCCGGCTATTTGTGGATCGGGTTGCTGCACGCCCTGGTGTTCGGCTTCGTGGTGTCGCTGTGCGGCTGTTACCAGGGCATGCGCAGCGGTCGCAACGCCGAGGCCGTGGGCCGGGCCACCACCGCCGCCGTGGTCAATTCCATCGTGGGTATTATCGTGTCCACATCCATCATTACCGTCATCTTTACGGTGATCGATCTATGAACTCCGCTTTCGACGTTCCCGACGGGTCCGCGTCCGAACGGACCGCCTCTGCCGAAGGCGCGACTCCGGAGAAGGAGAGCGCGCCCGTTGCAGTGGACGTGCGCGACGTGACGGTGGCTTTCGGGGCGCGGGTCATTCAGCAGCATTTGACTTTCAGCGTGCGCCGGGGCGAGGTGTTGGTGATTATGGGCGGCAGCGGCAGCGGCAAAAGCTCGCTTCTGCGGGTGCTCATGGGGCTGGCGCGGCCCGCCGCGGGCAGCGTGTTTTACGGAGACAAAGATTTCTGGGGCTCGGACAGCGCCGCCCGTGCGGCTGTGATGCGCAAGGTGGGCGTGCTGTTCCAGAGCGGGGCGCTGTGGACTTCGCGCACCCTGGCCGAGAATGTGGCCTTGCCGTTGGAATACTACACATCTCTTTCGGCCCGGAGTATACGGGAACTGGCCTCTTTCAAACTGGCCTTGGTGGGGTTGGCAGGGTTTGAGGACTATTATCCCTCCGAAATCAGCGGGGGGATGCGCAAAAGGGCCGGACTGGCCCGCGCCCTGGCGCTGGACCCCGAAGTGGTCTATTTCGATGAGCCTTCGGCCGGACTGGACCCGGTGAGCGCGGCTCTGCTGGACGATCTTATTCTGGAACTTCGGGCCAGCCTGGGGATGACCGTAGTGGTGGTGACTCACGAACTGGCCAGTATTTTCGCCATTGCCGACAACGCCGTGTTTCTGGACGCGGGCAAACGCACCATCACCGCCCAGGGCCGCCCCGACGATCTGCTTAAAAACGGCCCGCCGGACGTGGTGCGCTTCCTGACCCGCGGCAAGGAAGGCGGAGACGGAAAAAAGTAGCGGGGCGCCGCCCCGCAACCCGTCGGGGGAATGAGTCCCCCGAGCTCTCTTGTCGGCGTTGCTCCGGCGGTGAATCAGCCTGAGCGACGCGCATGGGGAGGGCAGGGGCATGATGCCCCTGACGGAGGGATGGGAAGGCGGAGCCTCCCCGACAGTCGGATGCCGAACCCCGCTTCGCGGAGTTTGCGCCGCCCGCGGCGGCCAAGCCGTCGGGCGGTAAGGCACGACAATCAGGCGCTGAGTGGCGCGGCAAGCCGCGACCGGCGACCGATTGTCGAGGCTGCCGATAGAGTCGGCAGCCTTATGGGGAGGCGAAAGCTCCCCAATGGAGTAAGAATATGACGGAACGAGGGACGAAAACGCTGATCGGGGCCTTTGTGCTCGGCGCCCTGGCCCTGCTGGTGGCCGGGGTGCTGTTGGTGGGCACCGGGGTTCTGTTCAAAAAAAACGTGAAATTCGTTCTGTACTTTGACGCCTCGCTGCGCGGTTTGGTGCAGGGCGCGCCGGTGTACTTCAAGGGCGTGCGCGTGGGCAAAGTGATGTCCATCCAGATCAGCGCCGACGAGGACGATCGGGAGTTCCGCACTCCGGTGGTCATCGAACTGGAAAACGCGTTGATCACCGGCGAACGCAAGGGTGATGACGATGAATACAACTTCATGCGTAATGAAGAGGTTGTGCAGGATTTGATCCGGCGCGGTCTGCGGGCCAAACTGGGCATGCAGAGTTTCATCACCGGCCAGTTGACCGTGGACCTGGACATCCTGCCCGACGCCAGGCCCGTCGACCCTCTCTCTCTGAGCCGCTTCCGGGGCTTGCAGCAGATACCCACCGTGCCTTCGTCGCTGGACGCCATGCTTGACGTGCTGAGCCGCATCCCTCTGGAAGATATCGCCCATAAATTCCTGGCCGCGGTGGACAATATCAACAAGCAGCTCGACGGCATGGACTTGCCCGCTCTGACGGCAGGCATCACCGGCCTGAGCGAAGAAATGCGCGTCCAGCTTGAGCAGTTGCCCTCCCTGCGCCGGGACGCTCAGGCGGCTCTTCAGGATATTTCGGCCCTGGCCCGTCATGCCGACATTGAACTGAGCGCCACTTTCCGCCGGGCCGACAAAGCTCTGGCCGACATCTCGTCACTCAGCAGCGCCGCGCGTAAGGCTATGGATTCCGCCGATCAGTTGCTGCGCGAGGATTCGGCCCCCATGATCGAATTGAGCCAAACCATGCGGGCCCTGCGCGAAGCGGCCGCGTCCGTGTCCAACTTGGCCACCCTGCTGGAACTTCAGCCCGACGCCCTGATCTTCGGGAGGAGTCGATAATGAACCATCATCCGGCCGCGCGCCTGACGCACGCGGCGACCCTTATCCTGGCGGCCCTGCCGCTTCTGGCTCTGGCGGCCTGCTTTCGGCCCTCGCCCCCCGTGCATTTTTATGTTCTGGCCGAACCGCCGGTACGGGCCGTGCCCGCCGACGTTATGGGCAATCCGCCCGGCGTGTCGCCGCGCGTGGGGCCGCGCGTGGGTATCCTCCCCATCACGTTGCCCGGTTACTTGCAGCGGCCGCAGATGGTGGTGCGCCAAGGCGACAGTGTGGATATCCGGCGCGAGGATTACCACCGCTGGGGCGAAGAACTGGGCACGGGCATGGCCCGCGTGCTCAGCGTGTCCATGACCAACAATCTGGCCGACATTCAGGGCGTGGTCATGCCCTTGCGCATCGGCGCGCCCGTGGACCTGCGCGTGCAGGTGGAGGCGCGGCGTTTCGAGGGCAGCCCTGAAGGCGAGGTTTATCTGGAAGCCCTGTGGAGCGTGCAGAAGGAGGGTCAGGCCCTGCGCGAGGGACATTTTCTTTCCCATCGCCGGGCCGGTCCGGGCATGGCCTCGCTGGTCGAAACCCAGTCCGCCCTGCTGGAGGAACTGGGGGCGGAACTGGCCGCGGGCGTGCGGGCCGTCACGGTTTCGGGCGAGCCGGGCGTTTGAACCTCGTCAACGCTCTATAACGGAGGGGAAAAGGCCCTTGCGCGGCAGGGAGCGTTCGGGCCGCCCTTTGGCGGCGCGAAGCCTCCGACTCGACAAACGCCTTCTAATCCGGCATGGTGAACAACGCCGACGACAGCCCGGAATGCTCCGCGCCTCTGAAGCGTGGACCCCGGCGCCCAACAAGGAGTTTCCATGCTTGGCAGGCTTGCGCGCGCCCTGTTGCGCCTGTTTTTCCGGGTGGAGGTCCGTGGCCGTGAACATTACGCCGCCGCGGGCGAACGGGTGCTTATCGTCATCAATCCCGGTTCTCTGCTGGACCCGTTGCTTATCGGCGCTCTGCTGCCCGATCGCATTACCCTGGCCGTGGACCGGGCCGTGGCCCGCAAGTGGTGGATGCGTCCCATCCTGGCTCTGACCGACACTATTCAGGTGGATTTTTCCGCCCCCACGTCCACGCTTTCCCTGGTGCGGGCCATCGAAACCCACAAGCGCTGCATGGTGTTCCACGGCGGCCGCTTTCAGAACGATCCTCGCTTTATGCGCATTCTGGAAGCCACGGGCCTCATCGCCGAAAAAGCCCGCGCCACACTGCTGCCCATCCGTATCGACGGGGCGGCCTACTCGCGTTTTTCCTATTTTCGCCACAAGGTGCGTCTGCGCTGGTTCCCCAAGGTTACCCTGACCATACTGCCGCCGCAGAAGCTGGAAGCTCCGGCCGATTTACCCCCGCGTCAACGCCGCCATCATACGGCCGTGCAATTGTACAGCCTGATGACGGACCTTTTGTACGGCTCCACCGACATCAGTCGCAATCTGCTCCAGTCCGTTATGGACGCCGTGGCCGTATACGGGCGTTCCTATACCATCGCCGAGGATCAGGACCGCCACACACTGACCTATGGGGAGTTGTCGCTCAAATTTCAGGTTTTGGGCCGCGCCCTGGGTCGGGTATTCGCCGGAGAGGAGCGGGTGGGCTTCATGCTGCCCAGTTCTTTGCCCGGCGTGGTGGCTTTTCTGGGCCTGCACGTCACGGGCAAGGTCCCGGCCATGCTCAATTTCACGGCCGGAGCAGCACCCGTGACCTCAGGCTGTCGCACGGTGGGGCTCAAGTCCGTGCTCACCTCGCGCAAGTTCATTCAACTGGGTGATCTGCAACCCTTGGAAAACGCTCTGCGCGAAGCGGGACTACGCATCGTATATCTTGAAGACGTGGCCGCCGACCTGTCCTTGGGGGACAAAATCGGCGGCTTTGCGGCCGCTTGGCTGCGCCGCGCTCCCCGCACTCCGGCGGAAGCGCCGGTGGCCATTCTGTTCACCTCCGGCACCGAGGGCATGCCCAAGGCGGTGTTTATGAGCCACCGCAACGCCAATGCCAACCGCGAACAAATGTTGTCCATCGTCAACGTCAACGCCGGTGACCGCCTGTTCAATTGTCTGCCCATGTTCCATACCTTCGGGTTGGGTATCGGCACTCTGCTGCCTCTGGTCAGCGGCATGCGGGTTTTCTTCTACCCCTCGCCCCTGCATTACCGGATTGTGCCCCAACTTTTTTACGAAAGTCTGTCCACGGTCATTTGCGGCACGGATACCTTTTTTGCCGGATATGCCCGTTACGGCAGCCCCTATGACTTTTTCAACGCCCGCCTGGTCATCGCCGGGGCCGAAAAAATGCGCGAGTCCACGGCCGCCACCTGGAAGGAAAAGTACGGAGTGCGCATGTTTGAGGGGTACGGCGCCACCGAAACCTCGCCGGTCATCGCGGTCAATACTCCGGCCAACAACAAGCCGGGCAGCGTGGGCCGCCTGGCGCCGGGCATGAGCTATCGACTCAAGCCGGTGCCGGGTCTGGACGGGGACGAAGGGGAGAACGTGGGCGATCTGTGGGTCAAGGGCGACAACGTCATGCTCGGCTACATGCGGGCCGAAAGGCCCGGCGTGCTGGAGCCGCCCGTGGACCCGGACGCATTCCCGGCCGACGATTCCGGGGACGGCAGCGCGGGGTGGTATGATACCGGCGACATCGTGCATGTGGACGCGGAAAATTTCATCTTCATCAAGGGGCGGGCCAAGCGTTTCGCCAAGGTGGGCGGCGAGATGATCTCGCTGGCGGCGGTGGAAAGCGCCCTGCGCGATCTGTGGCCCGACGCGACCCTGGGCGTGGTGGCCGTGCCCGATGCGCGCAAGGGCGAACAACTGGTCCTGATTATCGAGGGCGAAGACGTAAGCACGGGGCGCATCGCCGCCCATTTCGCGGCCAAGGGGCTGTCGCCTCTGTGGACGCCCCGGCGTATCCTCAGCGTCAAACACGCGCCGGTGCTCGGCGCCGGCAAGTTCGACTACATGGCGGCCAAACGCATGGCCATGGAAAACGCGGCGGATTGAGTTTTTTACACGAGCTGATAACAAACTGGAGTGAGCATGGATTTCCTGCACGACCGTCTTAAGCGGATGTTGCCGCTTGTACGTTCCCTAGATACGCAATTGGGAGAAAAAATCAGGACTGAATCTGTGACTCATCAGGAAATGTTACGGATTCTCCATAGTTGTGAATCTCTCCTTTATCGTCTTTGTATTGAAAGCGATACTTGTCGACGGGATGCCCTTGAGGAACACAGGCGGCGTCTGGCCTCCATCATGCCCGACAATCCGGCGGCGAAGGGGTGGAAGGTTTTTTCCCAGAATGACGAGGACGGCATTCTACAAGAGTGCCTGCGCCGGCTTTCTCCTGCCAAAACATTCATGGAGTTCTGCTGCGGAGATGGATTGGAAAACAATACGCATTTTTTATTGCTGCAAGGATTTCGCGGCGTATGGTTGGATGGCAGCCAGAACAATATTGAGCATATCCGGACGGGATTGGGCGGCCTGAAATTTAATAATTTATGGGTACGCCAAGATTTTTTGACATTGGATAATATTTCGGATTTGTTGCGCAGTTCTTTAGAGTTCTTGGGGCTGGACGATCTGGATGTCTTTTCTTTGGATGTGGATGGAAACGATATATATTTTGCTGAGTATATTCAAGAAATGGTACACCCAAAAATTTTAATTGTGGAGTATAACGGCAAATTTCCGCCTCCCCTTTCGCTTTCCATTGAGTATAACCCGGAACATACATGGCAGAGAGACGACTTTCATGGGGCATCATTGCAGAAATTTGTAGATGTACTGGATCGGTATATGCTTGTAGCCTGTAACGTGGTGGGCGTTAACGCTTTTTTTGTGCGGAAAGATGTGGCTTCCGGATTTACAGAGTATCCTGTGGAGTTGGTATATCAACCTCCCCGGTTGGGCCTTACCGGATATCCGGTTTATCATGCGGCGAGCTTCAAATGGCTGAAGCAGATACTGGGCCGGGAACAGGATTGAGCCCTAAGGAACGCGGAGCATGGCCACCCAAAAACGCGTAAAGGAATCTTTTTCGGTTATCGGCAAGGAGGGCTCGACGCGAGACGGGGAACAGTTTGTGCGGAAGCTGTGGGCTGAAGTGGAAACCCGTTTTTCCGAAGTGGCGTCCTTGGCGAAAAAAGACGAAAACGGCGGCATAGTCGGCTTGTGGGGGGTGATGTCCGACCTGTCGCGTTCTTTTCAACCTTGGGAAGATAATTTTACCAAAGGATTGTACCTGGCCGGAGTGGAAGTGCCGGATGACGCCGAGGCTCCCGACGGATGGGTGAAATGGACTGTGCCGGGGTACGAATACGTGTATGCCGTCAACGCGGGCATAGATGTCTTCGCCGAGGTTTTGCAACAGCTTGCGGAAAATGGTGTTTCCCTGATCGGGGCGGTTCATGATTTTCATGATCCGAAAGACGGGCGCGACTACGTGTATTTCCCCATCCGCCGCCTGTGAGGAATTTTTTCGCCTAGCTTTTTGTAGCTCACTGAATTCTATCGAGATGTAAGAGCTTGCAGCGGAAGTAAGTTTTGAAAAATTGCAATGAAAATAAAATTCATTTTCTTGACCTTGGCACTTTAATAGCGCATAACGGACCTACGCCCGCTCCGGGGGGCGAAAAACGACTGCGGCCGTGATATCTTGTCTGAGAAGCATAGGAAGGGGAGCTTCCTCTATGGTAGAGAATATGTCTGTGAATCGATGTCGGCTTCGCGCGCGTCGCCCTGCGTCGGGCTTTCGCATGCGGGCACAGCTTGAGAACGTCAAACCGGACATAGGAAGCACAGTATGAGCAAAATTCTCATTGTTTACGGATCAAGCACAGGCAACACGGAAAGTATTGCGGAGGCCATTGCCAAAATTTTGGGAGATAAGGGGCACGAGGTAACCATACGCAACGCAGCGGAGGTAAGCGCGGAGGGCTTGGCTCAGGGGTATGACGCCGTGTTGTTCGGTTCGTCCGTGTGGGGCATCGACGAAGTGGAATTCCAAGACGATTTCGCGCCTCTGGTGGATGAATTCGGCAGCATGGGCTTGTCGGGGGGCAAGGTGGCCGCTTTTGCCTCGGGCGATTCCTCCTATGAAAATTTCTGCGGCGCGGTCGACGTGTTGGAGAGCAAAGCCAAAGAGGTCGGGGCCACGCTCATAGCCGAGGGGTTGCGCGTGGAAGGCGACGCTTCGGCGGCGCCCGAAGATATCAAGGCGTTTGCCGAGGAAGTGGCCGCCCATGTGTAGGCCCTGAGTAAACGCCTCCCCTCCGGGGGGAAACTGTGGATTGCTTGCTGTGGTCCGTGCGGTTCGGGTGGTCCGGCCGTGCGGACCGGTCGTTTTAAGACGGTATCGGCCTTCCTGTCGTTTTCGGAGGGGGAGGCGGCAAGTTTGGAAAATAAAAATTCAAAACAGGTCTTGTCGAATGTGAGATAAGTCCTATTTAATACTCCGGAATGATGAGACTAAAAAGTTTCCGTCGCAAAAAGATCCAAAAAACCTCAAAAAAGTATTTGACAGACGAGTCGAGTGAGGGCATAACTCGTCTTCGCCGCTGCGGCACGGAGCAAAAGCTCCCCGC
>ERZ894232.826-NODE-826-length-36850-cov-14.303655_pt1 | contig 36850 bp, 29 predicted proteins | sample MGYA00380296_ERZ894232 | MGnify/ENA primary metagenome ERZ894232 (study PRJEB32331, sample SAMN06328433) | human gut metagenome | biome: human gut microbiome; feature: stool | host: Homo sapiens | collected 2014-08-14 ...
GGGCGGACGCTTCCGGCACAAAAACGGGGTGGGGTCCGGGGGGCGGACGCCGGGCCGGATCGGGCAGCAGGATGCACCGTTCCACATAATTTTTCAGCTCGCGCACGTTGCCCGGCCAGTCGTGGGCCGTCAACGCCGCCCGCTCCGCCTCGTCGAAGGGCCGCACCGCCACGCGATGGCGTTCCGCAAAGAAACGCAGAAAGTGCTCGGCTAAAAAAAGCACGTCCTCCGGCCGTTCGCGCAGGGGCGGCACGCGCAGGGGCACCACGCTGAGGCGGTAGTACAGGTCCTCGCGGAAGCGCCCCGCCCGCACCTCGGCCTCCAGATCGCGGTTGGTGGCCGCCACCAGACGAAAATCCGAGGTCAGCGTGCGCGTGCCCCCCACGCGCAAAAAGCGCTTTTCCTGCAACACCCGCAGCAGTTTGACCTGGAGGCGGGGCGGGATGTCGCCCGCCTCGTCGATGAACAGCGTGCCCTTATCCGCCAGTTCGAACAATCCGCGTTTCTGATAGCGGGCCCCGGTGAAGCTGCCCTTTTCGTGCCCGTAGAACTCGCTTTCAAACAATTCGTCCGGCGTGCTGGCCAGGTTGACGCCGACGAACTCCCCGCTCCGGCCGCTGCGCTCGTGCAGCCGCCGGGCGACAAGCTCCTTGCCCACCCCCGACTCGCCCAGGATGAGCACCGTGGTGTCGCGCGCCGCGACCATGTCCACCTGGCGCAAGAGGTCGCGCATGCAGCGCGCCCGGAACAGGATGGCGGTCTCGGACGGCCCCGGACCGTGCCCGGCCGCCGAAGCCGCGCTGCGTATCCGATCCTCCCAGGCCGAGCTGCGCCGCAGGTGGATGCTGATTTCGGCGGCCAGATAATGCTCCAGCAGCGAAAACAGTTCCTCGCTCAGGGCCGAGGCCATGCGGGCCCGCATGCCTCCTTCCAGGCACACCACATACCGCCCCTGCTCCTCGGCGTCGGCCACCACGGCCAGCAGCGCGGGCGTTTTGACGGCGTCCGTCTGCGCGCCGGACGGGCGAAGCACGGCGCGGCCCCGCCGCAGGGCCTCGCGCGCGGCGTCCTCCCGCCGGGAGGCGGCATCGCGGTCGACGACGACCGGCCCCGCGTCCGCCACCAGACGCGGCTCCCCGTCCTCCGCCCGGAACACGCCGCCGCGCTCCGCGCCGAAGGTGGCGAGCAGGGCGTAGAGCAGACTGCGGAAAAAGGCTTCGTCCGTTTCCCAGGCGTATTGCTGGCGCATGGCCTGGAACAACTCGCGCAGCACGGCGCTTTCGCCGTCCTTCGGCCGTTCGGCGGGGTGTCCGTCGCGCAGAGCGTTCATGTCGTCCGGCCAGGGCGGTTGCCCGCAATGGCTGTGAATCGCCCATGCCTCGGCCGCCGCCGCGCCCGCCCGCGCGCCGTCGCCCCGCGCCCGATACAGGCGGGCCAGCAGAATCTGGGTCTTGGCGATTTCCACGGAGGCCGAACAGGCGCGGAACACGGCCAGGCTTTCCAGCGCGCGCTCCAGGGCCGCCTCGTCCCGGCCGCCCCGTTCCTCGGCCGTCTTTTCGGCCGAAACCCGCAGGCCCACCCCGTGCAGAAGGCGCGAGGGCGAGGCCAGGCAGCATTCCAACTCCTGGTCCAGACTGCGCTCGCCGGGGGGATCGAATCCGGCCCGTTCGTACGCCGCCAGCAATTCGAGCACAAAGGGCGCGGAAATGTAGTTGCTGTGGGTCAGGCCCTTGTCCTGGGCCTTTTTCTGCCAGATGGTGTAGCAGACGTAGGAAGCCCGATCCCGTCCCCGCAGATGGTGATAATAGGCCAGCACGCGGGAGGCCAGGACGTCGGCGTACGTCAGGGCGGGCCGGGCGCGCATGCCCAGAATGCCGTCGATGTGCTCGAAGGCCTCGTCCTCGTGGCCGCCCAGCAGACAGGCCAGGGCCAGAATGGCGCGCAGGCTGCTCATGTCCAGCCATTGCTCGCGCTTTCGGGAACGCTCGATGGCCAGATGAAGCATGTTGACGGCCACGTCGTATTCCCCCAGATGGACGGCGCTCAGGGCGGCGTAGGAATACAACATGCGTTCGTAGTTGAAGTTGAGGGCGTTGTCCGGCATGTACATGGCGGAATAGGCACAGTTGATGGCGCGGGTGAACTTGCCCTCCACAAAATAGTAAAAGCAGATCATGCCCGACGAATGCAGGAGAATGTCGCTGTCCCCCAGGGCGTTGACGGTATTGATGCCGCGCCGCATGACCTGGTGGTGGAAAAGGGCCTTGCGCCGGGAACGGCCGTTGATGTTCAGGGTGCCGATGGCGAGGTCGAGCAGTCCCAGGGAGCGCGTGTCGCCCAGAACGAACGCCAGGGCGCGCAACTTGTAGTACAGGGGGGCGGCATCCCGTGCCCTCCAGGGAAAATGCAGCATCTCCTGTTGCAACTCCAGACCGGCGTTGAGGACGCGGGCGCACACCTCGCGCCGGTCCGTCGGCACGCGCGCCTTGCGCAGCCAGTGGGCCAGCGCCGCGTAGGCGCAACGGGCGGCCATCAGCAGGTCGTCGCGCACCAGGGAACGCAGACAGGCCAGACCCGCTTCCAGAAATTCCGGAAAGCGCCCCTGATCGTAATGCCGCAGCGCGTCGGCCAGCGTGCCGGGCGCGCCGAACTCAACATCCGGCACCGGCGCGGGCGCGGCACCGGCCAGCCGGGGCGCGTCCGCCTCGGCCACGCCCAGCAGCCGGGCCAGCGTGGCCCCATCGCACTCCACGTCCACCGCGTCCAGGACGCGGGCGGCCGCCGCCCTCAGCAAAGTCCAATCCCGCATATCTTCCGCCTTCGGACTTCATGTCCAATATTCTGACACTTCGGAATGTTCAAATTTTTAACACATATCCGCCTAATGGACAATAACGCGATTCCTTTACGGGATTATCGAAGACAATTTCTTGTTTTTACTAAAAAAACGGTATGCTTTCTCGTTGGTATGGCCCTTGCAGAAATAATCCCGCGCGGAACATACGCTCCGTCAGTCCGGCAACAAAGCCGCCGCGCGGAACTTCCGCCCGCCCATGCCGTTTCGGCCCCGCAACGCAAGGAGTACCCGAATGAGCCGGTTCCACCCCTCCCTCTGGCAACGCTACTGCGACGCAACGCAATGGTTGGTGAACAAGGCCTTTGTTCTGGCCGGATGCTGCCTGGTGCTCATGGTCGTCCCCGTGGTCGCGGACGTCGCGCTACGCACGGTATCGCACCACACCATACCCGGCACCATCGAAATCGAAGAGCTTCTTCTCCTGCTGGTGGTGTTCCTGTCCCTGGCCTGGCCGCAACTGCGGGAAGAGCATATCGACGTGGACCTCGTGTATCCGCATCTGCCCGGCGCGGTGCAACGCGGACTTTCCGTGTTTCATTGGAGTCTGTGCTCCCTGCTGATCGCGGTCATGGCCTGGGAGGTGTTCCACAACGCCCTGGACAAAATGAGGGTGGGCGAGTTCACCGCCGAACTGTACGTCGCCACCGGCCCCTTTTATCTGGTGGCGGCCGCGGGCCTGGCGCTGGTCTTTCTGGCCCTGATCCGCAGCCTGGGCAACGCCGTGAAGACCTGCCTGACGCATGGCCGGCCGTTGGCGGCCCTGGTCGCGTTCGCGGCCGCGGCCCTGGTCGCGGCCCTGCCCTGGCTGCTGGAGGACAGTGAACTCTCGTGGGATTTTCTGGCCGCCGGGGCCTACGCCTCCCTGATTCTGGTGGTGCTGCTCCTGCTGCGCATGCCCATCGGCTACTGTATGTCGCTGGTGGGCGTGGTCGGCCTCATGGTCATCAACCCCGATCACCTCGCCCCCCTGTCCATGATGGGCATAGGCGCGCCGCACACCGCCATGTCATACACCATGTCGGTCATTCCCATGTTCATCCTCATGGGCGAACTGGCCCTGTACGCGGGCATCAGCAAAGACCTGTTCGGTTCGGCCTCGCTGTGGCTGGGCAGGCTGCCCGGCGGCCTGGCCATCGCCAGCGTGGCCGGATGCGCGGGTTTCGCGGCCATTTGCGGCGACTCGCTGGCCACCGCCATGACCATGAGTTCCGTGGCCCTGCCGGAAATGCAGAAGCGCGGCTACAACAACGGCCTGGCCTGCGCCACCCTGGCCGCCGGCGGCACCCTGGGCATCCTCATCCCGCCCAGCGTGGGCTTCATCATGTACGCCATCATCACCGAGGAATCGCTGGGCAAGCTGTTCGTGGCCGGGGTGGTGCCGGGCCTTCTGCTGGCCCTGCTGTTCTGCTTCGGCGTCTACGCCCTGGCCCGCCTGCGCCCCGACCTGGCCCCGCGCGGCGAAGCCCATTCCCTCAGGGAAAAAGTCGCCTCGCTGTGGGGGGTCGTCCCCATGGTGGCCCTGGTCCTGCTGGTGCTGGGCGGCATCCTGATGGGATTTTTCAGCCCCACTGAAGGCGGCGCCGTGGGCGCGGCGGGCACCTTCCTCTACGCCGTCGCCACCCGCAAGCTGACCCGCGAAAACTTTTTCCACGCCGTGCGCAGCACGGTCGCCATGACCACCAAGCTCATGCTCATCCTCATCGGCGTCAACCTGCTGGGCTATTTTCTGGCCGCCACCCGCATCCCCTTTGAACTTGCCGACGTCATTCTGGGCGTCACCGACAACAAGTATCTGGTGTTCACGCTCATCGTCCTGCTGTACGTGGCCCTGGGCTGCATGCTCAACGTGGTGCCCATGATTCTGCTCACCCTGCCCGCCATCTTTCCCACCGTGCTGGCCCTGGGCTTCGACCCCGTCTGGTTCGGCGTGGTGACCGTCATCTTGATGGAAATGGGCCAGATCACCCCGCCCATGGGGCTGGTGGTGTTCGCCATCGCGGGCATGCCCGACGGCGCGCCCATGGCCCTTATCTTCAAGTACGTGGCCCTGTTTGTCCTGGGCATGTTCGCGCTGGTCATCCTGCTCACCGTGTTTCCGTCCATAGCCCTGTTCCTGCCCAACCTTCTTTTTTAGGACGATTTAACTTCAGCAACAAGGAGAGTTTCATGAAATTCCGCAACATGGCGACGCTGGCGCTGTGCGGTGTTCTGTCCCTCGCCGCCTCCCCCGTCCTGGCGGCCAAGGAAAGGCCCGTTCGCCTGACCATGACCACCCAGTACATGGATCGGCATCCCATCGTTCAAAAAGTGTTCAAGCCCTGGATCGAGGAAGTCAAAAAACGGACCGGCGGCCGGGTTCTCATCACCCTGTACAACCCCAACACGCTGTGTCCCGAAGGCGAAATTCTGGACGCCGTGCTCAAGGGACAGGTGGACATCGGTCAGCATTTCTGCGCCCGCAACCCCGGCCGCATGCCGCTGAACACGGTCATCGGCAAAATTCCCATGACCGTTTCTTCCTGTCAGGCGGGCGCTCTGGGCTACTGGAACCTGTGGCACGATTCGCCCGAACTTCAGGCCGAATATAAGGGCCTGCACGTGCTGGGCCTGCACACCACCGCCGCCTGCCAGGTGCACACCAAGAACAAACCCGTCGCCACCCTGGACGATCTCGCCTCCCTGCGGCTGCTGGGCGCCAGCAAAGACACCATGGTCATCATCAACGCCCTGGGCCTCAACGGCATCATGCAGCCCATGACCGACATGTATCTGGCCATGTCGCGCAACATGGGCGACGCCGCCATGGTGCCCGTGGCCACCCTGCGCTCGTACAAGATCAACGAATCCACCAAACATACCCTGCTGTTCCACGGCATTATGGGTTCATGCTGGTTCGCCATGAACGAGGCCAAATGGAACAGCCTGCCCCCGGACGTTCAGCAGGTGCTGACCGAAACCACCGGCGAGGCCATCAGTATGGCCCTGGGCCGGGCCCTGGACGACGGCGAAAAGGAAGACCGCGTTCTGCTGGAAAAAGAAGGGCACACCTTCTCGGACCTGGCCCCGGACGAACGGATGCGCTGGCGCGAACGGATTCAGCCCGCCCTCAAGGCCTCGTGGCTGGAGGAGATTGAAAAGTCCGGCCTGGCCGATCCCGACGCGCTGTACGCCAAGGCGACGGAGGCCATGGAACGGGCCGAAACCGCCCTCACCGGCAAACAGGGCGGCTAGCGGCGCCATTCCCCGACAGGTTCCAACCACGGAAAGGTTCCCCATGTCCGAGCTTCCCACTTCCGTCCGCGCCCCCTTCACGCCCCACGCGCGGCTCGGCGTTCCGTCCAGGGCGTGGCCGGTGTTCGCCATCATCGCGCCGGTTTACGTGTGCACCATGTTCTACCGCATGGCCCCGACCGTGCTGGCCCTGGACATCGCGGCCGATCTGGGCCTGGTCGCGGCCGACATGGCCATGCTGAGCGGCGCGACCATGCTGGGCTACGGCCTCATGCAGCTTCCCTCCGGCCTGCTGTCCGACGCGTGGGGCGGCCGGAAAACCCTGAGCCTGTTCACCCTGCTCGTGGGACTTTCCACCGTGTGGTTCAGCCGGAGCGACACCTTCGCCGGAGTGACGGCGGCGCGCTTCCTCACCGGTCTGGGCGTGGCGGCCACCGTTCCCTGTCTGGCCATCCTGGCCCGCTGGTTCCCCGCCTCGCTGTACGGACGCGTTTCCAGCCTCATGTTCGCGGGCGGCACCTGCGGCACCCTGCTGGCTTCCGCCCCTCTGGTGGCGGCCAGCGGCCTGGCGGGCTGGCGCGGGACCATGCTGGTCTGCGGCCTGTTTTCTCTGTGTCTGGCCGCGCTGGTATGGCTGGGCGTGCGGGACGAGCCGGAGTCCACGGCCTCCCGCTCCGCGAACGGCGGAGGCGACGAGGCCGGACGCGCGCGGAGCGTCGGGGTCGGGCCGCGCGAACTGGCCGCCGGTCTGAAACAGGTGCTGACCACCCGCGCCTTCTGGCCGCTGTGCGTCGGGTATTCCTGCCTGCTGCTCGTCTACTTCAGCTTTGCCGGGCTGTGGTGGGGCCCCTGGCTCATCCAGGGCTGCGGCCTGGACAAAGCCCAGGCGGGCGCGGTGCTGTTCATCGGCACCCTGGCTTCGGTCCCGGCCATGCCGCTGCTGGCGACCCTTTCCGACAAACTGCGTTCGCGCCGGGCGGTGCTGGTTCCGTGCGCCGCCGTCGCCCTCGCCGCCATGGCAGCGATGACCCTGACCACAGGCCGTCTGGGTCTGGTTCCCCTGGCCGCGCTGGCCGTGGCCTTCACCTCGGCCTGCGGCCTGAGCGCCGTGGCGCTGGCGTCGGGCAAGGAACTCTTTCCCCTGCGCATGGTGGGCACCGCCACGGGCTGTCTGAACACCATCCCCGCCCTGGCCGCGGCTCTGCACCAGAAACTGTTCGGCGCGGTTCTGGGCTGGCGGCTGACGGAACGCGGGGGCGATTACGGCGCGGCTTACGGCGACGCCATGGGCGTCAACCTGGCCTTCCTGGCTCTGGCCCTGGTCGCCTTCCTCCTCATCAGGGAGTCGTACCCCAGGGATTGATCCGACCAACCCGCTTACGCCCTCCGGGGAACGTTCCCCGGACCCCGTCCGAGGCCGCGCGGCCGACGGACTCTCATCCCCTTCACTTCAACCCGGCGAGGAACATCATGCTCAAAAACGCCATCGTCGTCATGTTCGACAGTTTGCAGTACAACTACCTGGGCTGCTACGGCAACGACTGGATAAAAACCCCCAACATGGATCGCCTGGCCCGCGAGGGCGCGCTGTTTGAAAACGCCTACACCGAGGGCCTGCCCACGGTGCCCTGCCGCCGGGCCATGCACACCGGCCGCTTCACCCTGCCCGTGTCGGGCTGGGTGGGGCTGTCCGCGCAGGACACCACCATCGCCGACCTGTGCTGGGGCCGCCCCATCGACACCGCTCTGATCTTCGACTGCCCCATGTACCGCCTGCCCAAATTCGGTTACACGCGCGGCTTCGACAAGGTGTGGTTCACCCACGGCCACGAGGCCGACGACTATTTCTACGAGAGCGATCCGCTCCTCCATTATGATCCCCGCGACTACGTGGATCAGGAAAGCTACGACGCCTATGTGGCCAAGACCAGCGAAAAAGCGGCGCAGTACACCATGAACGAGGTGACCAACTACCTGCGCCAGCGCCAGCACTGGCGCGGCGAACAGGACCGCTACGTCACCCGCACCTTCAAAAAAGCCGTGGAATACCTGGAAAACGTGGACCGCACCAAGCAGTTCTACCTGTGGGTGGACAGCTTCGACCCGCACGAGCCCTGGGATCCGCCCTCCGTGTACAAAATCGACGCCAACGGCAATTACGATCCGGACATGAAGTGCCCCTACGATCCGGACTATACGGGCAAAGACGTGTTTCTGCCCTTCTCCACCGTGGTGGACGGCGTGTTCACGGAAGAGCAACTGCGACACGTGCGTATGCTTTACGCCGAACTTATCACCCTGTGCGACAAGCAATTCGGCCTGTTCCTCGACGCGGTGCGCCGCCTGGGGCTGGAGGAAAACACCCTGCTGATCATGGTGGCCGACCACGGGGAACCCATGGGCAACGGCGAATGGGGACACGGCATCATGCGCAAGACGCGGCCCTGGCCTTACGAGGAACTGGCCCATATTCCGTTCATCGTGCGCGGCCCCGGCATCGCCCCCGGTCAGCGCATCAAAGCCTTCGTGCAGAGCGTGGACGTGGCCCCCACGGTGTGCGAGTGGCTGGGCATCGGCGTGCATCCCGACATGCAGGGCAAAAGCCTGCTGCCCGTGCTGCGCGGCGAAACGGACAAGGTCCACGAATTCGGCATCGCGGGCTACCACGGCTATTCCTGGGCCATCTATACGGAGGACTGGAGCTACATCCACTGGGTCAAGACGGAGGGCGCCGACCGCATGGGCAAGGATTTCTACGCGGCCAGCGTGGATTCCTCGCACCTGCGCGCGGTGGGCGGCAAGGGCATGTTCGACGGCATCGTCAAGGCCTACGCCGAAATCGAACAGCAGGGCAAGGCCGGAAACGACACCCTGAACGGCAACACCGCCCAGGAACAGTACAAGGATGCCGCCACCCTGGACGGCGAGGCTCAGTGGACCTGCACGCCGGGCAGCCTGGCCGAGGTGCCGGAAACGGACGAACTGTACGACCGCCGCGCCGACCCCTTCCAACTGCGCAACGTCATCGCGGAGCATCCCGACGTGGCCCGCAAACTGCTCCTGAAGCTGCGGGACGCCATGGACGATTTGAAGGCGTCGTGAGCCCGTCCTGAGGACACCGAGGCGGAGGAGGCCGGAGTCGTCCGGCGTCAGGCGTCGAGCGGCTCCCGCTTCCCCCGATCCCCCGCCGCCCTTGGACGGACCAGGGGAAGCGGAGAGCGACGCGCTCCGCTTCCGGGCGGGGAAAGGTGCGGCTGGCCGGACGTTCTGCCGGGCGGGCGTCGAAGGGAGGGGACGAAAGGTCTTTCTACGGACTCTCCCGGCGGACCCGGTGGGCGGGGGCTAGTCGGTCTCCGTCCCGGCCCGCGCCACGCAGGCGCGCACGAAGTCCGTCTTACCGCGGGTGTAGGCATCCCGGTCATGCTTGTATCGACGGGCCAGGCGGCGCTTGAGGGCGGCATAGGCCGCCGCCTCGTCGGGACGGGCGCGCAGCCGGTCGCGAAAACGCGGTTCGTCCCAGTCGCCGGGGTAGCGCACATGCAGATGAAAGACCCGTTCGGCGAAGCCCTGTTCCGTATAGCCCTTCATGAACATCATGTGCGGCGCGGGTTTGTCCGGCTGAGCGGCGAAGAGCCAGCCCGCGGCCTCCAGGGCGGCCCGCAGCGCGTCGAGGTCGCACGCTTCGGGAATTTCCAGCAGCATATCCACCGTGGGCTTGGCGAGCAGACCCGGCACGGCCGTGCTGCCGATGTGGCGGAGACGCGCGACGTTGTCCGCCCCAAGGGCGCGGATGACGGCGCGGGCCTCTTCCTCATACCAGGCCGCGTAACCGGGGTCGTGCTCGCGCAACACGATGGGGAACAGCCGCCACAATTCCTCGTGGCTCATGGAGGTCAACGGCCTGCCCATACGCGAAGTCTTCCCGGCCGAAATCCGGCGTTCCCTCAGGCCGGGGTCTGGTGCCTGAGCATGATGCGGGCCATTTCGCCGTCGGCCGGGGCCAGCACATCGCGTGAAAATTCCGCCAGAATTTCACCCAGTTCGGCTATGCCCGGCGCCACCATACCCTGCACGTCCCGCACGCCGCCGCCCCGCACGGCCAGGCGGGCCGCGCCGTAAGCTTCGCACCCGGCGGTAGCCACCTTGAGGCTGCAGGTTTCCTTGGCGCCGTCGCAGATCATCCCCAGCAGCCCGGCCACCAGCGTGACCACGGCTCGTTCGGCCTGTTCGGCGTCGGCCCCCAGCAGCCTGGCCATAGCCCCGGCCGCGCCCGCTCCGGCCGCCACCGAGCAGCCGCAGATGGGCGTCAGGCGACCGGTGTAGGCCTTCAGATAGCCGCATACCAGATGACTCAGGGCCAGGGCTTCGGCCAGAGCGTGATCCGACGCCCCCAGGGAACGCGCCACCACGGCTACGGGAATAATGGCCGTAATGCCGTGATTGCCGCTGCCCGCGCTGCTCATGATGGGAAAGTCGCCGCCGCTCATGCGCACGTCGGACGCGCCGCCCGTGGCATGACGGATGCGCTCCAGCACGGATTCGTCGTCCTCGGCGGTCAACCCCACGCCCATGCCCCACATTTCGTGCATGCCCTTGGCGGCCACGTCCAGATTCATGGCCGCGCCCTCCAGCAAAAAAGCCTCGGTGGCGGGCGTGATGGACGCGGCCAGATTCCACAGGTCGATAAAGCGCATGGTCTTCAATTCGGCCTGGAAATCCGGCCCCGCGGCGGCCGCCTCGGCCGGGGCCCGGTACAGCGCTCGGCCGTCGCGCTCCAGATATTCCACCCGGTCGTGCCGCCCGGCGATGCGACACAGGGCGGCGTGCCCTCCGCCTTCCACCCGGGCCTCGATCCACACCGACGGCACCTCGCCCTCGTCCGTGCGTTCGACCACGCGTTCCCGCACCGCGCCGGACGCCGTCAGGGCGCGGGCCCGCTCCACATCGGCGGGCTCGATGTCCCGCAAAACCGTCAGGCCGTAATCGGGGTTGCCCGCCAGAGCCCCCAGGGCCGCGGCCAGGCGGTTGCCCTTGAGGCCGCCGGTGCGCGGCAACATGACCGAACGCCCGTTTTTGTAAATGTTGACGGACAGCCCCAGGTCCACGGCTTCCACCGGACGGCCCAGGGCCGCGGCGGCGTGGGCGGCGGCCAGGGCCACCGCGCCGGGCTCGGTGCAGCCCAGAGCGGGCTTCACTTCAGCGCGCAGAAAAGCGTCCAGATCCATGTCGGGCCTCCCAAAAACGGCCGCCCGCGCGGCGGCGACGGATACCGGGATTCGGCGTTGCGATTCGCCATTGTAACGGCAAGCCCGCCTTCCGTCCATGCTTGAGCCTGTCGTCCCGATCCCCGTCCGGTTGTCAAAGCGCCGGGCCCGGGGTTATATCGACGGAGCGGGCCACGGCCCGCTTCTTCCCGGCGCGGCCGCCCCGGCCCCGTCGACGCGCTATCCACGGGAGACGACATGGCGTTCAAAAAATTCGGCCTTGCGGTTCTGATCCTGCTGTGCTCGGTCGCCACGGCGCACGCCGCATGGCGGGACATCTCGGTGCTGAACGGCGCCGTCACCCTGTCCGCGCCCGACAATTTCGGCCCCATGCCCGTGCACCTGCGTCCCATGCCGTACCCCGGCATCGAGCGGCCGCTGGTCATGCTGAGCGATCCCGACGGCCGGGTCATCCTGTCCGTCAACCACACCCGGGCCGAAGTGCAGGACGATATCCGGATGATCCGCAAAACCATGTCCGCCGTATTCCACCAGTCGTACCGGCAAGCCGTCTGGCTGCGGGACGAGGTGGAGGAGCTGAACGGCCGCCGTTACGCCGTATTCGAATTCGTCGTCCCCGAGGACGGCGTTTCCACGCACAACATCCTGTACGCAACCCGCCTGCACGGCACCCTGCTGATGATCAACTTCAAAACCCCGGAACAAGGCGATCCGCAGTGGCTTGAAGCGGGCCGCGCCATGCTGTCGTCCCTGCGTCTGCGCTGACGGGCCCGGAGCATTTTCCATCACAAAATGCCCTGAAAAACGGGCGGATGCGGATGCCGGGGCGACGGCGCCCGACGGGCGTCAGCGCGCCTCGTCCCCGGCCAGACGGGCCAGAACCGTTTCCATAAGCACGGCGACGCCCCGGCTCAAATCCTCGGGGTCGGTGCACTCCTGCGGGCAATGGCTAAGCCCGCCCTTGCTGGGCGTAAAAATCATGGCCGTGGGGCAAATCCGGGCCATCATCTGAGCATCGTGTCCGGCCCCGGATACCATGCGTCGGCAGGAATAGCCCAGCCGCCGCGCGGTATCCTCCACGACGTTCACCAGGGCCGGGTCAAAGGGCACCGGTTCGAAACGGGCCAGCCGCTCGCTGGACACGCGCACGCCGTCCTGGGCGGCCACGGCCAGCAGATAGGCATCCAGCGCGTCCTCGGCCGCGCGCAGGCGCTGCTCGTCGGGATCGCGCATGTCCACGGTCAGCGTGGCCCGGGCGGGGATAACGTTGACAAGGTCCGGTTCCAGATGCAGACGCCCCACGGTGGCGACGGTTTCCCCGGTCTCGGTCATCTCGCGCAGGCGGGTGACGATGCGGGCGGCGGTCAGGCCGGCGTCGCGACGCAAACGGGTGGGCGTGGTGCCCGCGTGGTTGGACTGCCCCTCGACGCTTATCCGACGCCAGGAAATGCCCTGCACGCCTTCCACCACGCCAATCTGAAATCCTTCGGCCTCCAGCACGGGGCCCTGCTCCACGTGCAGTTCCAGATAGGCCGCCGGACGCAGAGCCCCGGTGGGCGCGGAACCCGCGTAGCCGATCCGGACCAGTTCGTCGCCCAGACGGGCCCCGTCGATGCCCCGCGCGTTCAAAGCCGCATCCAGGGACAGGCCGCCCACATGCACCAGCGAGCCCAGCATATCGGGCTGAAAGCGCACGCCTTCCTCGTTGGTAAAGGCTGCCACGGCCAAGGGGCGGGGCGGGACGACGCCCGCTTTGCGGAAGGCCCGAACCACGGCCAGGCCGGACAGCACGCCATATACCCCGTCCAGAGGACCGGCCTGGGCCACGGTATCGATGTGGGAGCCCATCATAAGGGGCGGCAGGTCGGCCGCGCCGGGCAACAAGCCGAATATGTTGCCGATGCCGTCCACTCTCACGTCCAGGTCCAATTCCCGCATCCAGGCCGTCAGCCGGTCGCGGCCGTCGCGGTCGCCGTCGTCGAGAGCCATGCGGGTACGGCCGGAATCGCGGTCGCCGGGCCGGGTCAGGCCGATGTCGCCCATGTCGCGCAACTGCTCGAGCAATACGGACGGTTCCAAAGCCGCACGCGCCGCTTCATACCTATTTTTGGTCATTGATGCCTCTCCTATGCCTGCTTGCGATGGCGGAAGCCGCCCGCGTCCGGCGCGGACAAGGCTCCCTCGTGGCCGTAGCGCTCATAGTACGCCGCTTCGGCCGTGGAATCTCCCACCATATACAGTTCTTCGCCCAAGGTGAAGCGATAGTCCGGGGCGGGGTTCACCCGCATGGAGCCCCCGGTTCCGGACACGGCCACCACGTTGCATCCCGTGTCGCGGCGGATGCCGCTCTCCATCAGCGTCTTTCCGTCCAGCTTGTCGCCCGCCCGAACCCGAAAAATGTCCAACCCCTCGTTGAGCATGAACACCCGTCCCGGCGACAGCAGATTGATCACGCTGCCCGTGATCATGGAGGCCAGCGACAACACCAGATCCGCCCCGGCGGCATGGAGAATCCTCACATTGCGATCCAGGGTGGCGCGGCTGATGATCTGAATATCGGGGCGCAGGCGACGGCAATAGATGGTGAGATAGATGTTGGTGTCGTCGTCGTGGGTGGTGATGATCACCGAGGGAGCCTCGCGGATGCCCGCCCGCTCCAGAACGGCCAGATCGGCGGCGTCGCCGTGCACGCGGGGGATATCCCGCACCGATACGCCGCCGGTGTCCGTAGCCCGGGCGGCGTCGCGCTTGTCCACGATGACCGCGTTCACGCCCCGTCGCTTCAGCTCCGCCGCGGCGGCCGCGCCCACGCGGCCGCCGCCCAGCACCATCACCGGCGCAGCGCTTTCAGGCTCGCCGCCGCCCATGCGACGATCGAAAGCCTCCATCTGTTCCCGCGCGCCCGCCATAATCAGCACCGTGTTTTCCCCAAGCTTCGTGTCGGGCGTGGGCAGGCGAAACTTGCCGCGCTCCCACAGCCCCACCACATTAAGCCCCAGCTCGCCGCGCAACCCGCTTTCGCGCAGGGTTTTCCCCATAAGAGGGGTACGGGCCACCGGAGCCTCGCTGACCACCAGCGGCCCGAAAGCGGTCAGCAACCCGGTCCGGGTGCCGCCCAGCAGCACGCGGGACGCCAGGGCCTCGCCCAGCAGCTTGCGGAACTGAAACACCCTGGAACAACCGGCCAGTTCCAGAATATCCATGGATTCCGGCTTTTCGGCCCGGGCCACGATGGGCACGTCGGGCGCGGCCTCGCGCGCGGAAAAAGCTACGTTGGTGTTGCGCACGTCGTCATCCAGAGCCACCAACATGGCCGCGTCGGCCAGGCGCAGGCGGCGATAGGCGGCGCTGTCGTCGTAATCGCCCATGACGGCATGATAGCCCTGATCGACCAGATCAAGGGTGGTGGAAGTATCCGGACACATCAACACGCTGTCGAAGCCGTAACGATCCAGATCGTCGGCCAGGTTGAGAGTCAGCGGACCGAGCCCGACCAACAGAATGTGCCCCCTGGTCCCCTCGGGCAGCGAACGCGGCGTCTCGCCCTTTTTCTGGGCCTCCAACCAGGGCGCGTAGACATACTGGATGAAGGCGAAGGGCAGCATGACCAGCAGGCACAGAACCCCCGACATCAGCACCACGATGGAAAATACCCGCCCCGGGTCCGAGGTGAAGGTGATATCGCCGAACCCCAGGGTGGACATAACCGTCAGGGTCCAGTACAGGCCCGTCACCCAGGAATAGGAACGGCCCTCGTACTGCATGAGAAAATGGAAACATACGCTGTAAACCGTGATCATGGTCAACAGCAGGATCAGGAAGCGGACAAAATAATTGATGTTCCGCCGCACCCCGCGTTCCCGCAGAAACAGAGCAAACTGGGCCGAAATAAATTTCATGGGCCGCAGTATGACCGAGGCGAGGCGGCGAGGCAACCCGCCGCTCCCCTCCCCCTCGGCGGGACGGCGCGTCTTATGTTCCCGCTCTGTCCGGCGGCGGAAGGCGGCTTGCGCCCCGACGCGGTCCGGCGTAGCCTGTATTTCTTTCACGCACCCAGGAGCCGTCATGATCCCTTCGGGCCGTCTTATTCCCCACGCCGCCGTCGTCCTCGCCATCCTGGTGTGGAGCTCGTCCTTCATCGCCCTCAAAATCGCGCTGTCGGCCTATTCGCCCCTGACGGTCATGGCCGGACGCATGCTGGCCGCCTCGCTGATCTGCCTGCCCCTGCTGCCCCCTGTTTTGCGCTTCGCCCGCCGCTCGCCCCTGCGCCGCATTTTGCTGCTCAGCGTGTTGTGCGAACCCTGTCTGTACTTTTTGTTTGAAACTTTCGCCCTGCGCGCCACGTCCTCGGCCCAGGCGGGCATGGTCATTTCGCTGCTGCCCCTGCCCGTGGCCGCCGGGGCCTGGCTGTTTTTGGGCGAACGGATGCCCCTGCGCGGCTGGATGGGCTTCGCCCTGGCCATCGGCGGCGTGATATGGCTGACGCTGGGGGCCGAAGTCACGGAAAACGCTCCCCACCCCCTGCTCGGCAACCTGCTGGAGGGCGCGGCCGTGCTGTGTGCGGCGTCCTATACCTTGTGCGCCAAACGCTTGATGGCCGTATTGCCGCCGGCGTCCATGACCGCCGCCATGTCCTTTGCCGGGGCCGTGTTCTTTGTGCCCCTGGCCCTGCTGCCCCTGTCCATAACGCCCGCGTCCCTGGCCGTGGACCTGCCCCCATGGGCGCCCGTGGCGTCCATTCTGTATCTGGGCACCGTGGTCACCTTCGCGGGGTACGGTTTGTACAACTTCGGCGTCAGCCGCATGGACGCGGGCCGGGCCGCCGCCTATATGAACCTGACTCCCGTGGCTACTCTGCTTATGAGCGTGGCATGGCTGGGCGACACGTTGACTCCGGCTCAGTATCTGGCCTCGGCCCTGGTGCTGGCGGGGGTGGTGCTCACCCAAGGCGGCGGGGCCCGCAAAGGGCCCGCGTCGGGCGGCGCGGCGTAACGCCGTCAATGAAATCGGCAACCCGGAACATCGCAAAAAAAGGAGTCTTCATGCCCCCCGTTCCGTCTCCGGCCACGGCCGCGCTGACGCGCGAACTGGCCGACGCGCTGCTGAGCCGGGGCCTTGTCTGCGCCACGGCCGAATCCTGCACCGGCGGCCTGATCGGGGCCGCGCTGACCACGCTGCCGGGCTCGTCCCGTTGGTACGCGGGGGGCGTGGTAGCCTACGCCAACGAGGTCAAAACGACCTTGCTCGGCGTGCCCGCGGATGTTCTGGCCGCCCACGGCGCGGTCAGTCGCCCGGTGGCGGAAAGCATGGCCAGGGGCGTCCGTCGGGCCACAGGCGCGGATGTCGGCCTGTCCGTCACGGGCGTGGCCGGACCCGGCGGCGGCAGCGCCGACAAACCCGTGGGCTCCGTATGGCTGGGCTGGAGCCTGGGCGACGAAACCCGCGCCGAACTGCGCCGCTTTGACGGCGATCGCGACGCCGTGCGGGCGGCCGCGGTGGAAAACGCATTGTCCGGCCTGCTCGAATGGATGCGACGGCGCTGACGGGCGGTTTTCGGCTCATCCACGGCGGCTGCGCCGCCGCGCCATGCTCCCGCATGGCGGCCAGCGCGCATAAAATTTATGTATTTCAGTATATTATAGTGTTTTTGGCTTAAAAATGTTCATCCGACTGCGGAGCAGGCGACCGCCGCGAAGGCATAAGCGCCTTTCATTTGCGCTGTCAGATGCCGAAGCGGGCGTGCCTTGAACTTTAACATCTGGAAACACCCCCACGGGCGTGGGGAAGACCCAATGTGGGCCGGATGCTGGCGCGGCTCGGCGGAAACACCCCCACGAGCGTGGGGAAGACCTCCATTTCTTCTTCAATGACAATCCGGGCATGGAAACACCCCCACGGGCGTGGGGAAGACGCAAGGCTGGGTCCCCAAAGATAAAGGCAAGAAGAAACACCCCCACGGGCGTGGGGAAGACGTCACTGACGCCCACGACCTGGCCGTCAAATGAGAAACACCCCCACGGGCGTGGGGAAGACGCCAGCGTGTCCAGTAGTCTCTCGCCGGGCACAGAAACACCCCCACGGGCGTGGGGAAGACGGGCGTCCGGCGCGGGCACGGGCGGGGTATCAAGAAACACCCCCACGGGCGTGGGGAAGACCCGCCGGGTAAAAATCCTCCGAGCCGCCTATAAGAAACACCCCCACGGGCGTGGGGAAGACAAGTCAAGCTGATTCGTGCCGCATTGGCCCGGAGAAACACCCCCACGGGCGTGGGGAAGACTCTTCAAAGTCAGTCTGGTCCTCATAAAGGTCAGAAACACCCCCACGGGCGTGGGGAAGACCGTGAAAATCGGGGGCGCATGGCGCGCCCTGTAGAAACACCCCCACGGGCGTGGGGAAGACAAATCGTTTTCCACACCCCCAGCGGCTTCATGCGAAACACCCCCACGGGCGTGGGGAAGACATGTCCACAGATTCCAGGCAGGTGAACACCACAGAAACACCCCCACGGGCGTGGGGAAGACGCCGCACTTCTCGCAGCTTGCGCGGTATATCCAGAAACACCCCCACGGGCGTGGGGAAGACGACCACAGCCGAAAAAAGGAATCTGTGGTTAGAGAAACACCCCCACGGGCGTGGGGAAGACTCGCCAGGGAACTCGGAGACGCCATCTACGAGGGAAACACCCCCACGGGCGTGGGGAAGACACGTATCCCATTTTCATCGACAAAAGTTTGTAGGAAACACCCCCACGGGCGTGGGGAAGACGGATTTGCAGGCTGAATTGGCGATTTCGTATGAGAAACACCCCCACGGGCGTGGGGAAGACTGTCATGCATCCTGTACACATGACGGTACAACAGAAACACCCCCACGGGCGTGGGGAAGACGGCCAGGAATTGCGGGCGGTGCCCTACCCTATAGAAACACCCCCACGGGCGTGGGGAAGACCCAAGCTACGGAGCAACAGTCTGACCAGCTTTAGAAACACCCCCACGGGCGTGGGGAAGACCCTCCAGCTCTTCTTCAAGCGACTCCGGGCTTAGAAACACCCCCACGGGCGTGGGGAAGACCATGGCCGCCCGACGGACATCGGTGATACTGTAGAAACACCCCCACGGGCGTGGGGAAGACCGCGTTTATTACTTTAACGTATTCTGAGGAAAAGAAACACCCCCACGGGCGTGGGGAAGACGCCTCCCGGCGAATACCATGTAGGCATCATGAAGAAACACCCCCACGGGCGTGGGGAAGACCCTTCAACTCTTCGTCAAGCGTCTTCGTAAGCGGAAACACCCCCACGGGCGTGGGGAAGACAACTGGCTGCGCCGTACCTATCTGGGAACGGCAGAAACACCCCCACGGGCGTGGGGAAGACATGTCGACCTTTCGAACGTCTCCGCTGTCAATGGAAACACCCCCACGGGCGTGGGGAAGACTCCCCGCGCTCAATCAATAAACATGCACAAGGAGAGAAACACCCCCACGGGCGTGGGGAAGACCGGGGCTTGCCATATATGACGCCATGCAATTCAGAAACACCCCCACGGGCGTGGGGAAGACTATCTTTGCCAACCGCCCTGCCCTCAATGCCGAGAAACACCCCCACGGGCGTGGGGAAGACAATGTCAACAATGGAGCTATCACTGGTATCCCGGAAACACCCCCACGGGCGTGGGGAAGACTCCGGCTGTAGGTCTTGGTCACGGAAATATTCGGAAACACCCCCACGGGCGTGGGGAAGACACGTCTGTGGCATCGCGAAACTAAAGAAGATTAGAAACACCCCCACGGGCGTGGGGAAGACGAGGTATCAGCCAGAGAAACACCTTCGGTAATAGAAACACCCCCACGGGCGTGGGGAAGACCATATCAAGGTCAAGGATCCTTGGTATAAACGAGAAACACCCCCACGGGCGTGGGGAAGACCCATGAATAAGTAAGAGTGATAAAAGCAGCATGGAAACACCCCCACGGGCGTGGGGAAGACCTCAAAATGTCCCATAATGAAAGTTATGTAACAGAAACACCCCCACGGGCGTGGGGAAGACCCGTTTTTGGACACCAAGCGTCGGGCAATAATAGAAACACCCCCACGGGCGTGGGGAAGACTCCTTCATTCCTCCAAACATGATCTTCTCCTAGGAAACACCCCCACGGGCGTGGGGAAGACTCTTTGGAGCAAAAGGGAAGGCTGCTGGACGCAGAAACACCCCCACGGGCGTGGGGAAGACCCAGACGCCTGCCGGAGTCTTTGCTTTTCGCCAGAAACACCCCCACGGGCGTGGGGAAGACTTGGGACGTGTCATGCGCACGGTGATCGAGAACGAAACACCCCCACGGGCGTGGGGAAGACCCCATCCTCCCGCAAGGTCGCCATGCCAGGGGCGGAAACACCCCCACGGGCGTGGGGAAGACGCATCGACGGGCGGGTCATCCCAACCAGGAATAGAAACACCCCCACGGGCGTGGGGAAGACGGCCGTTATCTATAGAAATCTGTGCCATGTCTGGAAACACCCCCACGGGCGTGGGGAAGACTGGCGCTCCAAGGCCATGAAGAACATCAAGGCGGAAACACCCCCACGGGCGTGGGGAAGACGATTCCCGCAGGTCGGAAAGCTGCGGCTCCCGGGAAACACCCCCACGGGCGTGGGGAAGACATGCGAAGCTTCGCCCCATTGGGCAGCAGGACGGAAACACCCCCACGGGCGTGGGGAAGACTCCGGCCGTTGCACACCGCCCATTGAGGACCGAGAAACACCCCCACGGGCGTGGGGAAGACCGCCAGTCAAGACGTCCATAAGAAAAGTTTCCAGAAACACCCCCACGGGCGTGGGGAAGACACCGCTCGTCTTGCTCAATAAGTTCCGGCATAAGAAACACCCCCACGGGCGTGGGGAAGACCCAACCCCATTCCGGGGATGGGCGAGGGAGATGGAAACACCCCCACGGGCGTGGGGAAGACTATGGGGTGGCGGCACAGGCCCCTGGTAGAGAAGAAACACCCCCACGGGCGTGGGGAAGACCGTCAAGTGGCATGGAGGGGGGATATTCGGCCAGAAACACCCCCACGGGCGTGGGGAAGACTTCCATCTTCTGGATGTACCTAGTTCCACAATAGAAACACCCCCACGGGCGTGGGGAAGACGCCTTCCCGCTGCTCTCCGCTTGCGGCTTACTGGAAACACCCCCACGGGCGTGGGGAAGACTCGTCTGTCAGCGAAGACAAATACGTCGACGCGGAAACACCCCCACGGGCGTGGGGAAGACTGATTATCCCACTTCTGCTCAAGGTTCTGGTGGGAAACACCCCCACGGGCGTGGGGAAGACTTTTTTTGGGGGTTAACGGTGTTAACTACCCCGGAAACACCCCCACGGGCGTGGGGAAGACTTCGATGCCCTGCCCGCCTGGTTGAAAGAAGACGAAACACCCCCACGGGCGTGGGGAAGACGGATTTGAATGCAACGCCGATCACAACGCGGCGGAAACACCCCCACGGGCGTGGGGAAGACATAAGCTCCTCTCTATGAAGATGGGCTATGTTGGAAACACCCCCACGGGCGTGGGGAAGACCTATCTTATAACCCGGTTATCTGAATCTCTTGGGAAACACCCCCACGGGCGTGGGGAAGACCAAGACCGGACTATCTTGTCCGCGCACATCCAACTTTTTCCGGACATTGCTGTCCGGCTAAGGGCCAAGAAAACAAGTCTCCGCCCGGGCGCCTCCTTTTCCGTTTGCGCCGCGTCGACACATGGGCCAGAGGGTAACCGTGCGAAACGGCTAATTGTCTGTTTCGCCGATGAGCGCAATATTTGTGCCCTTTCCCCTTGCCTTCCCGCTCCCCCGGCACGATTCGTGTCCAACGCAATCCAGTAACGCCCGGTATTATCCCCTTCCTCTTGGGGCATTTGCCGGGGCAATTTTTATAAATTTGTTTTTTGATAAAACAAATCAATAGATTGCATCTCAAAATACATTGAGATGCACAATCTTTAAAGTTAATCTGCGCTGAAAAAGCGGGCCCGTTCGGTTCCGGAACGATATGGACGGCCGAAGGCTTTTCTTGCACCGCCAACACAACAACTACTTCATACGACTCCAATTTACTCATGCCGCTCAGGACCATACTCATACCCTTCCCGACGTGTCCGGTGTTTTTCTATCGAAAAATCCCAACCGCCGGGCCGTCATGCGATATAGCATCCTTTATCTTTGCCTTGTCTGCACAATCCTTGCCCTTCATCCTCAAATGTTGTCGGCCGCCACATCCGCGCAGGCGGTTCCCTGGACGCTTTCGCCCGTTATCGGCACCCTGGGCGCGGGGCTGGAATTCGGATACCGCCCTCACGCCCTGTGGGGCGTCCGACTGAGCGCGACCGTCCATCCTCTGCCCGACAAAATCGAACTAAACCGTGTCAGTTACAAAGCCGACGGTTCCAGCTTCGGCGCGGGACTTCTTTTCGACCTCTTCCCCCGGCGAAACGGCTTTCGTCTTTCGGCGGGCCTGTACCGCTTTCGTCTGAAAGCGGACATTTCCAGCCGGATGCGCTTCCAAAACCCCATCTACGACGCCATAAGCCGACAAACTTCGGGAGCGGCGCTCTGGAACCGTTTCGGTCCCTACTTCGGAATAGGCTGGACAGGCGGCGCGGGCCAGGGCCGGGGCTTGTCGTGGCACGGCTCTCTGGGAGGACTGTATATAGGCAAGGCCGACGTCGGCTACAATCTGCCGGACATATCCGTTCCACCCCACTTGCGCCGGAAATACGCGGCGCGTCTGCGCCAGGTGCGCGAAAGCGTGACGCGTCAAGTACACCGTTACCGCTGGTATCCGGTGATTTCAGCGGGGCTGGCCTACCGCTTCTGAGTGTGCGGAAATACCCGTTTGCAGGAGATTCGATATGCTGCGTCGACTTTTACAGGTTTCAGGCCTGCAACGCCGGCTACGCCGTCCGGACCGCGATTGGCGGAACCTGCTCTGAACCGACAGCCCGGCATACGCCGGGCTGTCCGGACTGATGACAAACCCCGCGTCGCGGAGTTTGCGCCGTTAGAGAATTTTGCTTTTGAAATTATCCCGTTTCAAAAGCGGGGCTGCCGACTTTGTCGGCAGCCCTGTCGCCTTGCTTTATTTGTTGATCTTGGCCCTTACGGCCTCCAGGGGCAGCCTCTCCAGTCGGGCCAGTCGCCACAGCACCAGAAACGCCGCGCAGGTCAGGCCGAAAATGATGGCTATCCAAAAGCCCACCACGCCGAGAGGCCGGGGCAGAATCCAGGAGGTCAATCCCAGTCCGTAGCCCAGGGGCAGACTGATCAGCCAATACGATATAAAGGCGATGCCGAAAATGGCCCGCGTATCGTTATATCCGCGCAACGCGGCCATGCTGACCACCTGCGTGGCGTCGGAAAACTGGTAGATGGCATCATACACCAACAACATGGAAGCCAGGGCTATGACCGCCGCGTCGTCCGTATACACCAGGGGGATGTAGCGTCGGCCGAACAACAGAACCGACGCGGTCAGGGCCGCCATGCCCAGCGCCAGGCACAACGCCGTCCGCCGGGCCGTGCGCGCTCCGGCCAGGTCGCCTTCCCCCAGATTGCTCCCCACCCGTATGGTGGTGGCCACGCCCAACGAAAGCGGCAGCATGAACACCAGGCCGCTGACATTCATGGCCACCTGGTGCCCGGCCACAACCGCGGTTCCCAACGGAGCGATGAGTACGGCGATAATGGCGAAAGACAGCGTTTCCACCAACATGGCGAACGCGCCGGGCAGTCCGATGCGCGCGATACGCAGCGCCAGAGAGAGCTGAAGGGCCTCAAAACGCCACGCCCGCGGCTTGAAACGCCGCACGGACAAAAACATGACGAAGCTCATGACCCAACAGACCACGGCCGAAGCCACTCCGCAGCCCACCCCGCCCAGAGCGGGCGCGCCCAGCCAACCGAACACGAAAACGAAATTAAGAGGAATGTTCACGCCCAAACCGATAAATCCCGCCAGCATGGCGGGTCTGGTACGGCCGTGGCCCTCCAGAAAGGCGCGCTGGGCGCAGTATAACATAAGGCCGGGCAAGCCCCACATGATAGCCTGCAGATAGCCGCTGGTCAGCCGGGCCAGATCGGGTTCCACCCGGTCCATATGCAGCACGCCCAGGGAAATGCCGTAAATCACAGCCATCAGCAAGGCGGCGATGAACAGCGCCAGCCACGCGCCCTGACGCAAAAAACGCCCGACGGCTCCGCGCGAGTCCGCCCCCAAGGTCTGGGCCACCAAAGGGGTAATGGCCATCAACATGCCCTGGCCGAACAACATGGTGGGCATCCAAAACGAACTGGCCACGGCCACGGAGGCCATATCCGTGGGGCTGGCCTTGCCCGCCACCACAGTATCCACAAACCCCATGGAGGTCTGCGCGATCTGGGCCAGAAACACGGGCAAAGCCAGGGTAAACAAACGACGGGCCTCGGCGGCCTGAAACCAACGAACTTTCATACCGGCACCTGACAAACCTTGCTCAAAATGTTCCCCGACCGCCTGGGCGCGCCTTCAAGACGCGGGGCGCGGCCGGACTCCGCCCTGCCCCGCCGCCGCGAACGGGGGACACCGAACAAAAAAGACCCGCAATCCTGCGGGCTCGTCGCTTACCTAGCTATCGTGCTTCCTCTCCCTTGTCCAGCAAAAGCCCCGCCGTCATGCTCTCCCCGGATGACAATCAGGCCGTATGGGCCTATCATGGTTTCCGGCCATGTTTTTCCCCGTCGCGGGCGTTGACGCCTCTCCTTTTCTGCCGCCGCTGGCGGCCTTTGCGGTTTCGCTGCTGACCGGTCTGGGCGGCGTGTCCGGGGCCTTTCTGCTCCTGCCCTTTCAGGTATCCGTACTGGGGTGCGCCACCCCCTCGGCCAGTTCCACCAACCAACTGTTCAACGTCATCGCCGCGCCGGGCGGCGTATGGCGCTATTACCGGGAAGGTCGCCTGTTCGCTCCCCTGGCGCGGCTGATCGTCCTGGGCAGTCTGCCCGGAACGGTGCTCGGGGCCTTTATCCGCCTGCACTGGCTGGCCGATCCCGCCCGCTTCAAAGCCTTTGCCGCCCTGGTTCTTGTGTTTCTGGCCCTGCGCCTGGGCGGCGACGCCCTGCGGCCGGAGCCGGACGAAAGCGCGCCGGGCGACGCCCGACTTGAACTCCTGCCCGCCCGGAACGGGCGCGTCCGCTTCCGGTTTCAGAATCGGGAGTACGGTTACCGGCCGTGCGCTCTGTTCGCCCTGACCCTGGTTATCGGCGTGGCGGGCGGAATATACGGCATAGGCGGAGGTTCCCTGCTGGCTCCGCTGCTGGTGTCGGCGTACGGTCTGCCCGTTCACGTCGCCGCCGGGCCCACCCTGCTCGGCACGCTGACGGCCTCGGCGGGCGGAGTGGCGGCATACATGGGGCTGGCCCCCTTCCATCCCCATCTCGGAGCGGCCCCGGACTGGCCCCTCGGCCTGTTGTTCGGCGTCGGCGGTCTGGCGGGCATGTACCTGGCCGCTCGTCTGCAAAAATATCTGCCCGCCCGCCCCATACGGATTTTGCTCGCCCTGATCGTGCTCGGCACGGCCGGGGCCTGGCTCGCCCCCGGGCTGAGGGCGTCGATCGGATAAAAAATCTCGCAAGGAGACAGTCATGCAAGGCGTTCCCGTGCTCCGGGTGGCGGCCATCCACGATTTGTCCGGTTTCGGCCGCGCCTCGCTGACCGTGGCCGTACCCATCCTGGCCACCATGGGCATTCAGGTCTGCCCTTTGCCCACGGCCGTGCTGTCCTCCCAGACTTCGGGCGTGGACGACTTCACTTTTCACGACCTCACCCCTCAGATGGGGCCGGCCCTCGACCACTGGCAACGGCTCGGCCTGCGCTTCGACGCGGTATATTCCGGCTTTCTGGGCAACCCGGTTCAGGTGGAACTGGTGGAGCGCTGCATTCGGGACTTCCGGGGGCCGGGCGGCTTCGCCGTGGTGGACCCGGTCCTGGGCGACAACGGCAGCCTCGACCCTACTCAAACTCCGGATATGGTGGACGCCATGCGCCGCCTGGCGGGCAAAGCCGATATCATCACCCCCAATTTCACGGAATCCGCCTTTCTGCTGAACGAACCCTGGCGCCCCGACGCCACTCGGGACGAACTCAGGGACCGTCTGATCCGACTGGCGGCTCTCGGCCCTTCGGCCGTGGTCATCACCAGCGCCCCGGCCCCGGCCCCCGACGTCACGGCCACCGTAGCCTACGATCGGCTTCAAAACCGCTTTTGGCGAGTGGAGAGCCCCCGTATTCCTGCCTTCTACCCCGGCACGGGCGACATCTTCGCCAGCGTGCTGACCGGCAGTCTGCTTCAGGGCGACAGTCTGCCCGTAGCCGTAGACCGAGCCGTACAGTTCGTGGTGCTCGGCATCCGGGCCACCTACGGCCATCCCACGCCCCACCGCGACGGCGTTCTGTTGGAGCGGGTGCTCGGCACGCTGCGTTCGCCCTTTACCGGCGGCAGCTATACGGAATTCTGATTCCGCGCCGGAATTTCGCGCGACTCGCGCGCTTTGCGGCCACGCCCCACCCCGTAAAGAAAAAAATGCGTCCGCCGAAAAGGATAGGGTAAGTATCGGTCGCCCCCCCCTTCGCTCGCGGGCGGCCCCAGGAGGCACCATGCGTTCCCTGCTTGTCGTCGCGGTTCTGTCCGCCGCGTTGTATCCGGTTTCTTCACTGCGCGCCGAACAGGCCGCGCCCGTCGTATCCGCCCCGGCCGCCCCGAACGGCACGGCCACGGACGCCGCATCCGTCGAAAGCTTGACCAGACTCACCGTCCTGGACGACGACGGCACCCTGCGCACCATGCTTTGTCGGCCTTTAAGCGTGGAAAAAACAACGCCGCGCCGCGTCGCGCCCGCTCCGGTCACGCGCGCGCTGCCCGCTTCGCCCGCTCAGGCCCCGGTTCCGGACGCCGCGTCCCGGCAGACCGCGTCGCAGCCCTGTCTGCCTCCACCCAGGCCCACGGACCTCGGCATACGTCCCAACGCGCCTTTATACGCGGACCCGGCCGCCGTGGAAGCCGCCTGGAACTGTTATGCGCCCCGTCGGACGGCCTATGCCCCGCGCGCCTGGCGCGCCCCCGACCCGGCCGTGCACAGTCCTTTGCCGCCGCTGCGCTCCACAGTCCGACGCAGCGCCGGACCGAGCGCGCCGTCCAAAACCCCGGTCCAGATCGGCATCGACGTGCTGGTGTCCACAGTGCAGACCTTGTGTCCGCCCGCCGCGGGTTCCGCCGTTTCCGCCGCCGCGGACGGCGACGTCTCCCCGGCGGCCATGCCCGTTCCCCGCGTCGGTTCGGCGGCCGCCCCGGCCTCGACCTCAACCACGGCGTCCGCAGCGTCACGGGATGTCTATGGGGGACCGGCGCCGAACGTCCCGAACGCGCCGGTCGGCCGCTGACGCGTCGCATCGGCGCAAACCGGGGTCTCGGCCGCCGCTACAGGACCAGTACCAGTGAGCCGCAGGTAATCAGCGCCCCGCCCAAAACAACCTTGAAATCGGCGGGCTCGCCCAAGAGCAGAATGGACAGAAAAATGGTCAGGGCCACGCTGAGCTTGTCGATGGGGGCCACCTTGGACACGTCGCCCATTTGCAGCGCTTTGAAATAAAACAGCCAGGACAGCCCCGTGGCCATGCCGGACAGACATAAAAACAGCCAGTTGTGCCCGCTGAGATCACGGATGCCCTTCATGGCTCCGGTGAGCAGCACCATGCCCCACACCAGGGGCAGAACAACACTGACCCGGATGGCCGTGGCCAGGTTGGAATCGATGCCGCGTACCCCGACCTTGGCGAGCAACGCGGTGAGCGAGGCGAATACGGCCGACAACAGCGCATAATATTTCCACATGGCGACTTGCCCCTGATGTTGGAACGGTTTGCTGTTGAAAACGGCAAGCGCTCCGGCGGCCGCGGGAGCGGACGCCCGCGACGGATAAGCCTGAAAAACACGCATTTCAGGCGAAATGACGGCAGTTCCGCTTTTGAAATAGGACAATTTCAAAAGCAACAAGTTTTAGGCAACGACCGACTGTCTATGCGGTCTGTATCTCCCCTTTCCTTCTTCCGGGCAAGTCTTTTTCAGACACGTCGGGCACGGTTCCGCAAAGCGTATCGTCACGGGCTGCGCGGACCGCGCAGCATTATGCGCCCGCCCCGGAACTTCCGCGTCCAACGCTTGACGGAGCCCCCCGCAAGACGATATAGCCTTTGGTTCCAATATTCTCCAAGGAGACCCTGCCGTCATGAAAAGAACCTACCAGCCCAGCAAAATCAGCCGTAAGCGCACCCACGGCTTTCGCGCGCGCATGAGCACCTCCACCGGACGCGCCCTTATCAACCGCAGACGCGCCAAAGGGCGCAAGCGCCTGTCCGCGTAGCACGCGGCGCGCTCCCGGCGTCCGGCCGGGGAAGCGCCGGGCCGCCCCGGCGGCCTTTCGTCATCGCGCTTCCGTCCGCCACGCCCGGTCAACGGAACGATCAGGGCCGGGAATTTCCCGCGCCCTTTCGTTGCGTTAAAAACGCCCAGGCGTCTCTTTCCGTGCCTCTGACCTGGCCCAAACAGCGTCGACTCGCCCGGCGGCCGCAATTCACGGCCTGCTACGACCGGGGAGAACGTCATTATACTCGGCATTTCGTGGTCTTCGCGCTGGCGCGCTCCGCGGAATCCCCGACCGGTCTCGGTCGTCTGGGCCTTGCGGTCACACGCAAATGCGGCAACGCGGTGGAACGCAACCGCATCAAACGGGTGCTTCGGGAATTTTTCCGCCTGCGCCAGCAAGACATGCCCGTCATGGACATTGTGGTCACGCCGAAACGTCATCTGCGCGCCGACAAGGTGCATCTCGCGCTTGTGGAACGCGAACTCGCCCCCTTGTTCGACATATTGCGCGCGGCGTCCGGCCCCGGCCCCCGCGACGACGGACGGGCCGTCCGACGGCCGCAGGCGCAGGACGGTGAACCGGCATGACGGCGGCGCGGCGGCTTCTTATTCTTCCCATACGCGTGTACAAGCGCTGTATTTCGCCGTTGCTGCCGCCGGCCTGCCGGTTTTATCCCTCCTGTTCCACCTACGCCATCCAGGCCATCGAAATCCACGGCCCCGCCAAGGGGCTGTGGCTGGCCGCGAAACGCATCCTGCGCTGCCACCCCGGTTCGGCCGGAGGTTTCGACCCCGTGCCGCCCTTCAATCCTTCCCACCGCTCCCCCCACCGGCCGGAGCATCAGGACCGTCATGGATAATTCCCGCCTTTTAATCGCCACCTTGCTCTGCTTCGCCCTGCTTGTGGGCTGGCAATACTTTTCCGACTTCATGGGCTGGACCCCGCCGCCCGCGCCCATTGAGGAAGTCGTTCAGGAGCCCGCCCGGCCCGAGGCGCAACCCGCCGCGGCGGTCCCCGCGACGCCCGTTCAGCAGTTCGCCCCCACCGAGGGCCGCGAAGTGCGCGTGGACACCCCCCTGTATACCGCGGTGTTCCACACCAGCGGGGGAGTGCTCCAGTCTTTCACGCTCAAAAAATATTCAGCGGGCATCGCCCCGGATTCCGGTCCCTTCAACATGATTTCGCCCGCCGCCGCCGCCGTGTCGCCTCTGGGCCTCATGATCAACGGCGCCCCCTCATGGAACACGGGCTCCTGGGCCTTCGAGGGCGACGATCTCACGCTGGACGAAGGCCAGAGCGGCACCCTGGTCTTCACCGGCGAGGTCGGCGGCCTGCGCGTCGCCCGCGCCATCACCTTCAGCGCCGACACCTACTACCTGGACGAGAATATCACCCTGTCCGGCGCGGCGGCGGCTCCGGCCCAGCTCAGCTACACCCTGGCGGTCACTTCCACCAGCGGCGGCAGCAACTACGACGTTATGGGCATGGCCTGGGACCTGGACGGTTCCTTCAAACGCGAAAACAGCGTGAGCACCCTGACCGAAGAGGGGATCATCAAGTCCGGCGATATTTGGTGGGCGGGCCTGATGAGCAACTATTTCCTGGCCGCCGTGGTGCCCGACAAGGGCGCTCAGGCCACCTTCAAGGGCCGCATTCTCGAACCGGGCGGCATCTGGCGGGCCGCCGTGGATCAGCCCGCCGTGACCGTGACGCCGGACGCGCCGGTCACCGTGCATACCGGCTGGTGGGTGGGCCCCAAGGACCGCGCCATGCTCAAGGCCGCGCCCAACGACCTGTCCGCCTCGGTGGACATGGGCTTTTTCACCTTCCTGTCCGTGCCCCTTTTGTGGCTGCTGACCTTCTTCCATTCCCTGGTGAGCAACTGGGGCGTGGCCATCATCCTGTTGACCGTGCTCATCAAGCTGCTGTTCTGGCCGCTCACCCGCAAGAGCTACAAATCCATGGAAAAGATGAAAAAAATCCAGCCCATGATGAAGCAGCTCCAGGAAAAGTACGGCCAGGACAAGGAAGCGTTGAGCCGCGAAATGATGCAGCTTTACAAAACCTATGGCGTCAACCCCATGGGCGGCTGCCTTCCCATCCTGATCCAGTTGCCGGTGTTCGTGGCCCTGTATCAGGCCTTGCTGCACTCCATCGAACTGCGCCACGCCGCGTTCATCACCTATCTGCCCTTTACCGATACTCTGTGGCTGGCCGACCTGTCCGCCAAAGACCCCTTCTACATCACGCCCATCATCATGGGCGCGACCATGTTCCTGCAGCAATGGCTGTCGCCCGCCATGGGCGACCCCACCCAGCGTAAAATGATGATGATCATGCCCCTCATCTTCACGGTCATGTTCATCAACTTCCCCTCCGGCCTGGTACTGTACTGGCTGAGCAACAACGTGCTGTCCATCGCCCAGCAGTGGTGGACCCTGCGCAAGGCCTGACGCGCGCGCCGAAGGTCGATCGCCGCGATCGACCTTCGGCGGCCGCAAAGCCGCGGCCGCCGTGCCCGACCGACAAGTCCGGAAAAACGGCTACGGCCCCACTCAAACTCAATCCGGTTGAAAAGGACAGCTCCATGAGCGATTTCAAGGAGTTTCAAGGCAAAACACTCGATGCGGCCATAGCCGAGGCGTGCGCGTACTATGACGCCCCCCGCGAAAAGCTGGAAATCGACATTGTGGAAGACGCCAAAAGCGGCATTTTCGGTCTGGTGGGCGCGCGCAAGGCCCGGATACGGGCCCGCCGCGCCCAGTTGCCCCCGTTGGGCGGCCGCGGCAAAAACCGCCGCGCGTCGGTCCCGACTCCTTCGGACGCGCCCGATGCGGCGGTCGGGACCGACGGCGTCATGGACGAGCCGAAAGAATCCGAACCCGCCCGCAAGGCTCGCCGCAGCGACAAGCCCGCCCCAAATCACCGTCAGGCCGCCGCTGAAACGACTCCGGAAGCTCCTGCCGAAAACGCTCCGGAGGCGGACGCCGAGGTTCCCGCCGAAGCCGCGCCCGTTCGCGAACCACGGCGCGGACGCCCCCCCCGCGTTCCCCGCGCCGTGGACAGGGAAGCCGACACCCCGGACGACACGCAGGCCAAAACGGCGGACAAGTGCGAAAAGCCCGAGGACGCCCATGACGTTGAAAGTGAATCAGGTCTGCCCCGCGTGGCTCTGGCCGATCTGGATCAGGATCGCCTGATCCGCATTGCCACGGATATGGTGTCGAGGCTGGTTTTCCCCATCGTGGGCGAAGTGCCTCTGGAGGTCAGCGTGGGCGAAGATCGCGTGCAGGTGCGCGTGGATTGTGAAGACACCGGCCTGCTTATCGGTCGCGAGGGCCAGAACCTGGCGGCCGTGCAATATCTGGCCGCGCGCATGGTCGCCCGCGCCGTGGGCGCGCAGGTGCGCGTGCAGGTGGACGCCGGAGACTATCACTCCCGCCAGGACTCCCGCCTGCAGGAACTGGCGCGCGCCCTGGCCGACAAAGTGCGGGCCACGGGCCGCTCCCAGTCCACCCGCCCCCTCAGCGCCTATCAACGCCGGGTTATCCACCTCACTCTTCAGGACGATCCCGACGTGCAGACCCGCAGTTCCGGCGAAGGTCCCCTCAAACGCGTCGTCATTCTGCGCCGGAAAGATTAAACCGGGGCGCCGCCCCGGACCCCGCCGGGGGCTGGGGGAGACGGAGTCCCCCAAAGGAGCCGGTATGTTCCTCCCGCAAAAACTGTACGGGGTCATCGGAGATCCGATCGGGCACAGCCTGAGCCCGGTTCTGCACAATGCGGCTTTCCAGGCCTGGGGCATTCCGGCCGTGCTGCTGCCCTGGCGCATCGCGGCGGAGCGCCTGGCCGACTTCGTGGCGGCGGCGCGGCTGTTGCCCGTGGCCGGAGCCTGCGTGACCATCCCCCACAAAGAAAAGATGCTGTCTCTGGTGGACAGGGCCACGCCCCTGGCCCGGGCCGTGGGCGCGGTGAATACCCTGTACCGGGACGGCGACGAACTGGTGGGCCACAACACGGACGTAGAGGGCTTCCTTCAGCCGCTGTATCAGCGCGGCGAATTTCCCACCGCGCTGATTCTGGGAGCGGGGGGCGCGGCCCGCGCCGTTCTGGCCGGGTTGCTGAGTCTGGACGGAGTGCGCCGCGTGCTGGTGACCGCCCGGCGTGAGGAGCAGGCCCGGGCTCTTGCGGGCGAAGTGCGCGCTCTGCCGGACGAACACGCCGCCCCGCGCACCCCGCCCGCGGTGGAAATCGTTCCCTGGAACGCCCGACACGACGTAACGGCCGATCTGGTGATCAATACCACGCCGGTGGGCATGAGCGGCGGCAAGGCGGCTTTTGCCTCGCCCTTTACCGAATTCCGGGGGCGGGGCCTGGCCTACGATCTCATTTATCAGGCCACGCCTTTCCTCAAGGCCGCCCGCGCCGCGGGGTGGGAAACCCTGAACGGTCGCGACATGTTCGTCGCCCAGGCTTCGGCCCAATTCATCCTGTGGACCGGCTTTCCTCTGCCCGACACGGCCCTTGCCGCTCTGGACGAAGCCATAACCCGCCGCTCGGCGGAACAGGCGGCATACCCCACCCCCTCCATGCAAGGAGCGTCCCATGCGTAAGCCATCCATCGGCCTGGCCCCGGAAGGGGCTCCCGTTATCGGCCTGCTGGCCCTCACCACTCTTGTTTTCGCCTGCCTGGACTGGTGGCTGCCGGCCCTGGCCGCCCTGATCCTGCTGTGGTTTGCCGTCCACTTTTTCCGCGACCCCGAACGGGTGATCCCCCACGGCGAAGGTCTGGCCGTCAGTCCGGCCGACGGCCGCATTATCCGCATCGCGGATCGGGACGATCCCTTCACCGGCGAAAAACGGGTGTGCGTGTCCATCTTCATGAATGTGTTCAACGTGCATGTAAACCGCAGTCCTGTGGCGGGACAGGTGACGGATGTGACCTACACGCCCGGCGCCTTTGTCAACGCCTCGTGGGACAAGGCCTCCACCGACAACGAACGTTGCGCCTGGCAGGTGCGGGACGCCGACGGCGCCGCCTGGACCTTTGTGCAAATCGCGGGGCTGGTGGCGCGCCGCATCGTGGCCCGAGCCGAAACGGGCGACGCCCTGGCCCGGGGGGAGCGTTTCGGCCTGATCCGCTTCGGGTCGCGCGTTGACCTCTACCTGCCCGAAGGCTATGATCCGGCCGTCGGCATCGGTCAGACCGTATTCGCCGGTCAGACCGTCGTCGCCCGCCTTTCCCGTTCCAGCGTGAAGGACTGATATGCGCGATCCCAACCGTCCCGTGCCCCGCGGGGTGTACATACTGCCCAACCTGTTCACCACGGCCAGCCTGTTCACCGGCTTTATGAGCATTATTTTTGCCGTGTCGGGGCGCTACGACAGCGCGGCCTGGGCCATTTTATTCAGCGCCCTCATGGACGGCCTGGACGGCAAGGTGGCCCGCCTGACGGGCACGGCCAGCCAGTTCGGCATCGAATACGATTCCCTGGCCGACTGCGTGGCCTTCGGCACGGCCCCGGCCATGCTGATGTGGGCCTGGCAATTGAACTCCTTCGGACGCATGGGCGTGGCAGTGGCTTTTCTGTCCGTGGCCTGCGGCGCCCTGCGTCTGGCCCGCTTCAACGTGGGCGTGGCCACCACCTCCAAACGCTTTTTCATCGGCCTGCCCATACCGGCCTGCGGCTGCGCTCTGGCCACCTTCGTGCTGTTCCGGCCCTATCTGCCCGACTGGCTGGCCGGGCAACTGCCTTACATCTGTCTGGGGCTGGCCTTCTTTCTCCCCCTGCTCATGGTCAGCCGCGTACGCTATTTTTCCTTCAAGGAATACGGATTTCTGCGGGCCCATCCCTTCAGCACGCTGGTGGCCGCCCTGCTGCTGTTCGTGCTGATCTTCTCCGCGCCGCGCATGTTCTGTTTTCTGTTGTGCCTGGGCTACATTCTGTCCGGCCTGATTTACACCTTTCTGCTGCTGCCCCGGCGCAATCGCCAGATACTGCGCCACCTGACCCAGAGCTGAAAGGCGCCCAAAGTTCGCATAGTCGACGGAACGAGGCCCCTTTCAGCAGGCTTCGTTCCGTTTTTGCATAGCATCCTCAACCCGATTCGGAGTCCGGCATGAGCGACCGCGTTTTTATCTTCGACACGACGTTGCGCGACGGCGAACAAAGCCCCGGCGCGACCATGAACCTTCAGGAAAAACTGCGCCTGGCCCGCCAATTGGAAGTGCTGGGCGTGGACTGCATCGAAGCGGGCTTTCCGGCCTCCAGCCAGGGCGACTTCGAGGCCGTGCAGGCCATCGCCGGACTGGTCGGAGAGTCCGAAATCGCCGGGCTGGCCCGGTGCATGGAGTCCGACATCGATCGCGCCTGGGAGGCCATCCGTCACGCCGCTCGCCCGCGCATACACACCTTTTTGGCCACCTCTCCCATTCACATGCAGTACAAGCTGCGCAAAAGCCCTGATCAGGTGGTGGACATGGCCGTGGCCGGAGTCAAACGAGCCGCGTCCCATACCTCCAACGTGGAATTTTCAGCCGAGGACGCCTCGCGCTCGGACCCGGACTTTCTGGTCCGGGTGGTGACCGAGGTCATCAAGGCCGGAGCCACCACCATCAACCTGCCCGACACCGTGGGCTATGCCGTTCCCAACGTCTACGCCGACCTTGTCCGCTACGTCATCGAGCACACCCCCAACGCCGACAAGGCCGTGTTCAGCGTGCACTGCCACGACGACCTGGGGCTGGGCGTGGCCAACACTCTGGCCGCCCTCCAGGCCGGAGCCCGACAGGCCGAGGTGACGCTGTCCGGCATCGGCGAACGGGCGGGCAACACCTCGTTGGAGGAAGTGGTCATGGCCCTCAAGGTGCGGAACGACGTGTTCCGGCTTGATACCCACATCCGGGCCGAACAGCTTTTCCCGTCCTGCCGGCTGTTGTCCATGATCATCGGTCAACCCATTCCGGCCAACAAGGCCATTGTGGGCGGCAACGCCTTCGCCCATGAATCCGGCATCCACCAGGACGGTATGCTCAAAAACCGCGAAACTTACGAAATCATGACCCCGCAGTCCATCGGCCGCACCAGCACCGATCTTGTCATCGGCAAGCATTCGGGCCGCAACGCCGTGCGCAACAAGCTGGAGGCCCTGGGCTACGCCTCCCTGAGCGACGACCAGTTCCAGGCCGTGTTCGAGGCCATCAAGGCCCTGGCCGACAAGAAAAAGGCGGTCCACGACGAAGACATCGAAGCCCTGATTATGGGCGAAGTGTACCGCATTCCGGACCGCTACAAGTTGAAGTCCCTCAGCGTGCAGAGCGCCACCTCGGCCATGCCCGCCACGGCCGCCGTGGTGCTTCAGGACGGCGAGGCCGAACGCCGCCTGGCCGGGTTCGGAGTGGGCGCGGTGGACGCCGCCTTCAACGTCATAGCCACCATGCTCGATCGCGCGCCCCATCTGGAACGCTACGCGGTCAACGCCATCACCGGCGGCACCGACGCCCAGGGCGAAGCCACCGTGCGCCTGACCGAAGGCCCCTTCTCCGCGGCCGGACGAGGGTCCGACCCGGACATCATCATCGCCAGCGCCAAGGCCTATGTCGACGCCCTCAACCGCCTGGCCGCCAAGGAACGCGAGGAAAGCAGAAATTAACCGGGGCTCCGCCCCGCGCCCTTCGGGGGAAGTGTTCCCCCGGCCCCCCTGTCCGGGAAAAGGGTTCAAGCTCGTATGCCACGTCGAGGAGAATTCATGGCACACACATTGGCTCAAAAAATATTGCAGAGGCACACCGACGAAGAAGTCCGCGAAGCGGGTCAAATCGTGCGGTGCAAAGTGTCGGCGGTGCTTGCCAACGACATCACCGCCCCCCTGGCCATCAAGTCCTTCCGGGGCATGGGCGCGGACCGCGTGTTCGACAAAGATCGCGTCTACCTGGTCATGGACCACTTCACCCCGCAAAAGGACATCGATTCAGCCAACCAGGTTATGGTGACCCGCGCCTTCGCGGCCGAAATGGGCGTCACCCGCTACTACGAAGGCGGCGAATGCGGCGTGGAACACGCCCTGCTGCCCGAACAGGGCCTGGTGGGGCCCGGCGACATCCTGGTGGGCGCGGACAGTCACACCTGCACCTACGGCGGGGTGGCGGCCTTCGCCACCGGCATGGGCAGCACCGACATCGCCGGAGCTATGGCCCTGGGCGAAACCTGGTTCAAGGTGCCGCCCACCATCCGCGTCACCTATGCCGGAACCCTTCCCCGCTGGGTGGGCGGCAAAGACCTTATCTTGCGCCTGATCGGAGCCATCGGCGTGGACGGCGCGCTGTACAAGGCCCTGGAATTCGACGGCCCGGTCATCGACGCTCTGGATATCGAGGGCCGTCTGACCATGGCCAACATGGCCATCGAGGCCGGAGGCAAGGTGGGTCTGTTTGCTTCGGACGACAAGACCGTGGCTTACTGCGCGGCCCATAAGCGGCCCGACGCCGTCAAACTCGCCGCCGACCCCGGCGCGACATACGAGCGGCACGTGGAATTCGACGTGACCGGCATGGAACCTGTGGTGGCCTGTCCGCACCTGCCCTCCAACGTCAAGCCCGTCAGCGAGGTCAAAGACGTGGCCGTCCAGCAGGTGGTGGTGGGCTCGTGCACCAACGGCCGTATCGCCGACATGCGCGAAGCCGCCGCCGTGCTCAAGGGCCGCAAAGTGGCCAAAGGCGTGCGCTGCATCGTATTGCCCGCCACCCCCTCGGTGTGGAAGCAGGCCATGAAGGAAGGCCTGTTCGACGTGTTCACCGACGCGGGCTGCATCGTCGGCCCTCCCACCTGCGGCCCCTGCCTGGGCGGTCACATGGGCATCCTCGGCGACGGCGAACGCGCCATCTCCACGTCCAACCGCAACTTCAAGGGCCGCATGGGCAGCCTCAAGGCCGAAGTCTACCTCGCCAACCCCGCCGTAGCCGCCGCCTCCGCCGTGGCCGGCGTCATCGCGGGACCGGACCAGTTGTAAACCATACTTGGGGCGGGGAGGGGCGCTTTTGAAAAAGCGCCCCTCCCCGCCCCAAGCCCCACCCCGCAAAACTTTTTAAT
>ERZ894232.837-NODE-837-length-36478-cov-20.124756_pt1 | contig 36478 bp, 52 predicted proteins | sample MGYA00380296_ERZ894232 | MGnify/ENA primary metagenome ERZ894232 (study PRJEB32331, sample SAMN06328433) | human gut metagenome | biome: human gut microbiome; feature: stool | host: Homo sapiens | collected 2014-08-14 ...
AACAGACGACAGTTAATCGAGCAATATACAAATCTTGAACACTTAGACAGGGAAACGGTTGAAAAGCTGATTGATTATGTATTGGTTGGCAAAAAAGACCCTGTAACTAAGGAAGTACCTATTGAAATACATTGGAATTTCTAGGGTTCTCATATCTGGCAGCTAGTATGCCAGATTATCGGGAACTTTCTTTTAAAACCTCAATGTTGTCTTTATACAATCGCACCCTCGGCAGCCATATCTTCATGAAGATCTGTAATAGGGTCACCTTTAGACTGGAAAGTTGTAGCACTCCAAGGAGTTCCACTGGCAGCCTGTGGCCAAAGAGCAAGTGTATGGTCAACATAATATTTATCAAAACCGGATTTTTCAAGCTGTTCCGGAGTCAGATTACGTGTGAGCTGGTGTACAATGGCGCATACGATTTCCATATGGGCAAATTCTTCGGTAGCAATGTCTGTTAGTGTGCCAATTACTTCATTATAAGGCATGGTATATCTCTGAGAAAAATATCTCAAAGAAGCTCCTAATTCTCCATCCGGTCCACCGAACTTCAATAACGTATAAAGTGCCCGCAAACCCAGTAAAATCAAGGGTTTGCGGGCATTCTTAACGACATAGAAAAAAATAAATTTTCAAAGAATCTGACTCTTTATCATAAATAATCTTATCAACGATCTGTTTCAGAGCTTCGTTCTTCTGAATGTATGTATAACTATCTGAAATAAGAATATCATAGACGCTTCGGACTTTCAATAACATATCGCCGGTCGGATCTTGATCTGGTTCTGGATTTTGTCCTTCCAGTTCTTTTAATTGTTCTTCCAAATTATCCCGTTCTTTTTGAAGAATTGCTTTATTGCTTTTATATTCCTCTAGAGTGTCGATTCCTTCCCTGTAGGAAGCCTTTATTCGTTCCTCTTTGCTTGCTAAACTGTTTAAGCGGTCTCTTATAATACTTCGTTCGTCAACGACTTCTGTGGGCTGATAATCGTGTAATTCATAGGAAATATTTCCGGTATCCAGGACCTCTTTGATACTGGCTAAAACTTCCGGTTCCAGCACCAATGAACTCACACCGTGAGCTTTATCACATTGTCCGTGAGCATATCCGTAGCAAGAGAAGTAGGCGTACTTTTCGCCATTGACTCTTTTTTGAGTGCAGGCAGATAATGTCTTTCCACAAGCAGGGCATTTCATAAGTCCGGAAAGCCAGTGCTTATATGTAGAGGATGGACGTTCTCGCCGTCGGGATGGTCGGCGGGTTGCTTTCAGCCGTTCCTGTGTGGCATCAAATAATTCCTGTGAAATGATAGCGGGGTGCTGCCCCTGACTTACAATCCATTCATCCTTATTTTTAATACTGTGTGTTGCGTTTTCCGTCTTATTCCAATGGATCATTCCGCAATAGGTAGGATTCTTCAGCATGTATTCGACCGTGCGCCGTTCGAAGAGATTTCCACGAATTGTCCGGAATCCCAAGTTGTTCAGATACCGGGCAATGTCAAATACACTTAATTTTTCATTTACATACATGTTAAATACGTGCCGGACAATATCTGCTTTTTCTGGATCAATAACAAGTGTCTTATCAATCGTCTTATAACCAAATGGTGCAGCTCCCTGAAAAGCTCCACGAGCTGCATTTTCTTTCATGCCGCGGAGAACTTCGCCGGATAACCGGATAGAGTAGTATTCGTCCATCCACTCGATGATACGCTCGATCAGTGAACCGAAAGGATCATCGGAGAGTGGTTCAGATACACTCACGACATCTACATTGTGCTGCTTTTTTAATAGAGATTTATAAACGATAGATTCTTCCTGATTCCTGGCGAACCTAGAAAACTTCCATACCAGGATCTGATCAACTGGATGATCATCACCTTTGGCCAGTCCGATCATTTCCTGGAAGCCGGGACGCTTATTGGCTTTCCTTCCGGAGATACCTAAGTCCGTGAAGATCTTCAGGATTACGATATTGTTCTTGGATGCATAGTCCCGGAGGAGGTGCTCCTGGGAGTCCGGGGAGATCTCTTCCTGATCATGAGTGGATACCCGGATGTAGCCGTATGCATATTTTACGCTCATTGTATCACCTTCCTGTAATTATATGTGCGATGTCGCACAAAAATGGGTACAAAAATAACACCTATGCAGGTGCCAGGGAAATGTGATATAATACTCTTGTTCACGGAATGTTATATCGTGCCTTGGCACTGTATAGTATTCATTAAGCCGTTCCTGTTGGTAGCAGGGACGGTTTTTATTTATGAAATTATTATATAACGTAAAAGACCCCGTATTGCTACGAGGTCTTTCATGAATACTGCTCGCCAGTTGTCTGGGAGCTTTGTCTTTTATACTGCCGGTTAACGGCTTTGTTTTAGATATTCATTATATACCTCAGTATATGCAATTGTCAATAGAAAATGCATCATATAACTAATCTAGCTTTGCCTGTTGCCGGTAAAATTAGCTATAATTTCTTTGTCTATTAAATCTAATTTTTCGTTTGATAATTTTACTTTACTCAGAATGTCAAAATTGGTTTTCGGGTCGTAAATACGTATCTTACTTATAGTGCGTATCTGTCCAACAAGAGCAATACTTCCAATTTTCATTTTAACAATTTCTTTTTTCATACGATCGAGCATAGTAATATTTTTGGAGCATACTTTTAATTCGTGTGATATTCTGTCGCGTTCTTTTTGAGCGTTTTCTGTATATACATTTGAAAGAGCAGCTACGGCAGATGTTAATTCTGTGACTTTGGCAACTACTGATTTTTCCGTATAAGAAATTTTGGACATTAAACTTGTAAAAAGTTCATTTCCTAAATAGATACATCCCTTATGAAGATGATTGATATCATTCTTTTGCTTCAGAGATGTAAGCGGAACAACGGTTAAAACAGGTGAGTTTTTAGAGTTGTTCTTTTCGATTACTACGCAGTAGTGTAGTCCGCCTTCCTCGCTTCCAACATTATATCCTAAATGAGCCTTTATAATTTCCCCGCGTTTGTATGTACGCAAACTGGAAGGAGAAAATTCATTTTCAAAATTAAGAAAAGTCACCCAATCCTCAAGCCAATAACTGAGTTTGTCGGCTTTTCCACCTACTTTAGGATTAGGGTCATTAATCAAAGAATCAATATAATCGGACATTTTCTTTAGAGAGTCTTGCTTATGCTTTTCAAGTTCTTCTTTTGTTAAATTTCGTCCCATATTTTCACCTCTTTTCTTAAGTAAGATATTTATTCAATCAGATATCTCCGCCATACAAATACTTTCGTATCAAGAGGGCAGTGTATTTATGGTTAGAGATACTGGATGAATCAAATTAGTTATCTATAAGTTTTAATTCTTCGGCAGTAGGAGTACGGCCGGCTTTCTTTATCATTCTTTTTAAGCGTGATTTTTCATCTATGCCTAGTTTGCAGGCTGCTTTACAGACGAAAATAGATTTGTCAAAATTTCCTTGCCTTTCATAGAGCAAAGCCAGTTTTGTGAAGGCAGGAGAGCCGGTCATAAGATCTTGATTGTATTTTATGTTAATTGATTGAATTTCTTTATAATAAGAAATTGCTTTAATACAATTACGTTCTACGGTTTGCGCTAATTGACCAGTATAATTATTGGAATTGTATAAAGCAGACCACTGTTCCTTTATTATTTTAATTAATTCACCGTATTTGGAAAAAACAGGTCTAAGCTCAGAATCATATTTTGAAAATTTTTCAATTGGATCCGGTTTGAATTTCCAATGATTGCGCTTTTTTAATTCTTTCCATTCGGAATCAGTACCACCAACGTGAAGATATTCAAGCCAATTTTCGTATTCTGTTTTTGAAAAATCAGGTTTAAAGGTAAATACAGTTCCTGCAAATAATTTTGAAAAAAGTCCCACAAAAACACCTCAATTCTATATTTTCTTAAATATCATCAAGTTAGGGATAAAATAAATTGTGTAATTGTCTACGATTTTATGTTCCCCGTATTTATCACGGTAACAGTCAATGCAGTCTTCCAGATATTCTTCTGTAACATCCAGATATTCTGCAATTTCATATTTGTCTTTACAACCATGTTCATAGGCTCTGATCAGACCGAACAGTCCGATGACACGGTTATAACCCCAGAGCCTTGCCTGACGTTCTTGCTTACGGTTCTCAGAAACATTCATGTCGAGAATATCTCCGACAGTGGTGTAATAGTGTCCGAGTTCTTCAGCAAGTACACAGGATTTCTCGGCTGTATTCATATCTTTTCGTAAATAAATGTCTTTGCCTTTTATCCGTCCATCATAGGTTTTAAAAGGACGTTCTTTGATAGAGATACCTTCGGCATTGGCTTCATTTAGTAAAGCATTGTATTTCATGGTCAACACCTCCAGTGATATTATAAATGCTTAGTTGTCCAATAAAATGGACTTAGTCGAGCATATCCTCATCAGCTTGCCGTTCTTCCGCAGTGTATGGTTTTCTGCTTTCATGTGCTGCGTTTGGCATGAGTTCTTCTTCCATCTGTTGATTAGTAAGAAGATTTTGTGAGTATTCAAATAAACGCTTCCTATTATCGTTATTAAGGTGCTCAATGTTTTCGATTATGGCATTTAATAGTTTATCACCACGCAATTTACTTTTGTCGTAAGCAGCTTTAAATTCTTCTATATTATCGAAAGAAGAGTGAAAATTTTGTGGAATGTCCTTAAAAGCTATCCGAGCCATAGGGACATCATATCCCATTAGCCATGCTTCATTAACATTTAAGGCCTCTCCTAAAATAAAAAGCTTATCTTGATTGGGTTCCGTTTTCCCAGAACAATATTGACTAAGGTCTGATTTGTTTAATTTTACATTATATTTTTCACAATAAGGAACAGCCAAATTTAATATGTCAACTTGTCGTAAGTTCCTTTCAGACATTATTTTTCTTAAACGGTTAGAAGTAGTTTCTTTTTCCATATTATATACCGCCTTTCCAATTACAATATAACATATATTATACATAAGTTCAATATTAAAAACCCGAAAAGTTAAAAAGATTGAATTTGTGTATTGACAACATATGGTGTAAATGATAACATATATGTAGTTCAAAAAATTGAACTTTGAAAGGAGGATAGATATGGCATTTAATTATAGTAAGTTAAGTGGAAGAATAGTAGAAATATTCGGTACAAGATATAGATTTGCTGATGAAATGGGCTGGTCAGAGCGCACACTTTCACTAAAAATGCAAGGAAGACGTCCGTGGAAACAGGCAGATATATGTCGAGCAATAAAATTGCTTAAATTAAATGAAAGTGATATTCCAACATATTTTTTTACACTAGAAGTTCAAAATAATGAACTTTAAAAAGGAGATTAAATGAACGAAGTAAAAATTTTTAATTCAGAAGAGTTCGGTGATATCCGAACAGTACAACTTAATAATGAAATCTATTTTTTAGGTAAAGATATTGCCGAGGCATTGGGATATTCCAATACAAGAGATGCACTTGCAACGCATGTTGCAGATGAGGATAAAAATACCGTCGTGATTTCCGACGGAAAAAGAGGGAATCCAAATCAAACAGTCATCAACGAGTCGGGCTTATATGCATTAATTTTTGGAAGCAAGTTGGACTCAGCTAAGAGATTTAAACACTGGGTAACAAGTGAAGTGCTTCCAGCAATTAGAAAGACAGGTTCTTATCAGATGTCAAAGCCAGAAGGGAAAGAGCTATTGGCAATGGCGGTACTGGAGGCACAGAAAACTATTGAACAGCAGAGCAATGAAATTGAGCGAATGAAACCTAAGGAAATATTTGCAGATGCGGTATCTACGAGTCATACATCCATTTTGATCGGAGACCTTGCTAAGCTTTTGAAGCAAAATGGTGTTGAGATCGGTCAGAAAAGGCTTTTTGAGTGGCTTAGAGAAAATAGCTATCTGATTAAAAGAAAAGGCGCTGATTGGAATATGCCGACTCAGAAAGCAATGGAACTCGGATTGTTCGAGGTTAAAGAAAGTACAGTAAATAATCCGGATGGTTCAGTCAGAATCAATAAGACAACCAAAGTGACAGGCAAAGGTCAGCAGTATTTTATCAACAAATTTTTAGCATAGGAGAATAGTCAATGAGATTATCAGAGTTAACGAATGAAATGCTTAGCACTTACAAGTATCCAAATCTTATGGCAGAGGTAAAGGAGTCAACTTATTCTATCTGTACGATTGCTGAACATATAGGGTTGGGAAGATATCGTAAAGAAGATGATTCGAAAGTGTGGAGTAAATTAACTGGGAGAGAAGAGATTCTTTACGATGAAGCACTTGGTTTAGCTAGATTGTTTGATACAAAGATTGAATATTTGTTTAGTCATGAATTAAATATCATTGATGGACAAACGGCGGCATATTGGCGATGGTTTGACTTTCATCAGGAAGCGCAAAGAGAGTCGGAGATATTTAAAGCAAGAAGTGAAATAATGAATGAATTGAAAGCAAAGCCATATTTATTAAAACTTATGAAAGAACTTGTTACATTAAACCGAGACCAATTACAAGAATTTATTGATTTAACAAAAAAGACAAAAGAGAACCGCAACAAGTACAAACAGTGATACATAACCTATAAAGAGGTGATGCAGTTTGAAACATATAAACATCGTGATCATCGATGGAGTAGAGAGAGACATGGCTACATTATCTGCAGAAGAACGAGTAAAGATCGTGAATGAGCTGAATCGTGTAGCTGTTGGATTTCTGGGATACGAACGAGAGAAAACCGCTTAGGCGGTAGAAGGGAGGACAAGCATGAAAAGAAGAGGACCAAGAACAAAATGGCAGAGAATCGTCCGGGAAGTGGTGTTTGAGCTGCTGATTGGCGGAGCAATCGGACTTGTATTCGATGCAGTGTTATTTATCTGGTTGTTTGCAAAGTGAAGGAGGTGAGGACATTGCAAGGAGAAATCAAAAAAGAGCACCCGTATAAGCCGGCAAGCTTCGGGCGCTCAAGAAATTAGTCAACTATATTATATGAGAAGAAAGGAAATTAGTCAAATGATTAAAGCAACATCACAGTCCGTTTGCAGCGGAATAACGGGATGCCAGGTAGAACTACTTGGATCAGGAGCAGAACTGATAAAGGAATATAAAGGAGTTACAGTGGCAATGTATAGATCACTTCGCGGACATATGCCAGAAGAACTGGCAAAGGAAGTTCTGATAAGTATTACAAAGGAAGCCATTAAACAGGCGGAGGAGAAAAGATGAAGACGCTGAAAATTACAACGGATAATAAGATATCAATTATCGATCTGGATTTTGATCATAAAAGCCTGAGAGAAGAAGTTGGCGGATATGTAGAGTTAGTGAGAACCCAGAAACTGCTGGATTATTTCAAAACCAAAGTAGTCATGATCGTAGATGAAGAAGGTCTTGTGAAGAATCTTCCGATGAATCCGATGGGATGTTATTTCTATGACACGAACAAACATGGGAATCCTATTGTAGGAGATGTGATCTTAGGCCTGCTGGTTGGATTTGATATGCATGTTATCGGTTTGGGTGATCGGGATGCAGAGCAGTGGATGGAAAAGATGCTGAAAGATTTTCCTGTATTGCAGAAGGAGAACATAGTAAATGAGTAGAAGAAAGAAGAAGGCGAAACCGGATAACCGATGTTGCGAGAATTGTGTGAACTGTCTGCCGGTAGGAGATGGTGATCATATTTGCAACATGGATCCAAGCAAAGTAGTTTTGGAAGAATATAGCTTTTCTGCGGATTACTTTTGGTGCAGCGGCAGCCTTTGGGCGGAGGAATAGAGAATGTATTACAACGAATGCCCGTTATGCGGCGCAAATTTAGATCCTGGAGAACCATGTGACTGCCAGGAGGAAAAGAAAAGTAAAAAGAAACTGCAGTTAAAGAACCAGAGCGAACACCGGAATAGAGCATTGCAGCTTTGTGCGGAAACAGGGTATCAGATATGAATGATATTTTTAAGGCTTATGATTTCAAAAATGAACAACAGTGGTTAAAAGGCAGAATGAACGGGATCGGTGGCAGCGATGCAAGTGCTGTAGTCGGGATGAATCCATACAAAAGTAATATTGATCTGTTTGAAGAAAAGATTGGCAGGGTAATACCGAAAGACATTTCGGACAAGCCGTGTGTGATTTATGGAAAGAAAGCAGAAGAATACATCCGGGAATTATTTAAACTGGATTATCCGGAATATCAGGTAGAACATCATGAATTCCGGATTCTGCAGAGTAAGGACCATTCGTTCATGCAGGCGTCTCTTGATGGCGAGCTGACCGATCAGGAAGGTCGCAAGGGAATCTTAGAGATTAAAACTACAAATATCCTGCAGTCCATGCAGTACGAAAAATGGAAGGATCGGATTCCGGATAATTATTACATACAGGTACTGCATTATCTTTTGGTAACCGGTTGGCAGTTCGTAGTTCTGAGAGCGCATTTGAATACCGGCTGGGGCAACGAAAAGCGTACAACAGTCAAACATTACTTTATCGAAAGAAGAGATGTGGAAGCTGATCTTACAATGCTGCAGCAGGAAGAAGAAAAATTTTGGAGATATGTGGAGAGTGGGAGAAAGCCTCCACTGATTCTCCCGGAAATATAGGAGGTATTTTATGTTGGAGTTAAAAATCTTCAGTCCACAGGAAAGTGGATTTGTACCAGAAATCAAGTGGAACAATGAGGAACTGAAGGTAGCAATTGCCGAGAAGATGAAAGAGTACAACGGATTGGTCTTTACAGAAGAGACTATTTCTGAGGGAAAGAAAGACAGAGCGAATTTAAATAAGCTTCGCGGGGCAATTGACGATGAGCGGAAACGTGTTAAAAAGCTGTGCATGGAGCCATGCAATAGATTTGAAAAAGAAGTAAAAGAAGTTCTTGCGCTGGTTGATGAACAGATCAGTGCAATTGATGTTCAGATCAAAGAAGTTGAGCAGATTAGGAAAGAAGAAAAGCGGAAAGCGGTCCAGGAACTATTTGAATCTATCGGCTTTCAGAAGTTTGTGACACTTGAAATGATCTGGGATGAGAAGTGGCTGAATGCATCAGTAACGCTGTCGAAAGTAGAAAACCAGATGAAAGAAATGATGTATAGAATCGGCGAGGAAGTTGGGACAATCAGCAGATTGCCGGAATTCAGTTTCGAAGCAATGGAAGTCTATAAGAAGACACTGGATCTTACGCAAGCGATCAAGAAAGGACAGGAGCTGGCTGACATTCAGAAGAGAAAGGAAGAAGCGCTTGCCAGACAGAAAGCTGAGGAAGAGAGAGGAAAAGCAGAGGAAGCTGCTGCAGGAAAAGAGTCAGAGAATCCGGAAGATGCTGCGGATACTCATGATGCGCCTAAAAAAGCTGAGGAGAATGACTATACAAGAGTTGTTTCAGAACCGGTCATGAGAATAGATTTCCGTGTATGGGGAACGAAAGAACAGATCCTGGCATTACGTGATTACATGAAACAGAATAATTTAAAATTTGGAAGGTGGAATAAAGCATGGCAGTAAATAACAGTTTGGCGAACAGACAGACAAAAACAGGACTGGCAGCATATCTTACGCAGGATGCTGTTAAGAAGCAGATTAATAGTATTGTAGGTGGGAAGAATGGAACAAGATTCATTTCCAGTATTGTATCTGCAGTCCAGACAACTCCGGCGTTGCAGGAGTGTACGAATCCAAGTATTTTATCGGCAGCATTATTGGGAGAGGCCTTGAATCTTTCGCCGTCGCCACAGCTTGGACAGTTTTATATGGTGCCTTTTGACAATAAGAAAAAGGGATGCAAAGAAGCACAGTTTCAGCTCGGATATAAGGGATATATTCAGTTGGCTAAGAGAAGTGGGGTATACAAAAAGATCAATGTTATTTCTATAAAAGAAGGAGAATTGATTTCTTATAATCCGCTGGAAGAAGAACTGGAAGTAAATCTGATCGAAGATGACTATGAAAGAGAAAACACTCCGACAATCGGATATTATGCAATGTTCGAGGAAGTGAATGGATATAGACATAGCATTTATTGGTCGAAACAGAAAATGTTGGCACATGCAGAAAAATATTCGTTTGCTTTCTATAAGAATGGTGGAGCAAAATCGTTGGAACTGTTAGAACAGGGGAAAATTCCAGAAAAAGATTTATGGAAATATTCTTCATTCTGGTTCAAAGATTTTGATGGTATGGCGCACAAAACAATGCTTCGTCAGTTGATCAGTAAATGGGGAACCATGAGTATTGATCTGCAGAAGGCAATTGATAAAGACATGGCAGTTATTCAGGAAGATGGGTCCGCAGACTATGTAGAAAATGCTGCAGACGAAATCGATAACGATAATGTTGTGGCAGAACAGGAGATTAAAGAGGTGCAGCCAGAAACGAAAGCACCGGATCCTGAGAAAGAATCAGATCAGAGAGAAGTATCCGATATTGAAGCGGAGTTTTTCAATAAATAACACAGGAGGTACATAAGCGATGAAACATGTAGATTTAGAAAAGTTTGCAAATGGAGCATTTTCTGCACAGGTGAACAGAGCCATTGAAGAGGTGACAGAGAACATCCAGAACCCTAACACGGATGCCGGTGCTACAAGAAAGATTACGGTCACGATTGCATTTAAACCGAATGCAGAGCGTAATTTTGTTGCTACCGGTGTACAGACGAAGACAACACTTGCACCGGCACTCGGAGCTGTTACTGCTTTCAGTATGGGCAAGAACCTGCAGACCGGCGAGGTAGAAGCAATTGAAATGGGTAACCAGATCCCGGGGCAGATGTCGGTAAATGATGTGCCGGGAGTTGTTCCTGAGAACGTAGTGGAAGTTGAAGGCAAGGCAGTGGATACAGATACAGGTGAAATTGTAGGCACTGCTGGAAGTAAAGTTGTAGATCTTAGAAGAAGAGAAGCGTAAGGAGGAAAAGTAAGATGATGGAAGGATTAAAAGAAGCATTACAGTATATTACAGGTTTGAAAGAAAAGAGCATGGAACCAAAGCTGGTAGAGATTGAAGGAAGAACCTATTGCACTGACAATGGTCTTACTAGATATCACAGATTCCCAATGGCGTCAGATATTGAGGTGAATACGCTGACAGCACTGGTGGATTATATCAAAGGAAAACCGGAAGAGTTAAGGGAATCTTCTATTATCCATGTGGTAAGTCCGACAAAGGTTCTGTTATATTCCGGGCTGATTGATGAAAGAAACAGAGAGACTCTGATCGATGCCAGGGCGATTGTAAATGAGTTCTCGTTTGACAGCTATTATGATCAGGAACGTTTTCTGATCGAGCTGCAGGCAAACTTTGTAGAGACAGATGATCTCGTTACGATTATGCAGGTTGCCGGTAATATTAAATCCGGAACAACTGCTAATTATTCGGACGATGGCGTATCGCAGAAGACAACAATCAAGACAGGCGTGGAGCTGGCTGATGTGATCGTACCAAATCCGGTCAAGCTGAGACCATACCGTACATTTGCAGAAATCGAACAGCCGGAGAGTTCTTATGTTTTCCGCATTAAGGATGCAGATCGTGGACCGGCATTTAAACTGGTAGAAGCTGATGGTGGTTTATGGAAGAATGCAGTTATGAAAAAGATCAAGGAATATCTGGAGTTTGAACTGAGTGAAGAATTAGAGAAACATAAGATCACAGTCATTGCTTAAGGTTTGTACTTCCTTTTGGATTGTATCACGAATGTAACTTATTGATTATGCAGTATTCCATGGGATAGATGATTATTTATTGCTATCCCATGGAAAGAAAGGAGCAATGGATGAATGCTGTGACATTTCATGTTCCGGGCAAGCCCCAGGGAAAAGCGAGGGCGAAGACGGTCAGAAACAAGCATACCGGAAATACAATGTCTTATACTCCGGAAACAGATCTGCTGTACGAAAATTACATCAAGGACCGGTTCCTGAATAAATGCAATGGAATGTTCCTGGAACGGGGCAAGCCGGTAACTCTTCGGATCGTGGCGAGATTTATTCCGCCGAAGAGTACCAGTAAGAAACGTACAGCTCTTATGCTGGATGGAAAGGAACTTCCGCTTAAGAAGCCGGATATGGATAATATCGTAAAAGTTGTAGCAGATGCCTTGAACGGCGTTGCATACCATGATGATACACAGATTGTTATGGTAGTGGCAAAAAAAGTCTATTCTTCATTGGAAGGACTGGACGTTACTGTGGAAGAATATAAGGGATAGGAAAGAAGGTGCAGCATGGCCAGACCGAAGATCAAAGGCCTTCTTTACTTTCCATTTGATATAGATTTTTTTGAGGATAATAAGATCAGAATCGTCAAGGCCAGATACAGGTCGGACGGAGTGATGATCTACCTGTTTTTATTATGTGAGATCTACAGGCAGGGATATTACATAAAAGCGGATGAAGACTTTTTGTATATCATTTCTGACGAATTAGGGATAGATCAAAATAAGGTGAAGCAGGTCTTGAACTTCCTGCTAAATAAGTCACTGTTTGATAACACACTGTTTAGTTCGGACAAGGTCTTGACCTCTGCCGGGATACAGAGACGGTATCAGCTCGGTATTAAAGAAAGAATGCGTAAGAGCAAAGAGCCGCTGGAAGTAGGTAGGTACTGGCTTCTGAAAAAGGAAGATACGGAACCTTTTATTAAGTGCACTCTTTTTGAAGATATTCCGGGGAAATGCGATAGTTTTTCCGGGAAAAACGAATCTAATTCCACGGAAAAATCCGCAAATAAAAGTAAAGTAAATAATAATAAAAATAATACAGTATTTCAGTCTCCGGAACTTGAATCGGCTTTTCAGATGTATCTCCTTGTTCGAGAACATAACTATGGATCAATTCTTCCGGAACAAGTACAGGCTCTAAGGGAAGATCTGTTGAACCTGAGTAATAAGCCGGAGGAACAGATTGCTATCGTGAAGAAGGCAACTGCTGGTGGTTATAAGGAATTTCGGGGAATGAAGAAAGGAAAGAGAACATCACCGGCAAAGAAGAAGGATAACTTTAATAATTTTGATGGCAGATCTTATGATCAGGAGATGTATATGGGATTGATTGAAAAGTAGAAAGGAAGGATTATAATGGCGAAATTTAATATTGAGGTAGAATTGGACTGGGTGGATGGAGAAGACGGATATACAATTGATGAAGAAATCAAGGAGCAAGTTGTTAGTGGTATTAAGGATGCACTTCTAAAAAAAGCAACAACAGAAGCTGTGGAAGCAGTTGATGATAAAATCGCAGAAAAGATTCTTGAAGCGGAAGGAACGATACAGGCAACCGTAGACCAGTTCGTTGCGAATGTGTGTGAGGAGAAGATTGGAAAGATTATTATTCCGGAAAAGAAGAACACTTGGAGTGAAGAGGTAACGTATAAACCTCTGTCCGAGTATGTAGGAGAAAGGTTTGAATTGTTCCTTACAGAAAAGAGATACGATAGAGATGGATGCATTGCAAGCTATTCCAGTGATAGAAAATTATCAGCTGCCGATCTTCTTACGGGACAGTATCTGGAAAAGGAACTTGGAAAGAAGGTCGAAACCCTGATTGCAAGTGCTAAGAGGGAAGTAGAGGAATCTCTGATAAATTCGTTTGAGCAGAAACTGAAAGAGAACCTTGCGAAAGATACGATTGAGAGAATGAATATTCCGGAAGTGCTGAAAAGATTTAGTGAAATGGCTCTGGAAGAAAAATAGATGGAGAGAAAGCAATGTTAGTAGAGAAGAGCTCAAAAGAAGCATTGGAATGGATGTGGAGGAATAGATCGTGGAAAGATTAACACATAAAAGAGAGAACGGTATAAAGCGAGGATACTGGTCCCCGAATAAGAAACAGGAGTTGGTGGATAGACTGGCGATGTATGAGGACAGGGAAGATGCTAAGGATACAAATGTCCCTGGCAAATGGATTCCATGTAGCGAGAGATTACCAAAAGATAGACAGATTGCAGTAGTTGATATTGAATGCGGCATTGAGGGCAGAATGTGCATATTCGCCTATTTTAAAATCGTTGATCACATGGGGTGCTGGATAAATGCCAATACGGGTTTTCCTGTTTTAGCCAATGTTGTTCAGTGGACACCATTGCCGGAGTCATACAAGGAAGACGACGATTGAATCATAAGAGACAGGATTGTAGCCGTGATTAAGATATTGCTTATGATAATCGGGTTAATAGTGATTTTTAATAGTTAGGAGGAACGGAATGAATTATAAAGTTGAAAAGAAAATCGTTTGTGAGGAAACGGGCGAGGAATTAAAAGTTGGTGATGAAGTATCGATTCAGTATATCAGCGGTGGAGGGAATGGTTGCTGCCGGATCACAAAGATTACAGATACAGGATTCCATTACAGTGCCGGAGGAACAAGACGGGATAAGAGCGTACAGCTTAAGGATATAGTGGAAATCTGGAAGAGAAAACAAAACGACGAAGGAGCTGAGAAATGATTGAACAGAGGAAGAGACAGAAGACAGGTAAAGCTGGATAGCCAGGATCATTATAAAGAGCTGGAGGAAAGTCATAATGCGAAGGCAAGTAAGAAATTTCGGACACCCGTTTATTCGGTAATGGGATATTTAAAGAAAACAGGTGCAGATGTTAAGAGGGTGATGGGAGATGAGTGAATATGTCGAATGTTATGAAAACTTAAAAGCAGCAGTTGTGAAGATGGCAGCGGATGATTATCGGCGGGCATTGATTAGATTGAGACGACATCCAAAGGATACGAATGCGCTTCATACAAAAATTGAATGTGAATTATTTTTTCGTAAAGGCATTGAGATGTACAGTGACATGGATGGAGAGATGTTGATCAGTGGGATTCAGGAAAGAGTGAGGCGGGAGTATAATGAACAGAGAGCAGCTAAGTAAATACAAGAAGAATAAGCGGGATATTGAGAATCTGGATGGAATTATTGCCAAGCTTCAGGAAAGACTGGACGCAGTACCGGTTGTATCGGGGAAGGTCACAAAGAGTTCAGATGATTTCCCTTACATCGAGGAGCATGTGCAGGTGAGAGTGGAAGAGCCAAAGGCAGCAACTACATTGAAGATGCGGATCCATGAGAAGGAGAAGAGAAAAGATCAGCTGATCCATGAGAATGAGAAAGTAGAGAAGTACATAGCCGCAATGCCTGATGGAACGACCAAGGATATATTTGAGATGGTATTCTTGGATGGGATGACGCAGAAAGATGCAGGAATATGCTTGAATTGCACTCAGGGGCGAATAGCACAAATAATTAAAGAAAATTTGCAAGACTAATGACGTTAATAATTTTGCTATGTTATTATTATACTGGAATTGATGAACAGATATTAAATCATTCGATTAGTTCCCCCACAACCTAATAAAACCGAGAGAAGACACCTGGCAACGCGGGTGTCTTTTTCGTTGCGTAATGTCGAGAAATGAGATATTATGGGAGTAGGTTTATTAGGTATGGGAGGAAGAAAGATGTGTGAAAACCAACATAACAATAAGAGTACAAAAAGAAAATCGTCTAGGACGAATCTTCAAACATTTGGAGAAAGTCGCAATAGAGGAAGGAGGGTGACTTCTTCACGCGAAGGAAGAATTAAAAATGGAAAGCCAACAGGAAATCCACCGGAAGAGTAGGTGAAAAAGATGTCAGTAGATGATATTTTAAAATTAATGGATTCAATAGCAACATATATAGTGTATTTTTATCCGGGGTATATTTCGCTGTATGTATATTACTTTTTGAAAGCGAAAACTTTGAAAGATGAAAAAGGAACTATCGCAAAATCAATTGTAATAAGTTTTTGTACAAAATATGTGTAGATAGATTTCAAATATCATCGGAAATGGCATATCATTTTTGTATGATGGGTGTTTCGACGGTTACTCCGTACATAGCACATGTAGCGCAAGAATCCGATGTGTTAAAAGATATTTTTAATTTTTTAGATATTCAAACAAGCATGGATGAGAACGAGATAGATGTTTTGGATGATGGTGAAAAAAGTCCGTGGTTGAGAGTGTATATGCGAAATGGGAAATTTGTATATGAAGGATATTTAGGAAAGAGAGAGTTGGAAGAGGGAAAAAAGCAATTTATCTCTTTAAAAAAATATAGAAAGTATATATTGGACGAAAAAGGTAATCCGCAAAAGCCATATATAGAAAATAATATAACAGATGATGATGTAGTTGTTATTTACTATGATGATATTGAAATTATAGAAAAAAATACTGAAAAGTAGGGGGTGTTCAATATGGATGAATGGTTAAGTGAGGAAGAACAGTATAAAGAAAATTTAAGCTTAGGTGAAATTCATAGAATAAGAGATCCGGAGTTAAGGGAAATAAGACAGAAACACTGGAATTACCAACATAAAATATTTATAGATGAAGCGAGAATTTCTGATCAAGAGTTGGTGAAACTATCTAATCAAGATAAGGAATTAGAACGTAAGGAAATAGAAAAATACAAGAAAAAGGAAACAGTAATCAAAAAATAATGGCACCCTCCGGGGTGCTTTTCTAATGCAAAAAACAGGAGGTGAGTCTGAGTGACGGAAAAACAGAAAAGATTTTGCGATGAATATTTGATTGACTGCAATGCCACTCGGGCTTACAAGACGGTCTACAAAAATGTTAAAAGTGATGTCGTGGCAGCGACAAACGGAGGGAGATTGCTCAGAAATGCTGAGGTACAAAAATATATAGCCGAGCAGATGGAAAAGATTCACAATGAAAAGACTGCAGATGCACAGGAAGTAATTGAGTATCTGACGTCTGTTCTTCGTGGAGAAAGCACAGCACAGGAAATCGTAGTTGAAGGAACCGGTGATGGTTGCAGCGAAGCGAGGACGATGGAAAAATCCCCGTCAGAAAAAGAACGATTAAAGGCTGCAGAGCTCCTGGGTAAAAGATATTCACTGTTCACTGATAAAGTTGAAACAGATGTAGATATGGACCTGAACATCACGATCGATTACGGTGAGGATGATACTGGATGAAAATAAAGGTAGAAGCAAATGCCGGTTTCAAAGAGGTTGATCGCAGTAAAAAACGCTACATCGTGATGAAAGGTTCTGCCGGATCCGGAAAGAGCATGGACACGGCACAGAATTATATCATTCGTTTAATGAATGATTCGGGACGTAATCTTTTGTGTGTCCGAAAAGCAGATGTAACGAATAGAGATAGCACTTTTGCAGAATTGCAGAGTGCTATTTTTCGTATGTTCGGAGAAAGCTATAAGAAGTATTGGTACATCAATACTTCAAATATGCTTCTGGAATGTAAGAACAATCATAACCAGATCATCTTCCGCGGGGTAAATGACGAGAAGCAACGTGAGAAACTTAAGTCAATTACATTTAAGCGCGGGAAACTTACCGATGTTTGGATAGAGGAAGCCACAGAGATTACACAGTCAGATTTTGAAATCATCGATGACCGACTTCGAGGTATATTGCCGAAGGGATTATTCTACCAGATCAGGTTAACATTCAATCCGGTGTCATCACATCACTGGATTAAGAAAGTGTTCTTCGATCGTGTTGATCCGGATGTACTGACGCATCAGTCAACCTACGAGAACAACCGGTTCATTGATGAAGCGTATCACAGACGTATGCTCCGGCGTAAGGAAGTAGATCCGGAAGGTTATCTGGTGTATGGTCTGGGTGAATGGGGAGAGGTTGCCGGTCTTATCCTCAAGAATTACGTCATAGAAGAATTTGACCAGAATCCGGAGAACTATGATTACATTGTGAACTCACAGGACTTTGGATTTAACCATGCCAACTGTATCGGCGAGGTAGGCTTCAAGGATGGAGATCTGTATCTCTTCCAGGAACTGTATGTGTATGAGATGGATACAGAAGAAATCATTAAGCTTGCCGCCGGAAGATTCAACAAGAAACTGAGGATGTGGTGTGATTCTGCGGAGCCGGACCGTATCAAGATGTGGCAGAAAGCTGGATACAGGGCAAAAGGAGTCAATAAAGAGACAAACAGTGTTCATGCTCAGATAGACTATTTGAAGCAACACAGGATTCACATACATCCGTCCTGTGTGAATACCATAAAGGAAATACAACAATGGAAGTGGAAGAAAGATGAGCGTACCAACACTTATCTGGAAGAACCAGTTCCATTTTTTGATGATGCAATGGCTATGCTGCGTTATTCCATTGAAGAAGAACGTAAGGCTAAGCCGAGACTAAACAGAAACCTGAAAGGAGGACTGTAAAGTGTTATTTCGATTACCGTCAGAGGAAGAACTGACAGATAACAAACTGAATGAATTCATAGCAAAACATAATGCAGAGTGTGCCTTTCGGTTTAAACATCTGAAAGATGCATACGAAACAGACTACCAGATTTTTCACCAGAAGCCAAAGCCGGATTATAAACCAGACAATCGTATTGCTGTGAACTTTGCAAAATATATGGTGGATACATTTAACGGATATTTTATCGGGAATCCAATTAAGATATCTGTGGATTGTGATGCTGCAGGCAACATCAAAAAATATGTGGAGCTCCTGGATCAGTATAATGATCAGGACGATAATAATGCGGAGCTGTCGAAGATCTGTTGCATTTACGGCAAAGGATACGAGATGTATTACGTGGATGAACTGGGAAATATCGGGATTACATATCTGACACCGTTCGATGCTTTTATGATCTACGATGATTCGGTGTTGTGCAGAGAACGGTATTTCGTTCGACTGTACATAGATTCGAATGATGTATTACATGGAAGTGTATCGGACGACACCAAGGTACGATGGTTTACCCAGAAGGGAAAGCTTATATGGGAGGAAGAAGAAAAGATACATGGATTTGACGGGGTGCCAGCTACAGAGTATGTAGAGAACAAAGAACGCACATGCATCTTTGAACCGGTAATGTCAATGATTGATGCTTATAACAAAGCAATCAGTGAGAAATCAAATGATGTAGATTATTTTGCGGATGCCTACATGAAGATACTTGGAACTATGCTTGGTAATGACGAGGTGAAGCACATCCGGGATAATCGTATTATTAACTTTGACGGAGATGCGAATCAGCTTATTGTAGAGTTTTTGAATAAGCCAGATGGAGATACCACACAGGAACATTTGATTGATCGTCTAGAGAAATTAATATTCCAGATCGGTATGGTTGCGAATATCTCAGACGAGAACTTCGGTACAAGCTCTGGCATTGCCATGAAGTATAAGCTACAGGGAATGAGCAATCTGGCCAAGACAAAAGAACGAAAGTTTACATCCGGAATGAACCGGCGGTACAAGCTGATCTTTTCGAATCCAGTATCCGGAATGAAAGAAAATGACTGGGTGAAACTGCATTATCATTTCACACCGAATATTCCATCGAATGTACTGGAAGAGAGTCAGATCGCCGGCAACTTGGATGGAATCGTATCACAAGAGACACAGCTTGGTGTACTGTCTGTAGTGGATAATGTGCAGAGTGAGATGGAAAAAATCGAGAGTGAGCAGGAAAAAGCCAAGACAGATCCTGTTATGACACAAATGTTCGGAGGTGCAGGTGATGGCAAGCCAGGAGTACTGGAAGAACCGGGAAACAGAAGCAAAGAAACATAATATCATAGACGAAGAAGAGTATAACCGCCAGATTCAGGAAATCTATCAATCCATGATTGATGAAATCACAAAGGAAATAAATGGGTTCTATGCCAGATATGCAAAAAAAGAAGGCATTACGATGGCAGAAGCCAAAAAGCGCGCAGATAAGCTTGACATCGATGCCTATGCCAGAAAGGCAAAGAAGTACGTGGCAAAGAAAGATTTCTCGGATGAAGCGAATGAAGAGATGCGGATCTACAACCTGACTATGAAAGTGAATCGGCTAGAGCTCCTGAAGGCGAACATTGGCCTGGAGATGGTATCAGGCTTTGATGAGCTTCAAAAGTATTTCGATAAGAAACTGACAAAGAGAACACTGGATGAATTCCGGAGGCAGGCGGGGATCCTTGGAAAGAGTATTATGAAAAACGAAAAGTACGCTCATGCAATTGTGAATGCATCGTTCAAAAATGCCATATATTCAGACCGCATTTGGATGTATCATGGTATGCTCAAAGCAGAGTTGGAAGGACTGCTTGCATCCGGACTGATTAAAGGAGAGAATCCGCGTAAACTCGCTAGACATCTAACGAAGCGTTTTGGAGTATCAGCCTATAATGCTGAACGACTCATGGTAACAGAGCTTGCAAGAGTGCAGACAGAGGCTCAGAAGCGGTCTTTTATCCGTAACGGCTTTGATGAGTATGTGTATGTTGCATGCACAAAAGGCGATGTATGTCCGATTTGCAAAGGGCTGGACGATAAGCATTTCAAGGTAGATGATATGATGCCGGGAGAGAATGCTCCACCAATGCATCCGAACTGTCATTGCAGCACAGCCGCATATATGGATAATGAGGTTTATGAGGAATGGATAAACAGCTATCAGGAACACGGATTGAATTTCGAAGATTGGCAGTCTTCTATGGAATCTGAAAAATTGGTTGATAAATTAAGCAAATATGAAAAAGATTTCGAAAAACTGACAGAAGGATATTCTTATGATGAGTTTGTAAATGATTTTGGTAGTGTAGAAGAAGGTTTTGATGGTTCTGATGCTAATGAAATAAAGAAAGCAAAAGAAATTGCTGAAAAAATTGAGAAAATAAGGAAGAACCTTAATGATAAAGAAAAAAAGAATTATAAATCCAATGCCAAAGAAGATCCGATTGCGAAATTCGAATCTTGTGGCATAAAGTTTAGAAACAATTCATCGACTGAGCTACCAGAGGAAATCATAAACAAATATGCGGACTTTGTTTCGGATTTTGAAGCCAAGCACGCAAGCTATTTTAATAAAAATAAATTGCAACTAAATTCGATATCTGTCGTTGATGATTTAAAAGAAAATGGAAAAACGGCAGCAGGTGCGTATTATAGTAAATCAAGATCAATCAAACTTATGAAGAAATCTATTGAATCCAAACCAACATCGAAACTGATAACATATTCAAAATCGGATGACTATAAAATACATTTCTTTGCACATGAGTATGGCCACTATATAGCAGATAGCTTGAATAAAAACTTTTCAGTGGAGGATTATGATATTGTCCAAAGTAGTTTACTTAGGTATTTTGATGGAGACATATTTAAAGCAAAAACAAGTAATCTGGTAGACGTTTTGGGATCATATGGAAGTAAAGATGCACGTGAAGCATTTGCAGAAGCATTTGCAGAGGCTTATACATGTAAGAACCCAAGAAAATTTGCAAAAATATTTAAAGAAGAGTTGGAAAAGACGTTAAAACGTAGCAGTTCCACCGGAAGATATCAGAGCTCTATTGCAAAAGGTAAAGGAAATGATATAATAAATTCAGGAGCTGTGAAAGGAGCTCTTACAGATAAGAATGATCCATTATATGTTAAAAGAGATGCACACGCTATTAAATATTATGAATCTGTGAGACGTAGCAAGAAGAACAATATGGTCAAGACCATTGCGAATAATACGGGAATGTCGGAAAAGAGCATTAACAAGGTATATGATCACGTATTTATAAAAGAACATGAACTATACGGTGGAAAGCGAAGATTTGATCCAGATTATGATATGGCGGAATCGTTCAGAAGATTGCGTGAAGGAAAGAACATCCAAGAGCATGATTTGATAATGCTGAAGCATGAACGGTTGGAATATGAGTTGATGAATAAAAAACATATGAGTTATCAGGAAGCACACCGTTTGGCAGAGAAAAAATATAATTATCAAAAAGCTTTAAAAGAGTTCAAAAATAAAAATAATTTGTAGAAGGGAAGTAGACAGATGCTGCGACTTGAATTGATTGAAATTACAGAAGCGGATGTAAAATACAGATATTATCCGGAAGATTCAAAAGAATACGGTATTGTTATTTTTAGAAAAACAACAAGGGAAAGAGATATTGAAGAAAAAGCGGACGGATATGATACGAGCTATGCAGCACATGCGTTGAGACGTCTGGAAGAATATTGCGAAAAGAACACTTTCCCGAAAGAAGATATTGTAGCTTGGGGTTAAATACCACTGATCATAATGATTAGTGGTATTTTTGTGCGAATTTTGAAAATTGCACCAGTGCAAGAAAAACGATAATGGCAAAGGAGTAAATGTTATGAAGACAGACCCGAAAACACAAGAGGTATGGATAGAAGCTGTAAAAAGCTGTGGTCAGTCGCTGATTGATAACGCAGAAGAAATTGCGGGGGATTACGAATACGAGACGGGCGTAACTATCACAATTTCTTTAAAACCACACGAGACAGCTGAAATAAATATTGCAACAACATACATCCCAAAACTACGAGGAACAGATAGAGCTGTCTGTATGAGAAACAGAGAACTATTCATTAATACTGAGGCTTTTCGAAAATTAGTATGAAATATAAGCGAGCATATATAGTAGCACCAGACGCAGGCAGAATGGCTCCTAAATGGCTTTCGGTCCGTGTTGACAACAATATAGTTAAGTTCATCTACCATATCGTAGATGGCGCAGAAAAACTGAAAGGAGTGAGAATAGGTCATGAGATGGCAGAAATCGGAGACACGATACATTTTAATGGAAAAAGGCTATCAGTAGAAAGGCGGTGATCCACTATCTCCCACCGGCAGGGAATGACCGGATGAAGAAGGAGCGATGAAACTGATTGAAGCAAGCGTCCGAAGAGACGGGATTACAGTAAAAGGGCATGCAAATTATGCTGTTTCCGGATCAGATATCGTCTGTGCCGGTGTAACAGCACTTGCACAGACGCTGATCAAGTCCATAAAGGACCTGACAGACGATAAAATTGAATATGAGATATCTCCCGGAAGGGTGGATATAAAGTATGGGAATCTATCAGAGAAGTCGAAAACTCTGGTGGATTCCTTTTTCATTGGCATCTGTATGATTGCCGAGGAGTTTCCGGAGTATGTCCGGATCATGTAACTTAATGTGACCGGGATGTCGTTAAACTACACATTCAAGATGCAACGACCTGGGCTTAAATGAATGGGGCGGGGCGGAAAGGATAGATAAGATGAAATACACGAATAATCACTGGAGAATTCCAATGAGCAACCTGCAGTTATTTACAGAGCCTGGAGGAGACGGCGGCGGATCCGAAGGAGGGGACGACGCTGGAGCTGGGGAAAATCCTGGAAATAACAACAACACAACAATGTCATTTGATGAGTTTTTGGCACTGGAAGGCAATCAGTCAGAGTTCGACCGGCGTGTCCAGAAGGCAGTTAATACGGCTGTGACAAATGCACAGACCAAATGGAAGACACTGACGGACGATAAAGTGTCAGAGGCTGAAAAGCTCGCTCAGATGACCAATGAAGAAAAGGCGAACTACCGGGCGAAGAAAGCAGAGGATGCTTTAGAAGAAATGAAGCGCCAGAACGCCAGATCAGACATGGCGAAAGAAGCACGTAAGATGCTGGCGGATGAGGATATCACTATTCCGGATGAATTAGTTATGAATCTAGTAGCAGAGGACGCAGATGGAACCAAGGCAGCAGTAGAAGCTTTTGCAACTATGTACAAGGAAGCGGTCCAGAAGGCAGTGAAAGATGCTTTAAAAGGGAAACCTCCAAAAGCAGGCAATGGTGGAGATAAACCATCAATGACAAAGGATCAGATCTTAGCAGTGAAGAATCCGTCAGAAAGACAGAAGCTGATTGCTGAGAACATCACATTATTTCAGTAAGAAAGGAAGTATGAAACATGCATGATATTAGAAGATTAGGTCTGCAGGTATTCGCAGCACCGAATAACCTGACAGGAGAAGCGCAGATCCAGGTAAAAGCCAGAGAGATTGACTTTGTTACATCCTTTGGCAAGAACCTGCAGGCACTGTTAGATATTTTGGGAATTACCAGAATGATCAGAAAAGAAAATGGATCAGAGTTAAAGACCAAGACAGTAAAAGGAACACTGAAGTCCGGAGAAGTTGGAGAAGGTGAAGAGATTCCAATGTCTCGGTACACAGTAGAGGAACAGACATTTGATAAGATCAAGATTGAGAAGTACAGAAAAGGTGTATCTCTGGAAGCAATTGCCGACAAGGGATATGAAGCAGCTGTACAAGATACAGATGAGGAGTTCAAGTCAGATCTTCGAAATGTAGTCAGTGACAAATTCTATAAGCAGTTAATGGCTGGATCACTGGTAGGACACGAGTCTACATGGCAGATGGCTATTGCAATGGCAATTGGTAAAGTTAAAGACAAGTTCAAGAAGATGAAGAGAACTGTGACAGGCGTTGCTGTGTGGGCGAACACTCTGGATGTATATAAATATGTGGGCGCAGCGGATATTACATTGCAGACCGCATTTGGATTTGAATACATGAAGAACTTCCTTGGAGCAGACGTTGTATTCATCAGCTCTGAGATTCCGGAGAATGTGGTTATTGCAACTCCGCTCAACAACATGGTCGCATATTATGTTGATCCGGGAGATTCTGAGTTTGCAAAAGCAGGACTTGTATTTACAACGGATCCTGAGACAGGATTTATCGGATTCCACTCAGAAGGAAGCTATGGCCGCATGATATCCGACAACTTTGCAATTATGGGACTGCGTCTCTTCTGTGAGTATTTGGATGCTATTGCATATATTTCTGTAGGAGGATCCGATACACAGACATTAGGAACGTTAAACGTAACGTCAGAGGCTGGATCAGAAGCAGGAACCACGAAGCTGACAGTGAAAGAGCAGCTGATGTCAATGAGAAACTGCTGGAAGTACAAAGATGCTGCAGCTGCAACTTCAGTAACTTACGGTATGGATGTTAAGAACTGGTCTAAGTGGGACGGTGAATCAGAGATTGCTTCAACAGCAACTCACCATATCACACTGGTCGAGTGTGATCAGAACTACAAAGCTGTTCGTTCCGGTGATGTGACTGTAACGGTTAATCCGGGAGCATAGGGGGTAAAAAAGTATGTATAAGGTAATCAAGCATTTTATTGATCTCCATGATAACGATCATTCCTATAACGAAGGAGATATCTTCCCGCGTGAAGGAGTAGATGTCAGCAAAGAAAGAATCGAGGAGCTGGCCGGCAGTAACAACAAACAGCACACTCCGCTGATCGAACTGGTAGAAGAGGATCAGGATAATGTGACCGATACAGATGTCGATGAAAAACCACCAGAAGCCGGAAAGAAGGAACCCGAAAACAAAAAGCCGGCAGAATAGGAGGAGCGTATGATTGAAGATCTGAAAGCTTTGTTGGGACTGCCGGAAGAAATAGACGGAGCCTTGGAAAATAAATTACTGCTGATTTTAAAGGCCACCAAACAAAGGCTGCGTTTTCTTCTCGGGGGATTAGAGCCTCCAGAAGAGATGAATTATATCATCCTGGATGTGTCAATCATACGGTTCAACAGAATCGGTTCGGAAGGGCTTTCCTCTCACAGTGTTGAGGGAGAAAGCCTTTCTTGGTCAGAAAATGATTTTGCGGGATATATGGATGATATCCGGGCATATCTGGATGATCAGAAAGAATCAAAGAAAGGTAAGGTGAGATTCCTATGAGATATGACACACCAATATACTTCCAGAAACTCACCCCTGGAGAGTATGATCCGGCTACTGGTAATTACGGAGAGGACACGATATCAGAAGATATGAAGTCTGCCTCAGTCATGGATACCGGTACGAATACGATGATGCTTGTCTATTCCGGAATTAAGGAAGGCAGCCTTACCATTCACTTACAGAATCATTATGACAAGCCGTTTGACAGGATTCGCGTAGGGAATAAAACATACGGTGTAGATTTCAGCAGAAAGCTCCGGACGAAGCAAGTATATGTTGTGTCGGAGGTGGTGTGATGGGAGTAAAGCTGATAGGCTTTGAAAAGTTGGAAGCTAAACTGACTAAAAACATGGATCTGTCTGCTGTTAAAACAGTAGTTAAGAAAAATGGAGCAGAAATGCAGAAAAAGGCTCAAAAAGAAGCACCGGTAGATACACATTATTTACAAAGATCTATTACGCTGGAAATTACAGATGGCGGCATGACTGCAGAGGTTGAATCAACAGCGGAATATGCAGCTTATCAGGAATATGGAACAAGATTCATGAAAGGAAAGCCACATATACGTCCGGCATTTGATGAGCAGAAAGGTAAATTCAAGTCGGATTTGGGAAAACTTGTGAGGTGATAAGATGGATCCACAGCAGGAATTGTTCAGCGCCGTTTTGATGGCATTGAAAGAAAAATATGAGGATACGGGAGTTGGTGTGTATGACACGGATTTACCGCCGGAGGACACGCCATATCCTTTTGTTTACCTGGCGGATTGCTCCGAGAGTGATCAGGCTACAAAAAATGAGATTATCGGCGAGACTAATCTGACGTTGAAAGTCTGGCATGATAATATACGGCAGAGAGGAACGGTATCTGGTATCTTAGCAGATATCAAAAAGATCTGCAGGTCTATCGAACATACAGCACACTATGCCTGGAATATGCAGAGACCGACACAAAGGATCCGGCCGGATAATACAACGAAACAGCCGCTTCTTATGGGAATTTTAGAAGTGGGCTATAAATTTAGTTAGGAGATGACAATAGTGAAGAACAGAAAATTATATGGACTGCAGTTATTTGCAGAAGCAGTAGCAGGAAAAAAGATCGTATATCTGTACCGTATCCTGAGTACCAAGAAAGATCATGATGCAACAGCACTTGCGTTCACAACAGAGAATGAACGTACAAAGTCGAAGGACGCTGATTCGACAGTGACAAAAGACGGCACAGTACGTACACCGGGGGCAGCAGAAGGAGAAATCACAGCATCAAGCCTTTTGAAAAAAGGAGATGAGTTTATCGATGAGCTGGAAACAGCACTCGATGACGATGAAAAGATGGAGATTTGGGAAGTAAACTTAGCAGAGCCGCAGGCGAGCTCGACTGATAAATTTAAGGCAAAATACTTCCAGGGATATCTTACGGAAATTGATAAGACATCCAATGCAGAGGATAATGTCGAGTTATCGTTGACATTTGGATTGGAAGGAAAAGGTGTAGATGGCTATGCAACAGTAACTGCAGAACAGCAGGAAGTAGCAGCTTATGTATTTGCAGACACTCAGAAGACAGGAGCTTAAGAGGACGATTCTTCTCGCCCTCTTTTTGATGTGCGACATCGCACAGAAGGGAGATAGAACAAGATGATGGAACTTACTATCAACGGAACAGTATATCAGTTTAAATTCGGGATGGGATTCTTAAGAGAAGCAAATAAGCTTACCGTAGTTCCGGTTCAGGGAATGCAGGGAACAACAAAAGAAATAGGAGCAAGGTATTTGATCGCTAGTGTTGTGGTTGATCAGGAACCGAATGCACTGGTAGATCTGTTAGATTTGGCGAATAAGGGAGAAAATCCAAGAGTAACAAAGGCAATGTTAGATTCTTACATTGATTCGGAAGAAGTAGACATCGATGAGCTCATGGAGAAAACAAAAGATTTTTTATCGAAAGCAAATGCTACCAAGAAAGCAGTGAAAGAGATCATGAAAGAGTACGAGGAACAGATGGCGAAGAAACGGCAGGCTCAGGAGCAGTAGAAGAGGAAGACCTATATACAACCGTAGCAAGGAATTGCTTTCGGTATTTTGGCTTCACGTCATTTAAACAGGTGGATCAGCTGACATTGGCAGAATATGAACTTATGATGGAGGCTTTAGAGCTTCGGATGCTTGACGAGAGTTTACATGAACATCGTCAGGCATTTTTGAATTTTGCGGTAAAAGCAGAAAAGAAAGCCGGCAAAGGCAAGACCAAACCAGTTTACAAGAGATTCCGGCAGTTCTTTGATTTCGATAAAGAACTAAAAAAAATGAAGAATCGAAGGAAACCATCCAGATTCGCCGGAATAACCAAACTACTGGATAGAGAGGAGTGAGAGGATGGCAGAATCGTATAGTGTAAAAGCAATATTATCAGCACAGGACAAAAACTTTTCATCTATTATGAAGTCATGCCAGGGATACGCAAATAATCTGAAAACTACGCTCACCGGTGGTCTTGGATTCGGTGCAATGGCTGCAATCGGCGGGAAGGCGATGTCGCTGGTGACAAATTCAGTCGGTGATTTGTCGAAAGAGACAATAGAAACATCGGATTCCATGCATAAGTTACAGGCAGCTATGAGGTTTTCTGGGCATTCCGAAGCGGAAATACAGAGAATAGCCGGAGCAACAGGTACATTAAAAACATATGCAGATAAAACAGTATTCTCCCTGCAGGATGTTATGAGTACATTTGGCTCACTTTCGGCGAATGGAATCAAAGACGCAGACAAGTTGACGGAAGCGGTCGGTAATGCAGTTGCTGTATTTGGCGGAGGTGCAAAGGAATATTCCTCGGTAGCACTTGCGTTTTCACAGGCAATGTCGGCAGGAGCTTTACATGCTCAGGATTGGAACCAGATCGTTAATGCCAGTCCGCAGCTTGCTGGAGGCTTACGGAAAGAGTTGATTAAGCTGAATCCAACATTAGGGAACGACTTCAAAGGAGCAATGGAAAAGGGTGCAATTACCGCAGACATGCTCGGACAGGCTATCAATAACATTGGTATGACCGACATGGCGAAAGAAGCAGCTACATCCGTAACAACATTTGAAGGCGCTATGGGTAACTTGGAAGCATCTGCAGTAAGCGGAATGATGAAGCTTTATGATACTTTCGCAAAGCCTAAAGTGATTGATGCAATCAATGGGATGACCGGTAAGGTGGAGGCGGGATTTGACAAGCTGTCTACGGGTATCCCAAAAGCAATCGAACTTATATCTCCATACTGGAACGTGCTGAAAACAGATGCAAAAGAGGTAGGGACAGCCTTTGGAGAGGCAGCTGGTGCGATTATTGACGAAGTACAGGAACTTACTGGAGCATTTGGAAAAAAGGAAAGTGTGGATAATTTCTCTGAAAGCATGGGAACAGCAACAGGTGCGTTGACCACATTTGCAGATTTTTTAAAAGATCACGATAAAGAAGTGGCAAAAGCGATTACGCTGTTACCGAAATTATATGTTGCTTTTAAAGGCTTTAAAATAGTCAGTGCAGTTGCTCCTGGTGTCAAAACTTTTGCGGGCGCAATTGTAAGCATGACAGGAAAAGGAATAGCGACACTGGCAGGTAAGTTATTTGGCGTAGCAGCGGGTGAAAAAGCGGTAGGCACTGCAAGTAAAGAATCATCAGGGACTATCGTAGAATCAGCAAAAGCATTTGTAGCGATCGGAGCAGGAGTAGCATTGATTGCAGCAGGATTTTCCCTTTTGGCATATTCAGCCGTGCAAATCGCACAAGCTGGACCACTGGCAGCAGGAGTACTGATCGGCATGACGGTTGCAGTGGCAGGCTTAATGGTTGTTGCCAAAAATGTGGCTCCTGCTATGACGGCCGGAGCAACCGGATTCATTGCCTTTGGTGCAGCTGTCCTGATTGTGGCAGCGGGGATTGCTATATTATCACTGGCGGCTGTTAATCTGGCGAATGCGGGACCGCTTGCTATAGGCTGTATGGTTGGTATGGTTGCGGCAATTGCCGGACTTGCCCTTGGCGCAGCAGCACTTGGACCGGCATTGACAGCCGGAGCGGTAGGTCTCGTTGCCTTTGGTGTAGCTATATTATTGGTTTCAACTGGAGCGCTGCTGGCAAGTGTTGGGCTTGCCATAGTAGCAGGTGTGCTTCCGACCATTGTGCAATATGGAATTCAGGGAGCGGCTTGCATCGCAACCCTCGGAGCAGGCATGATCGTATTTGGCGCTGGGGCTGCAGTAGCCGGAGCGGGATGCATTGTCCTTGGTGCCGGACTTGTAGTGGTAGGTGCCGGACTTACGGTGGTAGGTGCAGCTGTCCTGATTGCGGCAGCGGGTGTGTTGCTTCTGGCAGCAGGCACGCTGGCCCTTGGTGCCGGTCTTACAGTAGCTGGGGCAGGACTTCTGTTGATGGGAGCTGCATTCCCTGCCGTATCATCCGGAGCTTTAGCAACGGTAGGAGCACTGACAGCCTTAACAGCATTATCATTAGGTCTTGCGGCCGGAATGGGAGCATCGGTTGTTGTAGTGGTTGCGTTTGGAGCAGCTATGGCAGGTGGCGCAGTTGGCACCCTTGCAATGGTGGTAGCATTAAAGTCTGTCAATTCAAGCATGAAATCCATAGCCGGTAATGCCAAAAGCGCCCAAAGCTCGCTCACGAGTATGCGAGCCAGTGTGAATGTGGTAAATTCCGGACTGGATGCGTTGGGAAGTAGAGCAAAGTCGGCAGTTAATACATTGGTAAGACAATTTTCAAACGCAGAAGGAAAAGCAAGGAGTTCCGGGAACGCTGTTGGAAATAACTTCAATAACGGAGTCTGCAATGGAATGAACAGAGCGGTATCCACAGCAAGATCTATGTCTACATCCACAGTGTCAGCAATGCGATCAGCCGGATCCGGTTCGTACAGTTGCGGTGTTTATATAGGAGCTGGTCTTGCAAATGGTATGGCAAGTCAGATTGGACGTGTAAGATCTGTCGCAGCGCAGTTGGCGGCTGCAGCAGAGGCGGCAATCCGGGCGAAGGCGCAGATTCATAGTCCGTCAAAAGTAGCAGATAAGCTTGGAGGTTATTTCGGTGAAGGATGGGTAAATGGAATTTCTGATAGGGTCACAGATGCGAAAAAGGCAGCATGGAAACTGGTAGACATTCCGGATTTAGTTCCTGTTCCGGAAATTGGAGCTGGATTAAGAATTGGCATCGAAGATCTGAATGATGATTATGACTACACCAGAAACGAAATCTATACCATTTACGTCCCTGTTGAAGTAGATGGCCGGCAGGTGGCAAAGGCAACGGCGAAATACACCAAAGAAGAAATTGAACAGCAGCAGAAAAGAGATCTTCGAAAGAAAGGCATGAGATAAGGAGGGCAGATATGTATAAATTTGTAGACACTACAGAGAGACAGGAAGAGCAGATACTGCCTTCCGAAGCTCTTAACTTTAACGGAGTCTATTTTGAAAATGTAATTCCCGGATATCGGACACTGTATGTGTCCGGCCGGGAAATGATCGAAACAGAAATAACAGATCTATCTACAGAGATCATGGATGGCTCCAGATATCGAAGAAAGCGATATAAGCCGAGGACCATCACTGTCGGGTACCAACTGATTGCCAAGAGCAACGCAGAATTCCGGAATGCGTATAACAAATTGAATTCATTACTTGATGTGGCAGAAGCGAAGCTGATCTTCCTGGATGAACCGGATAAGTATTATGTCGGAACAAAGGTGAATGCCGGTGATGTGCCGCATGGCAGGAATGCGATTACTGCAGAAATTGAGTTCTATTGCGCAGATCCGTTTAAGTATTCCGTGGAAGAGTACGAGGTTATACCGACTGCAGATGATGGAACAACATTTGTTGTTGATTACAAGGGGACTTATAAAGCACACCCAAGATTCGAAGCAGTGATGGAAAATGGAGAGAACGGTTTTGTTGGATTCGTTGATCAGGATAAACATATTTTGCAATTTGGTAGCATTGAGGAAACAGACGGAGAGAACTACAAAGCGAATGAAACTCTTGCAACGCTACAGGACTTTTTCAATGCACCAGATGATACATCCGGAACAGATTATATGCATCCGCTCTATGGAGCGAAAGGAAAACTTGGAACGACAACTTGGTTTAATAACAAATTCCTATGCTTAAAAGAAGCAGGGACGCAGGTTGGCGGTGCGAATGGAGGTCTCAGGACAGTTATCTTACCGGCAGATTCCAATGGAGATAAAAGTGGATGTAAAAATTTCTACGCATATTTCCATATCTTGTTTTATGCAGGATTGATGGGGCAGACCGGAGAAATGTGTATCAATTTTCTCACGGAGGATAATAAGCTGATTTGCGGCGTGAACTGGTATAAGACAGATATGTCAGGAAATACAGGACGCTATGAGCTGGTATGCTATAACCCGAACAAAAAAGATACGGATCACCAAGCGGGAAAAGTGCTGAAAACGTATGGATATACGACCAGCCATTTGCACACACAAAACCCCTGGTATTGGGATTGGGGACATTGTGATATCCGGAAAGAAGGAAGCAAGCTTACATTCTTCTACTGGGGTGGATACCCAAGCTTTACAGTACCGGAGATCGAGGACATGAAATGCACCAAAATACAGATAGCGATTAAGCAATGGGGAAACAGATCCGGCAGCAGATATCTGACATATAACGGAATCAATAATTTTTGGTTCCAAAAACTTCGTGTAGACAAATGGAGAGATGTACCGAATAAATTCGCACGAACCAGCAAGGTTGTTGCTGATTGCAAAGAAGCCTCGGTAACTATGAATGGGCTGCCGAAACCGGAGCTGGGAGCTCTTGGTAACGACTGGGAAACATTTTGTCTGAAGCCGGGAGTTAATCAGGTTCAATGTCTGTGCTCCAGCTGGGCGAAGAAACCGACATTTAAAATGAAATACAGGGAGGTGTTCTTGTGATCATATATTTTGCTGACAGGGCAATGAATATTTTGGGATCAGCATCCACCGGATTACCAAAAGGGCTGATGATCACAAATGACAAAAAAACAGAAGAAATATCAGAAGGTGTAGCAATCTTCGAGTGTAATCTGGATTACGATTTCGCAAATTCGAATAAGGACGAAAAACAGGAAGTCGATGTGAAGAAGCTTGCAGCAGTCGGGAATTTCATCTTAAAACAGAGCGCAGACGACGGTAAGGCAGAAGTTTATACGATTATTGATTCGACGATAGATCCGATTCAAAAGGATGCATCCATCTATGCTGAAGATGCGGGACTGGACCTGCTGAACGAAGTGGTTGGAACATACACTGCAGACAAAGCATATAGCATTGATCATTATATTAATAAATTTGCATATGATTCCGGATTCGAAATCGGGATCAACGAAGTAAGCAATCTTACAAGAAAGTTATCCTGGGACGGTGAAGCTACAGCTACAGAAAGGCTATTGAGCGTAGCTACGCAGTTTGATAATGCTGAGATTGAATTCTGCTTCAAAGTCGAGAATATGGCTGTGACTGGAAAATACATCAATGTGTATAAGAAGAGGGGGAATGATTCAGGTGTAACTTTGACCATTGGTAAAGAGGTTAGTGGATTTCGAATCAAGAGTTCTATCGCAGATCTTGCAACAGCATACCGCTGTACCGGCGGAACACCGGAAGGATCAGAAAATCCGATCACACTTGATGGGTATAAATATGATGACGGTGATTTTCACGTATTCGGGAACTATGTGATGTCCAGAAAAGCACTGGAAAAGTGGAGTCGGTATCAGATCAAGACGGAAAAGAAAGAGGATGATGTGGGGCATATCGTGAAGTCATTTACGTACGATACGACATCAAAATCAGAACTGTGCAATCGTGCCGTGTCCAGCCTTAAGAAGATCTGTGATGAAGCTGTTACCTACGAGGTTGAGTTGTTATATCTTCCGGATGGGGTAAAGGTAGGTGATACGGTATCCATTGTTGATGATGACGATAATACATATCTTACTGCAAGGTTGTTAAAATTAGAGACCTCGGAATCGGACGATACGAAAGAAGCAGAGCTGGGTGATTATGCAAGACAGGAAAGCGGAATTGATGAAAAAGTCATTGAGCTGGCAGAGCGATTTGAGAAGATTGCTAAGAATCGTAATTTCTATACGTGGACAGCCTTTGCAGATGATGAAAACGGGACAGGAATTTCGGCCAATGCTTACGGAAAAGACTATCTCGGAATCGCGACGAACAGACTTACAAAAGAAGCAGATCTTTCTGATCCGACGCAGTACACATGGGTAAAGATAAAAGGTGAGCAGGGCATTCCGGGAGCAGCGGGTAAAGATGGTAAAACAACATATTTTCATATGAAATATTCGGCGGTACCGAACCCGACATCATACAGTGACATGACGGAAACGCCAAACAAATATATTGGAACCTATGCAGATTATGAACTGGATGACAGTACAGATCCATCGAAATATACGTGGGGAAAATTCCAGGGCGACAACGGCGAAGATGGTGCAGATGGAATTCCAGGGAAAAATGGAGAGAACGGCGAGACGAGTTATGTGCATTTCGCTTATGCGACCAGTGCGGATGGAAAATCTGGATTTTCGACAACAGATACTGTCGGGAAAACATACATGGGACAGTATGCAGATTTTGAAAAAGCTGATTCTGAAGATCCGACAAAGTACCGGTGGGGAAAATTTCAGGGTCCAAAGGGAAAAGATGGCGTGGATGGTGAGAAAGGTGAACCGGGAGAGGATGGAATATCTCCAACTGTAGACATCACAAAATCCGGAAATGTGACGACGATCAGTATCACAGATAGAACCGGGGATCATGTAGAAACTGTAAAAGACGGTGAAAACGGAACGCCTGGGAAAGATGCCATATTGATATCAGAGACAGCGCCGGAAAAACCGGAGATCGATCAACTATGGCAGACTGCATCAGGCAAGCCTATAAAGCGTTGGACTGGATCGGAATGGGTAGTGCATTATCTGTCGGTAGAAAATCTTGATGTAGAGGTATTAAGTGCAATTGCAGCAAATTTAGGCACAGTGATAGCAGGCATCATAAAAAATAAAGAAGGTACCGTTAATTTTGATGTTGAAAAAGGCATAATCGATACATACAACGATACCAATGGATCATCGTCAAGTTACGGAGCCGGATCTACATGCTACATGGGAAAGGATCCAGCCGGAAATGCGGCACAGTTGGCTGTTAATTATTATCAGCTGGTCTATGGAGATAGAGCTGCTGGAACAAAAACATCACTGACTCCGATGAACGGAGACTGGTGGGTTGGAGTAGGGGATCCGTGGAACGGAGACAACGATACAGTCTTACCGATCTATGCATCTCTGAATCATTTGATTCAGAAGACAACTGGCATGATCGCCGGTTCGAAAGTAGTCCAGATTGCAAATGGGAAAGATTCAGTGGCATTATTCACTGCAGCCGAAGTTGCAACATTGCTCGGAATAGTTGATGGTGGTTCAGTGAACGCGACCGTAACCATATCTAATGGCGATGGAGCCGCATATGGAATTCATGTGGAAGGCTGTACGTATCAAAATAATATCTGGTACGCATGTTTCGCCGGGCGCAATAATTCCGGAATATCACTGCCGGTGCGTATTAACTATATCATTATGGCTATATAAGGAGTTGTTTGTATGAGACGATTAGAATTTATAGTACACGGACAGAGAATTGAAAAATCCAGCACATGTTCATTTGCCGGCTTGGTGAAGGGAAGTGAAGGATATCTGAAAGCATCCTTTTCTTTTGATGAGGATTGGGATGGATGCGCAAAAATCGTAAAATTCCGGGATGAATTTGGTTGCGTGAAAGAATCCGCACCGGTATACGAAATCAACGGCAAGAATGTATGTGACATACCAAACAAAATTCTTACTTATGCGCGGATATACATATCTGTAATCGGTCAGAAGAAAAATTATAAAATAACTACGAATGAAGTGGAGGTATTACAGAAATGACAGAACAGGAAGCTTTAATGCTGGCGCAGGCGGGCATAGATGGATCTGGAACACTACTCATTGACGCAGATACGAGATCAATATATGTTCCTGAGTCAGAAAAATTCTTTGGAGTTGAATCTGATCAAAATGTCGAGAGAAAAAAGTTCAAGTGTCCTAAAATCGTGGGTGATAATATAGACTTGTCAACACTGCATCTGTATATCAATTACCAAAATGGTAATGGAAACAAAGACTCTTACATGATTCAGGATATGGCAGTAAGCGGCGAATACATAACGTTCTCATGGGTGCTGAGCCGAAATGTAGTAGCATACAAGGGAATCGTCAGGTTTATTTTTTGTGCAAAGAAAGCCGATAGCTCCGGAAATCTTGTGAACGAATGGAATACTACCGTAGCTGAAGGTGAGGTTATAGAAGGGTTGGAGGCAACTGCTACGGTTGCTGATAACAACCCGGATATAATTGAACAGATGCTGACATTGCTGAAAAATGTCTCTGATGAGCCGGTATTCACAGAAGCAAGAACGCGGGAAAATGTAACAAACGGGGACAAAGTGCCCGTATTGTGGGGAAAAGTCAAAAAGTGGTTTGCAGATCTTGGCACTGCAGCATTCTGCAAAGTAGTGAATAATCTCACAACTGCCGTAGGTGGAGGCGTGCTTGATGCCCGACAAGGAAAAGAACTTAATGATGCGCTTGCAAAATTAAACAAATTGATGGGAAGTGCGGATATATCAGGCATTGGAAAGGGCACAGTTACGGATGCTCTTCTTACATTAAATAGCAAGACGAAATCTGGTATAATTTACAGTTCTCCGGTAACTTTTAAACT
>ERZ894232.845-NODE-845-length-36073-cov-15.201816_pt1 | contig 36073 bp, 26 predicted proteins | sample MGYA00380296_ERZ894232 | MGnify/ENA primary metagenome ERZ894232 (study PRJEB32331, sample SAMN06328433) | human gut metagenome | biome: human gut microbiome; feature: stool | host: Homo sapiens | collected 2014-08-14 ...
AGACAGGGGTGGGAAAAAGGCGGGTATCAATACTGCGTCGTACTTCCTTCCATTCCGGGGTTTGTCCCGGAGCGATGCCCGTCTCCAGCGTCAACAGGCCGTCCGGGGTCAGATGGGCGACAAGCGTGTGGATCAGCGCTTCCTGATCGTTCGCGTAATGCAGGGCCGACGCGCACAGAATAACGTCGAAGCGTTCATCGGGATCGAGACTGCCCCAATTTTGCAGGCGGAATTCGCATTGGGGAAAAAGCCGCCGAGCCGTGGTCAGGGCGTCCTCGCGGATGTCGATGCCCACCGCTTTGGCGGCGCCGTCAAAGAAGGCGAACCCGCAAAAATAGCCTTCGTTGCAGCCCACGTCCAGAAAGCTTCGGCCCGCCAGCGGCGGCAGATAGAGACGGGTCAGCTTGCCCGGTGAATTTGACGCCCCGGTTCGATAGGGGAATGATTGATATCCTGACATGTCGTATTCCGACGCGGGTTACGGAGGCCGGACGGAGGCGGCGGGATTGCCCCGACAGCATGGCATAAAGCGCTGTTGCGCGCAATATGAACCGGACAGGAAAAGCCCGCGCCGCAAAGCAAAAGGCCGCACGACGAAGAAAGGGCGCGCGCGGCCTTTTATTTTTCGGCAAGCATTTCATGGGTCGGCGGCTGGACGGTCGCCGGGCTTTGTTTATACGCCGATGGAAAAATTCCTTACTCCGAAACAATGCGGCATCATGACGCATTATTGGGTCGGATGGCGTCGTATACGGCGTTTCGGGTTCAGTGCATGAGCGGGGTCATGGACGGGTGGGAACCGTCCGTGTGGTCTTCCACCTCAGTGCCCGCAGGCGGGGTAAAGGTGAAATCCGAGTCCTGCAAGGCCGCGTCGGGCGTCAGACTGTCGAAACGGATCAGGTTGGTATTGCCGTAGAAGTCCATAACCTGGGCTCGTCGGATGAGCGAGGTGGCGGGATCGATCCACACCTGGGCCTCGGTGAGTTGGGCTGTGGGTTCCTTGGGGTAGAGCAGCAGATGTACAAGATTGCCGTCGCTCGCCTCGGGGACCATGCGTTCCACCTCAAAATCCCGGTTTAACGGGCTCTGGCCGGTGACCACCATGATGATGGGCAGGGAATCGCGGGCCAGTTCCAGCGAATAGCGGTAGGCCAGCTCTTCGTCGGGCAGCCAGTTCCAGATATCCTTGTCGGTGACCAGCAACAGCTCGGGATTGGGCTTGTCGGTTTCCCATCGCACGAGCAGGGGCTTGCGGAACAGCAGGGTGCCGTGACGTGTTTCGGTGGTGGCGCTTTCCTGGTGGGTGAGTTCTTGGGTGAACGCGGCTCTGAAGCTGGTCATAGCCGCGTAGGTGGACTGAAGCTTGTTTACCAGGGGGGCGACATCGGAGGGCGCCGCCGACGCGGCGGCCGGAATAATGAGCAGGGCGGCCGCCAGGCATACGGCCCGAATCGCTTGCCATGTTTTCATACGTGAACCGTGGCAGGTATATCCCGCTATTAAAAAGTTTGAGAAGAAAGTTTGGGAAAGATGAGAGAGGGGAAAGGGAACCTTTTCCCAAAGGTTCCCTTTCCTCCCCATTTTTATTCTTCGTCTTCCTCTTCGTCGGCCTGATCAAGGCCGTAATTGGAGGCCACGATGGGACCGAAGAACAGAGCGGTATCGTCCAGCTCTTCTTCGATGCGGAGCAACTGATTGTATTTCGCGATACGATCTGAGCGGGACAGCGAACCGGTTTTGATCTGTCCGGCGTTGGTGCCCACAGCCAGGTCGGCGATGAACGAATCCTCGGTTTCGCCCGAACGGTGGGAAATAACCGTGGCGTAGGCCGCCTGCTTGGCAATTTCGATGGTATCCAGAGTTTCGGTCAGGGTGCCGATCTGGTTGACCTTGATCAGGATGGCGTTGGCGATGCCGTCTTCGATGCCCTCGGCAAGGATATCGGGATTGGTCACAAAAATATCGTCGCCCACCAGTTGGACCGAAGCGCCCAGACGATTGGTAAGCAGCTTCCAGCCTTCGCGGTCGTTTTCGGCCATGCCGTCTTCGATGGAAATGAGGGGATAGCGTTCGGTGAAGTCGGCCAGCCATTCCACCATTTCGGCCGAAGTCAGTTCCTTGTTCTCTCCGGTCAGACGATACTTGCCGTCCTTGTAAAATTCGGAGGAAGCGGCGTCGATGGCGAGGGCGATTTCGGAACCGGGGATGTAGCCCGCTTCCTCAATGGCGGCCACCAGATAACGGAAGGCGTCGTCGTGGCTTTTGAGGTTGGGGGCAAAGCCGCCCTCGTCGCCCACGCTGGTGACGTGGCCGTCGCGGGCCAGCAGGGCTTTGAGGGTATGGAATACTTCCGACCCCATGCGCAGGGCGTCGGCAAACGTTTCGGCGCCCAGGGGCATGATCATGAATTCCTGAATATCCAGGTTGTTGGGCGCATGAGCTCCGCCGTTGATGACGTTCATCATGGGTGCGGGCATGACCTTGGCGTTGACCCCGCCTAGATACTGGTACAAAGGCAGCCCCAGGTACTCGGCCGCGGCGCGGGCCGTGGCCAGGGACACGCCGAGCATGGCGTTGGCGCCCAGACGTGACTTGTTGTCCGTGCCGTCGAGGTCGATAAGAGCATTGTCCACCTGCACCTGGCGCAGCGCGTCCAGCCCCACGACGGCTTCGGCTATTTCGCCGTTGACGTTTTCCACGGCTTTGGACACGCCCTTGCCTTTGTAGCGGGCGGGGTCGGCGTCGCGCAGTTCCAGCGCCTCGCGGCTGCCGGTGGAGGCGCCGGAGGGCACGGCCGCGCGGCCTACGTGGCCGGATTCGAGGCTGACTTCGACTTCCACCGTGGGGTTGCCGCGGGAATCGAGGATTTCGCGGGCCCAGACGGATGCGATGGTGCTGCTGTCGTCCATGGGATAACTCCTTGGCAGGCCGGATTGCGTATCCGGGTATCGGGTAAGATTAAGGCCGCCGCCCGGCCCAGGCAAGGCGCAGTCCTTCCAGTATCAGATCGGGCCGCAGATGATCCACGACGTCGCACACCCGGGCCACGTCGGCGGCAAAGCCGCCGGTGCCCACCACTTCCACGGGACCGGGCAACTGTTCCTTGAGACGTCGGCACAGTCCCTCGGTCATGGCCGCGAAACCGAAGACGAAACCGTGACGCATGCTGGTGGTCGTGCTGCGGCCCACCAGGGGGACATCGGCCCGCACTTCCAGCGAGATGCGGGGCAGTTTGGCCGTGCCCACGGCCAGGGCCGCGTGCGAGGACAGCACGCCGGGGCAGATAAGGCCGCCCAGGTAAGCGTTGCCGCTTACGCAGTCAAAAGTGGTTGCGGTGCCGAAGTCCACGGAGATCAGCGAGGCCGGACCGGGATAGAGCCGTCTGGCCGCGTAGGCCGCCAGCAGACGGTCCGCGCCCACTTCGTCGGGACGCTCATAGTGGTTTTCCATATCCAGGGAAAAATCGGAGGGAAAGGCCAGGGGGTCGCGCTTCAAAAAGCGGGCGCAGGCCTGTCGGAACAGGACGTCAAAGTCGGGCACCACCGAACACATGACGCAGGCGGTCAGATCGTCCGGCGTCCGTTCCGCGTGGCGCAGCAGCTCCAACAGAGACAGTCCCAGACTGTCCGCCGTATACCGGACGCGGGTGGGCAGCGCATAAGTGGCGTCCATGCCGGCGTGGGAGGCCAGGCCGATTTTGACGCAGGTGTTGCCGATGTCGGCGAGGAGGAGCGTATCGGGCATGGCGGTGGGGGTTGGCGTTGCAAAGACGATACTTTAGCCCGCCTCCGGCCGGGACGCAAGCCGGCGACGCACGGGCCCCATGCTTCATCCGGATGGAGGGCCGGGCGGAGCATGGGTAGGCGCAACAAACGTCTTGTCGTGTTTTCGATAGGTTTTTTATGAAAAATGTCCGCCGTTTTTTTGGGGGGGGCGGGCAAAAACGCCGGAATATTCCCGGCAATCCCGCGTATGAGGCTTTTCCGCTGGACGAACGGCGCGATTGAGGCTATGAATCGTCCTTCGCATGGAACAACAACACGGAATTTTGGTGCTCGACAAGCCCAAAGGTTTCAGCTCGGCCCGGTGCGTGGCGCGTCTGAAGCGTCTGGGGCAGAAAAAGATCGGTCACGCCGGCACGTTGGACCCCATGGCCACGGGCGTTTTGCTCGTCCTTTTGGGGCACGCCACCAAACTTTCGGGCTATCTGCTCGAGGGTGGCGAAAAGCGCTATGCCGGTACCCTGCGCCTGGGCTTAACCACGGATACGTGGGATATTGAGGGCGCGGTCGTCTCGGAATCCCCGCTCCATGCGTCCGGTCCCGACGGGTCGTCGTGGGCCGGGCTGCCGCTCGAAGCGGCCGTCCGCCGCGAGGTGGACGCCTGGCTGGAAGTGCGGGAGCAGCCCGTTCCCCCCTATTCCGCCGCCAAACACCAGGGTCAGCCGCTCTACAAGCTGGCCAGGGCCGGAAAGGATGTTCCGGCCAAGGTGAAGAGCATACGTGTTTCGCACGCCGAGGTTCAATGGGTGGACCTGCCGGATGTGCGATTCCGGGTGACTTGCAGTTCCGGTTCCTACATACGGTCCCTGGCCCACAGCTTGGGGATGCGCTTGGGGTGCGGAGCCACGCTCACGGAACTGACCCGGGAATACAGCCACCCGTTTGGTCTGGATGTCGCCCATAGCCTGGACGACGTGTTGGCCGAGCCGGAACGGCTGCCGCAATGGGTGTTGCCCGTTGCCGCCGCCTTGCCTCGCTGGTCCGCATTCCGTGTGGATGCCCGCGTGGCGGCGGACCTGCGCAACGGTATACCCGCCGCCCATCGGCCGGAATTCGGCGCGTTTGTGGCGGGCGAACGTGCCGTGTTGCACGGCGCGGACGGCGAGCCGTTGGCCCTGGCCGAAGCACGCGAACTGGACGGACGTCCCGTCTGGGCCGTGCTGCGGGGGCTGTTCACCCCATCAACCCCCTGAATATGATTCAGGGATCGGAGGATACCGCTGTGGTCATGGACACCGCCCAGAAACAGGCCGTTATTGCCGCTCATGCCAAACACGAAGGCGATACCGGATCGCCTGAAGTGCAAATCGCCCTGCTGACTGCCCGCATCGACGGTTTGGCCGATCACTTCAAGGCTCACAAAAAGGACTTCCACTCTCGCACCGGCCTGCTCAAGCTCGTCGGGCAACGTCGCAAGCTGCTGAACTACCTTAAAAATACGGATGTTCAGCGTTACCGCGCCCTGATCGAAAAGCTCGGCCTGCGCAAGTAAAGCAAGGCAATGGCTATGCGGGGGAGGAGGGAAACCTTTTCAAAGGCTTCCCTCCTCCCCCTTCCTAAAAAACAGACCTTTAACCCAATGCAAGGAAGGAGCATCCGCGCAAAGGGCCGAAGCGATATCGGTCTTTTCCACGGAGTCTCCTTCCGGGAGAATCGAACGTATGAGCAGTTTACTGAAAGGAACGCGCGTAACCGCCAATGTGGGCGGCAAGGAAATCATTTTGGAAACGGGCCGGGTGGCCCGCCAGGCCGGGGGCGCGGTGTGGATTCAGTGCGGCGGCACGGTGGCTCTGGTCACGGTGTGCGAACAACCCCTGGAAACTCCTAAGGATTTTTTCCCGCTGACGGTGGAATATTCCGAAAAGATGTATGCCGCAGGTCGCATTCCGGGCAACTTTTTCCGGCGTGAAATCGGTCGTCCCAGCGACAACGAAACCTTGGTGGCTCGCCTCATCGACCGCCCCATCCGTCCCTTGTTCCCCAAGGGATACGGCAATGAAGTGCAAGTGCTGGCCAGCGTTATTTCCGCCGACGCGGACAACCTGCCCGACGTGCTGTGCATCACCGGCGCGTCCGCCGCGGTGTGCCTGTCGTCCACGCCGTTTGCCGGTCCCGTCGCCGGAGCCCGTCTGGGGCGTGTGGACGGACAGTTTGTCATCAATCCCACCCGTCAGGAACTGGAGCGCAGCGAACTGAACATCGTATTCGCCGCTTCCCGCGACGCCGTGGTCATGGTGGAAGGCGAGGCTCAGTTCGCGCCCGAAACGCTGATTATCGAAGCGTTGGAATGGGGGCACAAGGCCATTCAGCCTTTGCTCGACGCCCAGGAGGAACTGGTGCGTCTGGCGGGCAAGGTGAAGAATCCCTTTACGCCCAAGGAAGATGACCCCGAAATTTACGCCCACGTGGAAAAGCTGGCCCTGGAAGCGGGTATGGAAGAAGCCCTGCGCATCCCCGACAAGCTGGCGCGCAAGGATGCCCGCAAGGCCGTAAAGGTTAAGGTCAAGGAAATGCTGGCCGCCGATCCCGCCTGGGCCGAAAATGAGGAAGCCCAGCGCGAAGTGGGCGCCATTCTGGAACATCTGGAAAAGAAGTTGGTGCGTCGCCGCATTCTCAAAGAAGGCACTCGCATCGACAATCGCGACACCAAAACCGTGCGTCCCATTGAAATCGAAACCGGCGTGCTGCCCCGCGCCCACGGTTCGGTGCTGTTTGCCCGCGGCGAAACCAAGGCTCTGGTGGTGACCACGTTGGGTAGCTCCACCGACGAACAACGCGTGGATTCCCTGGTGGGTGACGACAGCAAACGTTTTATGCTGCATTACAATTTCCCCCCCTTCTCGGTGGGCGAAGTAAAGCCGCCGCGTGTTTCCCGCCGCGAAATCGGGCACGGCGCTCTGGCGGAACGCGCCCTGAAGGCCATTTTGCCTTCGGCGGAAAGCTTCCCCTATACCGTGCGCGTGGTGTCCGAAACTCTGGAATCCAACGGTTCGTCGTCTATGGCTGCCGTGTGCGGCGGCTGCTTGTCCCTGATGGATGCGGGCGTGCCCATTTCGGCCCCTGTGGCCGGGGTGGCTATGGGGTTGATCAAGGAAGACGATCAGTATCTCGTGTTGACCGATATCCTGGGTGATGAAGACGCGCTGGGCGATATGGACTTCAAGATCGCGGGCACTGCCGACGGTGTGACCGCCGTCCAGATGGACATCAAGATCAGCGGTCTCCCCACCGAAGTCATGGCCCGTGCCATGCAGCAGGCCAAGGAAGCCCGTTTGCATATCCTGGGGATCATGGCCCAGGCTTTGCCCGCCTACCGTGAAGCGTTGTCGCCCTATGCTCCCCAGCATGAGGAGCTATACGTCAATCCCGACATCATCCGGATGATCATCGGCCCCGGCGGCAAGAACATCAAGGCCATCACTTCGGCCACGGGCGCATCCATCGACATCGACGATTCGGGGCGCATTTCGGTGTTTGCTCCCACTCAGGAATCCATGCGGCAGGCCAAGGAAATGGTCCTGTACTACGATCAGCACGCCGAGCTGGGCAAGAACTACACCGCCAAGGTCCGCCGCATTCTCGAAATCGGGGCCATCGTGGAACTTCTGCCCAATCTGGAAGCCCTGGTCCATATCTCCCAGCTCGACACCAATCGGGTGGAAAAGGTGGAAGACGTGGCCCGTCTGGGCGAGGATATGGTGGTCAAGGTCATTGAGATCAACGGAGATCGCATTCGCGCCAGCCGCAAGGCCGTGTTGCTGGAAGAGCAGGGCGTGGAGTGGAAGCCCGAGGATACGGCCCGCCCGGCCCGTTCCGATCGAGGGGATCGCAACGGCCGTCGGGGCGATCGGGGCGGCCACCGCGACCGCCGATAAAAAGTAAAAAAGAGCGGCGCTGATGATGAACCACACCCGCGCCGCTCTTTTTTGGCAATTTGTTTTTGGTCCGAGCAGAGCCCCGGTTTTGCATCCGGAAAGGCATGACCGAATGTCCGATTCTCTCTCTCTCTCTCTCTCTCTCTCTCTCTCTCTCTCTCTCTCTCGTCATTCCATGTTATAATGAGGAAAAGACGCTGCGCGCCTGTGTACGGCGTTGCCTTGAGCTGACGAGGGTCGGCATTCGTCTGGAACTCATTATCGTCGACGATTGTTCCCGCGACGACAGCTGGGCCGTAGCCCGACAGCTGGCGGAAGAGCATGCCGAGGTGCGGGCGGTACGCCACGAACGCAACCGGGGCAAAGGAGCCGCGCTACGGACGGGGTTTCTCCACGCGACGGGCGATTATGTGGGGATTCAGGATGCCGATCTGGAATATGATCCCCTTGATTATCAGAACCTGCTTGCTCCTCTGCGCGAAGGTGCGGCCGATGTGGTATACGGCTCGCGCTATTTGCGCCAGGAACGACGGCGCGTGCTCTATTTTTGGCATACATGGATGAATCGGTCTTTGACGTTCGTTTCCAACATGTTCACCAATTTGGACATTACGGATATGGAAACCTGCTATAAGGTTTTCCGGCGAGACGTCATCCAGCGCCTGGCACCTCTGCTCCAAGAGGAGCGCTTCGGCTTCGAGCCGGAAGTGACCGTTCTGATTGCCCGCCACCATCTGCGCGTATATGAATGTGCCGTTTCCTACCAGCCGCGCACGTATGAGGAAGGGAAAAAGATAGGGTGGAAGGACGGCGTGCGCGCTTTGTACTGTATTTTGCATTACGGAGCTCCCACCGCGCCGCTTCCCATGCAGCTTCTTCTGTATTTTTTTATCGGCAGCGTGGCAGCCGTAACCAATCTTGTATGTTTTTCCGCCTGTCTGGCCTTGGGGGCGTCCCTGGGGCCTTCCGTAGCGGTGGCCTTTCTGGTGGCGGCCGCCGTCAACTATCTATTGTGCATTGCCGTTCTGTTTCGGCACAAAGCCCGCTGGTCTTCTGCGGGCGAGATGTGGATGTACCTGCTTTCCGTAGCCGTCATGGGGATGCTGGATTACGTTTTGACTTCATGTCTGGTGTGGCTGACTATCTCACCCTTATGGAGCAAAGCGTGGTCCACGCTCTTCGGCTTTGTGGGTAATTTTTTGCTGCGCAAGTATCTGGTCTTCGGCAAAAAACAAAAATTTTCCACCTGATGGAAGCGGTATGTTGTTCCTGTACATTACCCTTCTGGGATGCCTGACGCTCCTTTATCTGTGGGGAAATGCCGCCTGTGCGGCATTTCGCCTGGGGCAGCCGCGCAACCCTTTTCTGGTGTGTTGGTTCGGCCTGTTTTGTTTGGGCGTAGTCCTGATTCCCGTATCTTTTTGTATCCCCTTGAACGGAGCGACCGCTTCGGGGCTGGCTTTGGTCGGGGTGTTGGGCGTGCCCCGCAGTCTGCGGGAAGTCCGCGTTCTACTTGCGGGGGGAAACAGACGAGCGGGGCTGATATTCTTGGCGGGAGCTCTGCTCGTGGTGTTGGTGGTTGCCGCCGCGTCGGCGTACCGTGATTGGCCGGTACATCAGTACGACACGGATTTATATCACGCGCAGGTGGTACGCTGGCTCAATAGTTACAGTTTACCCTGGGGGCTGGGCAATCTGCATTCCCGCTTGGCACACGGTTCCACATGGCTTGATATGGCCGCTTTGGTGGATAACGGCCCCTGGGATGGCCGCAGCGCCTGGGTTATGGCGGGGTTGCTTGTCTGCCTCACCGGGCTGTATTTGCTGCATGAACTGTGCTTTTCGCCGTCCATATGGGCCAGGGCGTATGCCTTGTTTTTGTTGCCGTTGGTTTTGTTCGTACCCGAAAGCACCCGTCCCAACTTGTACTATGATACGGCGTCTCTCAATCTCCATTGCATCGTCATTTTGGAGGCGCTGTACCTGTGGCTCCAATCTTCGAGCGAGCGTCCCTCTACGGATGGAGCAAGTCTGCTCATAGCTCTGGCGGCCTTATCCTTTATGATAAAGCCGCTGACCCAAATTACGGTAATCGCCGCGTCTCTGTTTGTTTTATGGTGGTTGAAAACGCGGCGAATGCTTGCCTGGCGGGCCGTGATCCGCGTGTGGTGGCTGCCCGCCGTGGCGGCTGTGCTGTGGGTGGGCCGTAATCTCGTTGTCAGCGGCTGGCCGCTGTTCCCCGTGCCGGTGTGTCCTTTCCCCTTTGATTGGACTATGTCGTATGAGGCTGTACGGGGAAATTATATCGCCGTGCGGGGTTGGGCACGGATGTGGGGTGAATACGAGGCGGCCATGCTCCACGGCATTACGTACTGGTTTCCGTCTTGGTGGGACCACTATTGGGGCAAGGATTCCTTCCGCACTTTGTTCTTGCTGCCTTTAGCGCTGGGTGTCGGCGGTTGGGCGTGGGCTCTTCGACGGCGTCGCGAAACCGGAATGATCTTGTTGTTGGTCTGGCAAAGCGCAACCCTGGCAGGATGGTTTGTCATGGCCCCTGATCCGCGTTTCGGGTTTGGATTTGCCTGGAGCTTCGGGGCTGCCGGTGTGGCGCTCGCTTTACGGGAGCAGGCCTGGAGAGCCCGTGTCGTCGGCCGTTGGGCGGTTTGGGGATGTGTGGTTGTGGCGGTGTTGTTGGGCGTTCGCCTGGGGAAAGACCTGGCCAAAGCTCCCCATGCCTGGCTTTTGCCCGGCGTTATTCCGCCCCGACCTGTTGTGGAACATATTCTCGAGGGCGGAGGCCGCCCGTTTGCGGTCCACGTACCGGTTGAAGGGGATCGGTGCGGCAATGCCGAGTTGCCCTGTACGAACGCTGTGCCGGATAATCTCTGTCTGCGCAGCGGAATGATGAAAGACGGTTTTCGTCTTTGCCCCATGCCTTGAAACTCGTCTCTTTACCGGCCAGGATTATTGATTTCGGTAAGAAGCTTATTTTCACAATCTAGCAAGGTTTTAGAGAGCATTTTTATTTTGAAAATGCTTGCAAGGTCGAGCGGAGTGAGCCTTATCTATGCTCTTTTCATCCGTAAGGCGTAAAACGCCTTACGGATGAAGGCGCTGCGGCGCCGGAGCCGTCACAAAATTTACTTGCGACATTGCCACCCGACGGGCCGTTATGGCCTGCAGGGCATAATAGATGCATGAACGGCAAAGTCGGCGACGACGGAGGCGCGAAATTTACAGGTTAGGGAATACATGTTCTGGTCGGTAGATATGTTCAATCATAAAATACGCTAGAAAGAGGGGAGCGCCTGGGGTGAAGTTTCCTGGGGGAGCTCTTGATCCGGCAAGGGAGTGAAGATCGTCTGCCCTTCGCGTGTGAAACGGGCCACCCGTTCTTTAGTGGAGGGTTGTTGCCACCAGTCCAGCAGCGAATGTACGGCCAGCGTTCGCAGAGCCGCGGCAGCCGCATCCGTTTCGCCCATATCGCCGGTGGATGGAGGATTAAGCGGCAACAGGCTCCATACGCGGCTCAGGGCGGGTTGCTTTTCGATCAGGGCACTTAAAGAGGGACCGTGCGCAGCCTGATGAGTCAGCAGGCTGGTGACATCCGTCAGGGTATACGCCCCCAGCGCGTCGGCCAAGGCCAGCGTGGCCGGGGCATTCTGAGCGCTTTCCACGTAACCGTTCTGCTCGTCGCGCACGTCGCGTCCCGCTTTTTTCCACAAGGCGCGTTCGCGTTTGTGCGTGGCAGAGGCGTCGCCCCGGCTGACAAAGGGCGCACCCGTGTCGGCAATGATGCATAGAGCTTCCACAATGTCCTTGCCTCGGATTTGGGCCGGGTCCGCTTCCGGCCCGGCCAATATATAGCCGTCATGTATGATTTCCAGGCGTTGTTCGGCACGTCCCTCGCGGACCAGGATTTTTTCCTTGTCCGGCATGGCCGTCAACAAGAGATCCCCATCGCCGGACCGGGCCAGGGCTTCGGCACGCCTGTCGTCCACGGCGCGCCATTGGATGACGATGCCGGTTTCCCGGGCCAGAAACGGGGCCAGGTGGTCAAGCAGGCCACTGGCCTGTATTTGTAAGGAGCATATGCCCTGCAACACGGTCAGAGACGGTAGAGGCGCATGGTCGACGACGGCGAGAGATGGTTCGGCGTCATCGAGCGGTGCCTCCGTCGCCGGAGCGTCCGGCAAGCTTTCGTCCGGCAGACTGTCCTCCAGTGTCGAGCTCATAGAGGAAATATCGGCGGCGCGGGCGGAGAACGAGGATGAGGCGAACGGGCCCAACGTTAGCGATACGAGGAGGCAACACAGCGATATAAAACGTAGCACGGCGATACTCCGAGGCTGATGCGATACGGCGGAAAGAAGCGGGATGCAGCGCAGAGTATCAGGTGGAGGACCGCCGTCAAGTGGTCGGACCGTTTTCAGCCATGTCGGCGTGAATACGATGTCGAGCTGAAGGTATTGTCCCGCATCCACCAAAAAGGTCCGCGTTTTCCTTTTGAGGAAGCGCGGACCTTGGAGAAAATAAAGTGTGTGATCAGACGTTGTGGTTGCTCGGATCGTCTTCTTTGTCCGAGGGACGGATCAACTGTCTGACGAATACTCCGCCTATACCCAGCAGGCACAGGCCGCCCAGCCAGCTTACCGCCGTGGAGGCCACTCCCATGCCTTTGATGGGAGCGGGAATTTCCGCGTTGCGGGGCCAGTCGGTAGGCGTGGTCTGACCGATGTAAACCAGAGTGGGCTCCGTATCCACCTGGCTGGCCTTGACGTATACCAAGTTGTCCTTGTTGGCGGCCAGCAGCTTCGATACCTCACTGTCCGGATCGTCGGCGTCGCCGAACACTCGGGCCTTGGTGGGGCAGATGGAGACACAGGCCGGGGCAAGGCCGCGCTGGCGGCTGGACAGACAGTAGTCGCACTTGTCCACAATGCCGCCGCGGGTGATGTCCTTGTAACGGGCATCATACGGGCAGGCCGTGATGCAGCAGCCGCAGCCTATGCACTTGCCGGGATCGACATACACCACGCCGTCGTCGCCCTTGTAAGTGGCGCCGGTGGGGCAGGCATCCACGCATTGGGGCTTGTCGCACTGCATGCAGCCGCCGGGCTGGTAGTGCCAGCCGGACGGGGCGGCGGGCGCGGATGCGGCTTTCACCCAGTTGCGGTTGTGATTGTAGGGGACGCTGTTGCGCTGCTGGCACGCAATCACGCAAGCCTTGCAGTTCATGCATTTATTGGCGTCAATGGCCATGATTAACCGAGACATAGGGACCCTCCGGGGCTGGAATGAGCGTTACGCTTTGCGCAGACGGCAGCCGCCCCCGTTGAATTGGGCGGAGATACGGTCCCAGACGTTGGGAACCACACTATTGATAGGCTCGCTGCGGGTCTGTTCGAAGGGGCTGGACGGGATGAAATGCGACGGCGTGAACACGATGCCGGGCATAATGGTGTCGGTCACGTCGGCCCGCCCTTCGATGCTGCCGGTGGGGGTTTCCAGCACGACTTTTTCTCCCTGGGCCACGCCGTACTGTTTGGCCGTTTCGGGATGGATCGAAATGGTACGCCCGTTGGAGAAGGCCGCCAGCGCTCCGGAATAGTTGGTCAGGGTCTGCTGCCACTGGGTCAGCACCTTGCCTTGAGTGAAGGTCAGCGGATACTCGGGGTTCTTGTCCTTGCCGTGGGGGCTGCCCTTGGGATAATCCCAACGGATGGGACCCAGCAAGTTGGAGCTGAACGGCAGTTTGCCGTCCTCGGTCAGATACACGCCCTTATCGAAAATGGTGCCCAGACGTTCCGGCCCGTTCAGTTCATACACCGGCCATACCACGCCGTCGGGCGACTTTTCCAACCGCTCGAGGGTCATGCCGGTCCAGGACGGAATGGTCTTGCGGAACAGTTCGTACAATTCGGCCGGGTCTTCCCATTTCGGGTAGCGATCGGGGAAGAGCTTGCGGCCGAGATCGCGGTAAAACTGCCAGTCGGGCACGCATGCGCCGGGGGCGTCCACGGCCTTGTTGCGCCACACCACCTGCTTTTCCGCGCCGTAGTGCGATCCCGAGCTTTCAGGAGAGAAGGTGGCGGGGATAAACAGGTCGCAGGCTTCGGTTTCCGGCTCCATGAAGAAGCCGCGATGCACGATGAATTTGACTTTTTTCAGGGCTTCGCGGACGCCTTTGGTGTCCGGGTAGCGGCGATAGCTTGAATTGAGGAACAGAACGTCGAGCGAGCCCTTCTTCATCAGGGCGAGCAGACGGCGGAAATTGACGCCTTGTGCCTGGGCCTCGCCGCACATGGCGTCCACGAATTCCTTTTCACCCTCGGGCTTGCCGCCTTCCATGGTCATGATGCCTCTGCCGGAACCGATCAGGTTGCCCGTGATCCCCTGCAGGGAGATAAGCGCGCGTATGGTCTGAATGCCGTTGGTGTAGCGCGACAGCGACCCGCCCAACCACAGAATGCTGGGGCTGACTTCCACGGCTTTGCACAGCGTGAGAATCTGCTCCACAGGCAGGCCGGTCAGCTCGGACACGCGTTCGGGAGTATAATCCTTGCAGTCGTCGCGCAGTTCGTCAAAGCCGGTGGTGGTACGTTCCACCAGAGCCGGGTCGTAAGCGCCGGTTTCAATGACGTGTCGGATAAGGCCGAAGGCCAGCGCGCCGTCCGTGCCGGGCCGGGGCATATACTGCTCATTGCTCCAGATGCTGCTGCGGGTTTTGCGGCAGTCGATGTAAATAATCCTCACGCCCTTGTCCCGGGCCATTTCCAGCCAGCGGGTGTAGGGCGGGTACAGTTCGTTGATATTGGCGCCCCACAGAATGAGGGTATGGGCGTTGAGCACCTCGTTTACCGTGGTGGTGGAAGTGTTGGCGCCCAGGAACCAGCTCAGGGTATTGGACGCGCTGCTGATGCACACCTCGCCCGCGGGCATGTTGTTGACACAGCCGATGAGACGCATGGTCATCAGGGCGGCCAACTCGTTTTCGCGACAGTCCCAAAGCGGCATGGTCAGAGCCACATGCTCGTTTATTTTGGGCCCGTATTCCTTCATGGCCGCCGCCACTTTTTCCGCAACCAAATCCACGGCTTCCGCATAGGAAATTTTTTTCCATTCGCCGTTGACCTTGAGCATGGGTTCGGTGAGGCGCGAAGGGCTGCCGATAAGTTCGACAATGGACATGCCCTTGGGACACATGGCGCCGCCGGTCCAGCGGTTGCCCGGATCGCCCACCAGACTGACCACCCGGCCGTCCTGCACTTGGGCGTGATAAGTACAGCGTACCTGACAGAACGGACAGAACCCCTTCACTTGAGTAATGGGGCCGGTGGGGAGCAGGTTGGGAGGCGTGCCCATACCCTGGCTTTGCTGCGGGGTGAGCCCGCCGGCCAGCCCGCCGGCTGCTGCGGCGGCTCCGAGCTTGATGAACGAACGACGCGAAAGTTTAGTTGCCATGAGCATACCCTGGAAAAGCTGGGGGTGATGTGGCCGAAAGCGCCGGTTGCGCGAAAAAGACACATCCGGACTGCTTGCAAACGCCGCGAAGCGGAGTTTGCGCCGCCAGCGGCGGCAAAACCGCCGGGCGGAAGACACAAAATCAGACGCCGGTCTGTCTTCCGTTTTTCCCAAGCCGTTTTCAAGGCAAGGGGAATACCCGGTTACCACCGGATACTCTGTTCGGACAATCAAGACGCGTTTGCGGGGGGTACCCGCAAAACGGCTGTAAACGCGCTTTATTCGCCGACAGCCGCAACGTCGCGACTTGCTCCTGCTTTTGGGGCTGCCGACGTTATCGGCGGCCTTATCTGATCTCTGTTTTTGTTGCAGGAATCATGCCTGATGTCCAGTCCTAAAAAAAGAAGCCAAGGACTGTGAAATATTGAATTATGTTGAAAGGATAGCCTTAATATGCGTGCGAAATTCCGCACAAAGGACAGTTTTTGCGTGTGGATTTTCGCACAAAAAGCGCGCAAGCAGGATAGTTAAATCCCGATTTCAGGGAAAAACGTGTTTACTCACAAGCCTGCCGGATGGAAGGGGGAGTTACTCCTTCGCGTGGGGCAGGGGCGTCAGCGCGGCCAGTCCTGAAGCCATAACCAGGCGACGCGGAGCGGGAGCATACAAGATTTGACTTTTCAGGCTCTTGGCAGCCAGAGCGGCGCGCAGGGGGGCGAGGTGAAGGAGGTAATTCCGGCAGACCTCGCCGAAAAAGGCGGCATGGGTCGCGTCGTGCCTGTCCAGCGCGGCCCGCAGCCCATGATAGAGCGCGGCGGCGCTGTTCAGGGCGAAGCTGACGCCTTCGGCCGAGCTCGGGCTGATGAATCCGGCGGCTTCGCCCAGCAGGCAGGCGTTTTTTTCCGGCAGAACGACGGAGGCCCCAATGGAGAAGGTTGCCTGAGGCCGGGTTATAAGCGTGCCCTCGCGGCGTAGGGGAGCATCGGGTCGGAAGCCATACGGGCGCAGCATCGCCTTGAGACGGTCAAAGCGGGCGAGCGCCCCCCGGCCTTCAGGCAAGGCCGCTCCGATAAGGTATTCATCGTCCTTGGGCAGGCCCCAGGCGTAATAATCCGTCAGTTCCGGCGCGAAGACGGCGGCAAAGTGCGGAGCGGCCGCCTCGGCCGGAAATGCCTCCTGAATCGACACATAGCGTCGCACGGGAAGGGAGGGGAACAGTCGGCGTCGCGTCGGCGAACATGCGCCGTCGGCTCCGGCCAGAAAGCGCCCGGCGAACATGCGGCCGTCGGCAGTACGCACCATCCAGCCCCGCGCCGTCCGACGCAGAGCGGTGACCGGCGCGCCGCACACGGCCTCCACTCCGGGCAGATTCGCCGCCCTGGCATACAGCCAGCGGTCGAAGGCCTCGCGCCGGATATTCACATAAAAACGCTGGTACCAGCGTTCTCGCCCCGTGCCGAGATCGATGGCGCGTACGGCGAACAACTGCGGATCGGCCAGCAGCGCGGCGGGCAGAGCGCCGTGGAGTCGGGCCAGGGCCCGTTGAGCCGCCGGGGCGAGCAAGCCGCCGCAGCTTTTGCGGCGGTCGCCCGGCCGGAAGGGGCGGTCCAGGGGACGGGCGTCCAGCACAAGAAGCCGAAGTCCCGGCAGGGTGGCAGCCAGGCTTGCCAGGGTCGAACCGGCCGGGCCGGCGCCCAACACAATCAGATCATACACCGCCGGACTCCGCCGGGGGCTCCCGATCCAGAGCGTCGAGCAGTCGGGCCAGCGCCTGCCCCCGGTGGCTGCGGGCTTTTTTTTCCTCCAGGGCAAGTTCGGCGGCCGTGCGCCCCGAAGCCGGGTCCAGAAACAGCGGATCGTAGCCGAAACCGCCGTCGCCCCGGGGCTCGGTCGCGATACTTCCTTCCCAGACTCCGTGCGCCACCACGTCCGCTTTCGTCCCGTCCGGGCGGACCAGGGCCATGCAGCAGCGGAATCGGGCGGTGCGGGGCAGAGCGGGGTCCGCCAGGGCGGCCAGCAACTTGCGGTTGTTGCGGGCGTCGCGGACGGCGCGCGCATCGTCCGGCCGCGCGTCGGGCGCGTCGTCCGCATAGCGGGCTGAACGCACGCCGGGTTCCCCGCCCAGGGCGTCCACTTCCAGACCGGAATCGTCGGCCAGGGCGGGCAGGCCGGTAAAGGCCGCGGCGGCCCGGGCCTTGAGCAGGGCGTTTTCCTCAAAGCTGCCGCCGGTTTCCTCCACGTCGGGCATGGCCGGGGGCGGCAGTTGCACGGCGAAGCCGCGTGCGGCGAGAGGCGCGGCCAGTTCCCGCGCTTTGCCGGGATTTCGGGTAGCCAGGACCAGGGGGAGAAGCGACATGAGACCTCCTTGCCGATACCGTCGTTTCATGGCAAAAAGCTGTACTGTGGGGCGGCCCGAATGGCAAGTTCCCCGTTTTGCCCGCGCTCGTCTTCATTTTTTCATGGACGGTCCTTCCGCGCGGAGTGCATACTTCAGCCAAAGCGTGGTATCGTATGGTGCGCGTTTATTCCCAAAGTCTCGGCTGCCCGAAGAACCGGGTGGATACGGAACGGCTGCTCGGTTCCCTCGGGCCCGATATCACGACCGTAGCGGAGCCCGAGGAGGCCGATCTGGTGTTCATCAACACCTGCGCTTTTATCCAACCGGCCGTGGAAGAGTCGGTCCGGACCGTGGTGCAGATGGTCGCCGATCTCGACGGTCGGAAGGATCGGCCGGTGTTGGCCGTGGGCGGCTGCCTGCCCGGCCGTTACGGTGTGACCGAACTGTCCCGCGAACTGCCGGAAGTGGATCTATGGCTGCACACGGACGATATCGGCACCTGGCCGCATCGCGTGGCCGCCGCACTGAGGCTCGGGGCTCCCGCGCCGGGACGCCTGCTCAGCACGGGACCTTCCTACGCATGGCTTAAAATAGGCGAAGGTTGCCGTCATCATTGCTCGTTTTGCACCATTCCTTCCATCCGGGGCCGTCACCGTTCCGGCCCGGTCGAGGAATTGGAAGACGAGGCGCGCGCCCTGCTGTCCGACGGCGTGCGGGAACTGGTGCTTGTGGCCCAGGATGTGACGGCCTGGGGTGAGGACAGAGGAAGCGATCTGCGGCCGCTGCTCGACCGACTGTTGCCCCTGCCCGGTTTGGCCCGCCTGCGTCTTATGTATCTGTACCCCGCCGGGCTTACCGGCGATCTGCTCGACTACCTGGCCGGGGCCGGGGCGCCCTTTGTTCCTTACTTCGATGTGCCTCTGCAGCACGCCCATCCCGATGTGCTCGGCCGCATGGGGCGGCCTTTCGCGGCCGATCCCCAGGCCGTGGTGGACCGCATCCGCGCCCGCTTCCCCGACGCGGCCCTGCGCACCACCATGATGGTGGGCTTTCCCGGCGAAACGGAGGAACATTTTCAAACCCTTATGAACTTTGTGGAGCGCAACCGTTTTCATCACCTGGGGGTATTTGCCTATCAGGCCGAGGAAGGCACTCCCGCCGCGACCATGAGCGATCAGGTGCCGGTTCGCGTCAAGGAGGCCCGTCGCGACGCGTTGATGTCCCTTCAGAACGGCATCAGCGAGGATATCCTGGCCGGGTACGAGGGGGAACGTCTGTCCGTGCTGGTGGACGCTCCCCATGACGAATGGCCCGGCCTGTATACCGGCCGAGTTTGGTTTCAGGCTCCCGAAGTGGACGGCATCACCTACGTCAGCGGGCCGGGCTCGGCTCCGGGCGCGCTGGTGGACGCCGACATCGTGGAAACCAGGGATTACGATTTGGTGGCCCTGGCGTAGGGGCCGCCCGGGCGCGGACTTTACAAAGCGCGAAGCGCTCCGGCGGCTGCGGCTGCCTGCGCCCGGCCTCGGAAAATCATACTTTTTTGTTGCGCTGTGGCTTGAAATGGAAACGATATTCAACAAGATAGAAGGAGACGTCATGCGACGCCCTATACTGGTATTGGCTCTTTGCCTGTTGGTTGCCGCCTGCGTGCCGCAGACGGCCCGGACGCAATCCGGAGATGGAGGGATGGATTCTCTTGTTTCACGCGACGCCTTGGTGGGCGTATGGCAAAACGCGAAGGGCGCGCATTTCTGTCTGGATGCGGACGGCGCGCTCGGTCTGCCGGGTCAGACGGCGCGTTCCGGCCTGAGCTGGTCTCTGCAGGGCGATGTTCTGACCTTGCGCACTCTCGATACCCCGGGCGGTCGGCCGTTGGAGGAAAGATTGGGCGTGACGCGCGCCGGAGCCTCCCGCCTGGAACTGCGCGCGCCGGACGGGACCGTCCTGACCTGGCGCAAAAGCCGGGACGCGGTGGGCCGTCTGAACGGCACGGTAATCTATCGGGAGCGTATGGCTCTGCCTCCCTCGGTGGTGGTCGGCGCCCAGCTGTATTTACGCGGTTCGGACGTGCCCGTGGCTTCGTCTCTGGCCGTGGAGTCCGGTCAGGGCGTGTTGCCCTTCCGCGTATATTATTTGGTCAAAGATATGGGGGGGGCCGAAGAAGCGTTGCTGCGCGCGACCGTTTCCTACGAAACCGAGAGTCTGTTCGCCACGCCGTCGCCGGTGACGGTGCGGCTCGACCAGACTCCCGAGGTGCTGTTGCAGCGGACCATGCCCGGCGAAGGCGAACCGGCGCCCCTGGCCGTGCCCGCTCAGTTTCGCGGCACGGCCGGGAGCGCGGACGGCACGGTGACCCTGACCCTCTATCTGGAACCGGACGGCCTGTACTTGCTGCACACGGAAAAGTCCTCCTCCGAAGAGGCCACAGTGAGCGCGGGGCGCTGGCGGCAAATCGACCGCAACCATACGGTTCAGCTTGTGCATGGCGCGGACGAACCGCTGTCCGCCGCTCTGCGCCCGGCGGGCAGCCTGCTGCTGACCACGCCCGACGCCCCCCGGGGCGAGATGGAATTGCGCCCCACCGTGCAGGCCCTGCCCGATCATCCGTTCCGGGTATTGGGCGTGTTCCGCATGCAAGACGGCCGAGCCTCGTTGACGGAATGCGCCTCCGGGCTTGATTTCGCGGTGAAGACCGAGGGAGCGGATTTTCCGGCCTTGCGTTCGGCGTATGACAGGGACGTGAAAAAAGCCGGAGAACCGCTGCTGGTGGTATGCGAGGGCACGGTGCGCCACCGCGCGGGCGCGTCGCCGCGCGTCGGCTCCGGGGACGACAGCCACCTTCTGGAAATCACTCGGTTTGTGGAAGCGCGTCCGGGCAAAACCTGCGCCGAACCCTATGCTTCGTCGCCGCTCATGCAGACCTACTGGCGGCTTATAACCCTGAACGGGCAGCCCGCCCGGGCTTTTCCGGATCAGGCCGAGCCTCATCTCATCCTGCGCGACGGCGGCCAGGCGGCCGGGTCCGACGGCTGCAACAATTTTTTCATGCAGTGGAAAAGTTCGGGCAGTTCGATGAGCTTCGAGCCTGGGGGCAGCACGCTCATGATGTGCCCCCAGGGCGACGAGCAGGCCCGAGCCTTCAAGGAAACCCTGGCCGGCGTGGATGCCTGGTCCATCACCGGTTCGGTGCTCGAACTGAGCAAGGGCGGCAAGCCCGTGGCCACCTTCGAGGCTGTGGCCCTGTAATCCGTCCGATGGGGCCGCGGGCCGGGGCCATGCCCCTCGTTCATACGGGCGGCCGTACAGACTTCATGTCCGTTGGCGAACAGCGCGAGGCGCAAGGTCCCCGCGCCTTCCGCGATCAGAGCAGTCCGTTTCTGCGTTTCCAGGCCTGCGCGGTGTTGGCGAGCAACTGGGAAATGGTCATGGGGCCGATGCCGCCCGGTACGGGGGTCAGGGCCGAGGCTTTACGGGACACGGCCTCGAAGTCCACGTCGCCGCACAAAGCGTTTTCCTGTCGGTTGATGCCGATGTCGACGACTACCGCCCCTTCTTTGACCATGTCGGCCGTGATGAAGCGGGGTTTGCCCAGGGCGGTGAACAGAAAATCCGCCTGGCGGCACTCATCGGCCAGATGGCGGGTGCCGGAATGGCACATGGTGACCGTGGCGTTGTTTTCACGCGAACCGAGCATCAGGGCCAGGGGACGCCCCACCAGATTGCTTCGCCCCACCACCACGGCTTTTTGGCCGTCCACGGACAGCCCGTAGTGGCGCAGCAGGGCCATGACCCCCGCGGGCGTGCAGGGACGCAGTCCGGGCAGGCCCATGGCCAGGCGGCCCTGATTGTCGGGATGCAGACCGTCCACATCCTTGCGCGGGCTGATGGCCTCCAGGCAGGGCTGAGCCTTGAGGCCGACGGGCAGGGGCAATTGGAGCAAAATGCCGTCCACCTCGTCGTCCACGTTGAGTTGTGAAATGCGGTGCTCCAGATCGCTCTGTCTGGTGTCGGCGGGCAGACGGTAGGTGACGGACCGGATACCCGCCTCGGCGCAGGCCCGTTCCTTGTTGCGCACGTAAACCTGCGAGGCCGGATCATCGCCCACCAGCAGCACGGCCAGGCCGGGCGCGCGCCCGGCTTCGGGCGTCAGGGCCGCGATTTCCTCTTTGAGGGCCGCGCGCAGAGTCGCGGCCGTAGCCTTACCGTCCAGAAGCAGCATAGGAGTCCTTTCCTTTGGTTCGCAGGTTAATCGGGGCCCGGGCGGAGTGGAAAAACGTCCGGAGGATCAGGTTTTGACCACGTTGCGGGGTTTGGTGCTGTCTCCGGGCGTGACCAGGCCGTCGCGTTCCATTTGTTCCACAAAACGGGCCGCGCGGTTGAAGCCCACCCGGAAGCGCCGTTGCAGCAGCGAAATGGACACCCGGCCCTGTTCGCGCACGAACTGCACGGCTTCGGCGTACACCGGGTCGTCCACCACGTCGTTCTTATCCGGGCCGGGCCTGCCGTCGGCCTCGGGGGCGGGGCCTTCGGGCTCGGTCCCGAAGTCGGCGAAGTCCACTTTGTAGGCGGGCTTCTGCTGTTTTTTCCAGTAGCCTACCACGGCGTTCACCTCGTCGTCGCTGACGAAGGCGCCGTGCAGGCGCTGAAGTTTGCCGCCGCTGGGCTTGAACAGCATGTCGCCTTTGCCGAGCAGGGCTTCGGCCCCGATGCTGTCCAGAATGGTGCGCGAATCGTGATGGCTGGTTACCTGGAAGGCGACGCGGCAGGGGAAGTTGGCCTTTATGAGCCCGGTCACCACATCCACGCTGGGGCGCTGAGTGGCGATGATCAGATGAATGCCGGCCGCGCGCGCGAGTTGGGCCAGGCGCACGATGCTGCTTTCCACCTCTTTGCCTTTGCTCATCATAAGATCGGCCAGTTCGTCCACGATGACGACCAGAAACGGCATGGGCTCCAGAACCTCGGGCGCGTCGTCGATGTCCGGGGGCGTATCGTCGACCGGGGCAGCGTCGCTTTGCCGGGCCAGTTTTTCGTTGTAGCCCGTGATGTTGCGCACTCCCGTGCGACGGAACAGTTCGTAACGACGGTCCATTTCCTCAATGGCCCATAAAAGGGCGTTTTTGGCCAGGTCCATTTCGGTGACCACGGGGTGCACCAAATGGGGCAGATCGGCGTACATCGCCAGTTCCACCCGTTTGGGGTCCACCAGCAGCATCTGCACCTCATCGGGCCGGGCCTTGTACAGCAGGCTGAGGATGATGGCGTTGAGGCACACGCTTTTGCCCGCGCCGGTGGCTCCGGCCACCAGCAGGTGGGGCATTTTGGCCAGGTCGGCGGCCACCGGGCGGCCTCCGATGTCCTTGCCCAAAGCCACGGTCAGCAACGAGGACGAATTGCGGAAGGTGTCGTTCTGCACAATTTCCCGAAAACTCACCGTGGCCCGTTTTTCATTGGGAATTTCCACACCCACGGTATCCGTGCCGGGAATGGGAGCCTGGATGCGCACGGCCACGGCTTTGAGCGACATGGCCAGGTCCGGCGCCAGAGAGGCGATGCGGCTGGCTTTGACGCCGGGGTCGGGCCGCACTTCGAACATGGTGACCACCGGACCGGGCGTGACTTTGGCCAGTTTGGCCTGCACGCCGAAGTTTTGAAGGCAGGCCATGAGCGCGTTGCCCTTGGCGTCCAGCACGGCGGGGTCGGGCCGGACGGCGTCTTTATCCGCGGGTAAAGGCGCCAGCAGGTCGAAAGAGGGCAGGGGCAGACGGGAGTCCTCGGCCTGTTTGCCGCTTGCGTCCTTTTTTTTGTCCCGAAAGTGGCCGAGCAGGCCTTCCGATTTGAGCGGCTTGGCCGGGGACTTGGATTTATTCCCCGCTTTGCCCGCGGCCGGGATCGACGCGGTGTCGGCCCGGCCCGGCCGGTCAATCTCGATATCCAGCACCGGCGCGGTCTTGTCGGCGGCCTTGGCCTTGCCTTTCAGGCCGTCGGCCGAGGGCAAGGCCAGTTTGGGCCGGGGCAACCGCACAGGGGGCAGCTTGGGTTTGGGCATGGTCTTGACTTTACGGGCGGTGGCGCTCACTCCCCGACCGGTGAGCGCCAGCCACGAGATTTTGAACGACAGTTCCATGCCCGCCAGCAGGGCGAAAAACCAGACCAGCCCCGATCCGGCCGGGCTGAACACCCGGTGCCCGGTGGCATACAGCCAGGCTCCGAGCACTCCGCCTCCGCGCACGTCGCGGATACCCAGGTTCCACGCCTCGGCCACGGTAATGAGACACGCGGCCAGCAGCAGATACCCTATCCAGCGATACCAGGGCAGGACGAACCAGGTGGACACCAGGCCCGCGCCCATGGCGATGAAGAACAGAGCCCACAGATAGGAGGCGAAGCCGAAGATGTCGGTGAGAAAACCGGAAAGATAAGCGCCGAACAGGCCCGCCGCGTTGCGGATAAGCGCCCCCCCGCTGACCGATTGGTTAAGGGTGGGGTCTTTTATGTCGAAAGTCCACAGGCTGAGCAGGATCAGCAATCCGCAGAAGATGAAGAACAGGCCGAGCAGTTCCCGGATCAGTTTCTGTCCGTTCGTGACAGGCTCCTTGCGCCGTCAGAGCGTATCCCCGGGGAAAACGCTCCGCTGGGCGCGGGTACGCGCCGTCCGCCGCGCGGGCGCGATTCGCGCCGACATAGGCCGAAACGGGCGTGGGTTGACACAGGTTGGCGGCATACGCCGCGATTGATGCCGGACGGAGCGGGGCGGACGGACCGCCCCGCCCGAAGACGGGGAGAACGACGTTTATTCGCGGCCCAGATATTCGCGGGTGCGGGTGTCCACCTTGATTTTGTCGCCTTCGTTGATAAACAGCGGCACCTGGACGGTGACGCCGGTTTCCAGCACGGCGGGCTTGGTCACGTTGGACACGGTGTCGCCCTTGGCGCCCGGCTCGGTTTTGGTCACTTCCAGCACCAGGCTGACCGGAATTTCAATGTCGATGGGTTCGCCGTTATACAGCAGCACGCGACATTCCTGGGCGTCCTTCAAAAAGGCCGACTTGCCGCCTGTGAATTCTTCGGCCAGGTGAAGCTGTTCGTAGGTGACCATATCCATGAACACCAAATCCTTGCCTTCATGGTACAGGAACTGCATGTCCCGCTGTTCCATGTCCGGTTTGCCCACTTTTTCTCCGGACCGAAAGGTGTTGTCCACCGTGCGGCCGTTCAGGATGTTGCGCAGCTTGGTGCGCACCATGGCGCCGCCCTTGCCGGGCTTGAAGTGCTGGAATTCAACGATTTCGTACGGGGTGCCGTCGAGTTCGATTTTGAGACCTCTGCGAAAATCGGTAGTGGAATACATGCTGCCTCCGGGCGGGGTTCAGGAATGCTGGCGGTTGAGGTGAAAAACAAGGGCCTGAACGGCCAGGGCGTACGAGGCCAGGCCGAAGCCCGAAACGACGCCCAGGCACTGTTTGGCCATATAGCTGTGCCGGCGGATGGGGTCTTCCGTGCGGGCGAACACGTTGCTCACGTGCACCTCCACGCAGGGCAGGCCGATCCAGGCCAGACAATCGGCCAGGGCCAGGCTGGTGTGGGTGAGGGCGCCGGCGTTGAACGCCACGCCGTCCACACCCTCGGCCCGGGCCTGTTCCAGACGATCGATGAGCGCGCCCTCGTGGTTGGACTGGAAAAACTCCAGAGTTACGTCGTCCGCCGCCGAGCCCAGGAATTCCCGCACCAGCCTTGGCACGGCGTCCAGACCCTCGCGGCCGTATATCTCCGGCTGACGGCGGCCGAGAGCCCCCAGATTGGGGCCGTTGAGCACAAGAATGCGGTAGGGCATGGCGGTCCTTGTCGACGGGCGTTTAAGGCGGGGCGGTATGGCCGCGAGGCCGTCCGCGTTGCGTTTTGGGCCGGACGGGGCTACCTTTGCGGAACTCCCCTGAAAACATCTAATTTTGTCGATACGGCCCCTTCTTGTCAACCGTGCGAGGATTCATGAACTCCCCTTCCGACCGGACGTCCCCGCCCGTCGCTTCCGCAGACGACGCGGCTTCTTTCGGCCGCGCGCCTTCCTCCGAATGCGCGCCCTCTCTTGAAAAAACGCCCCCCGCGCCCACGCTGGAACTGGCGGCCACCCTGTTTACCCTGGAGCAACTGCGCGCCGCCGTGCCCGATGCCGTCCAGCTTGCCTTGGCCGGACGCTCCAATGTGGGCAAGTCGTCGCTGATCAACGCCCTGGCCCGCCGTCGGCAACTGGCCAAAATCAGCGCCACGCCGGGCAAGACGCGTTCGGTCAATCTGTTCCGGGCGCTGCCCGACGGCTTCTATCTGACCGATCTGCCGGGTTACGGTTACGCCCGTCGGGGCAAGGAGGAACGTCGAGCCTGGGGGACGTTGATCGAAACTTACCTGCGTGAAACGAAGCGCTTGCGGGCCGTGGTTCTGCTTCTGGACTGCCGTTTGCCGCCCCAGGCCGCGGACCGGGCCATGGTGGATTTCGCCCGGGTTCACCGTCTCTCTTTGTTGCCGGTGCTGACCAAGGCCGATAAGTGCAACCAGCGCGAACGGTCCGCCCGCCAGAAGGAATGGGCTCCCATGCTGGGAGGGGCGTCGGCTCTGCCGGTGTCGGCCCGAACCGGCCTGGGGCTGCCCGCTCTGTGGGCGTTGCTGCGTGAGGCGGCCTGCTCCGCTCCGCCGGAGATGCCCTCCCCGGAGCCTCCTTCCCCGGCCGCTCGCTGACGCGGTCCGGTCCATTTTTTCGTCGGGAGGAACACCGTGGATATATCGCAACTCAACGAGGCTCAGCGCCAGGCGGTGACCGCGCCGGAGGGTCCGGTTCTGGTCATCGCGGGCGCGGGCAGCGGCAAGACCCGCACCATCGTCCACAGGCTGGCCTGGTTGGTGGAGCAGGGGTGGTCGGCTCGCTCCATCCTCTTGTTGACCTTCACCCGCAAGGCCGCGCACGAAATGCTGGAGCGCGCTTCCCGGTTGCTCGATCAGGAGTTGATGGGCGTGCAGGGAGGCACCTTCCACGGATTCGCCTTTTCCGTGCTGCGCCGCTATCCTCCCGCCTGGGTGGAGGAGCGGGGCGCGGGCCTCAGCGTCATGGACGCGGCCGACAGCGGAGCCGCCATTCAGCACTGCAAGGAAACCCTGGGCATCGGCAAGGGCGACCGCACGTTTCCGCGTACCCAGGCCGTCATCGGCCTGCTCAGCAAAGCCCGCAACAAAGAACTGGACCTGGAAGAGATACTGCGGCGCGAGGCCCAACACCTGCTGCCCCACGCCGCGGACCTGGCGCGCCTGGGCGAGGCCTACGCCGCCTATCGGCGGGAACACGCCCTGCTGGACTACGACGATCTGCTGTTTGAACTGGAGGCCATGCTGCGCGAACGGCGCGACGTGCTGGAGCTTCAGCGTCGGCGTTTCCGTCAGATTCTGGTGGATGAGTATCAGGACACCAACAAGGTTCAGGCCCGACTGGTGCGACTCCTGGCCGGAGAGTCCGATACCGGAGGCAACGTCATGGCCGTGGGCGACGATGCCCAGTCCATTTACGCCTTTCGAGGGGCCACGGTGCACAACATTCTGGATTTCCCCCGTCTTTTTCCCGGCACGCGCATTGTGCGTTTGGAGGAGAATTATCGTTCGATCCAGCCCGTGCTGGACGTGGCCAACGCCGTGCTTGAAAACGCGCCGGAAGGTTACCGTAAACGTCTGTTCTCGCGGCGCGAGGTGCCCGACGGCGCGGCCGTGCGTTTGTATCGTCCTTTGAGCGATTTGTCCCAGGCCCAACTGGCCGCGCGCCGCATCGAGGAACTGCTGGACCGTTGCCGTCCCCGCGACATCGCCGTGTTGTTCCGGGCGGGCTATCAGTCCTATCATCTGGAAGTGGAGTTGAACAAACGGGGGATACGCTTCCGCAAATACGGCGGTCTGCGCTACGCCGAAGCCTCCCACGTCAAGGACGTGCTGGCCTTCGCCCGCCTGGTGGTCAATCCGCTGGACCTGCCCTCCTTCGAACGGGTGGCCGCTCTGTCCCGGGGCATAGGTCCCAAAACATCGCGCAAGCTGTACGATCTGGCCTCGCGCGGAGAGCAGGCAGCTCTGGCCAAAGCCTGCGCCCGTTATCCCGAATTCCGGGCCGACATCGAATTGGTCACGGCTCTGCGGCTGAAGGCGGCTTCGCCCGAGCGGGCGGTGGACGATATTTTGGAGCACTACCGGCCCCGCCTGGAGACTCTTTACCCCGACGACTGGCCCCGCCGCCTCCAGGGCTTGGAGGAACTGTCCACCATCGCCGCCACCTATGACGATCTGGCTCTGTTCATCGGCGATCTGTCGCTGGAAAGCCCGGAGGAGCAGGAGCAGGAAGAGGAACTGGAAAGAGTGGTGCTGTCCACGGTGCATTCGGCCAAGGGGTTGGAATGGTCCGCGGTGCTGATCATCGATTTGGTGGAGGATCGCTTTCCTTCCCGTCACGCTCTGACCCGCCCCGACGATTTTGAGGAAGAACGTCGGCTGATGTACGTGGCGTGCACCCGCGCCCGCGATACCCTGGATTTGTTCGTGCCCATGACGTTGTTCAATCGGGCTGCGGGCGGCCAGGAACCGGCCACGCCCAGTCCCTTTGTGCGCGAGTTGCCCCTGGACGACCTGGAGGAAATCTACGAGGGCTACGGCGGCGCGGTGTCCCGCCGCAGTTCCCGGGCCGCCGCGCGGTCCGACACCTTGCCCGGCGTCATGTTTTCACCCCTTTCCGCCCTTGCCCGACCTCGGATGGAGCAGCCCGAGCCCCCCGAGGATTTCGGCCCGTCGGAAGGCGAAGAGAGCGAGGAACTTCCCCGTGCCCGCCGCGCCCGTCGGGCGGTCGATCCGGATGCCGACTATCTGGCCGCGGTGGCCGCCGATCCCAACGCTGAAATTCCGCCCGACGCCGGTCGCGGCGTCAGGTCCTGTCGTCTGGGGTACTGCCGTCACCGGGTCTTCGGTCGGGGCAAGATCGTGGAGGAATTGCCCCCGGATAAGTACCGGGTCAATTTTCCGGGTTTTGGCCTCAAGGTCATTTTGGCCGCGTATCTGAGTCTGGAAAGTTCCTAAAATTCTTAGTAACTACGGTAAGAAAAGCAGGTTTTGAACAAAGCGGACAATCCAGGGAGAAGGCGATCCCGGCCGGAAGCGGCGTGGCGTCAACTCCCTCCCGACGGAGTGTCGCCGCCTTCGGACGTCCCTCGCGTAGCGGGGCGTCCGCCCCGACCAGGGGGGCCGGACCTTTGGGCGGACTTGGGCGCTCCCTCCAAGTCTCCCTCGTTCGCTCCGGGGTAAAAGTTCCTATTATTTTTTATAAAAACAAAGAGAAAGCTGAGTTTTGCACAATGCGAACCCCCCGCAGTGAAGACGATATTCTTGCCCTGCTGGCCGAGCATTTTCCTGTGCTCCACCCCGATTTGCTGGTGGGGCGGGGCGACGATTGCGCCGTGTTGCGGCCGGGCGGCCCTTTGGCCGTCACCTGCGACGTGTTCGTCGAAGACGTTCACTTCCGTCGTCGTTATTTTTCCGCCGCCGATATCGGGCACAAGGCCCTGGCGGTCAATCTCAGCGACGTGGCGTCGGCCGGAGCCCGACCCACAGGGTTTATGCTGGGGCTGACCCTGACCGGACGCGAGGACGAAACCTGGTTGCACGGTCTGGCCGAGGGTATGGCGGCCTTGGCCCGGCGTTGGGGGGTAGGGTTGGCAGGGGGCGATCTGGCGCGGGCGGCCGGATTGCATTTGTGCGTCACGGCCTGGGGAGAGCTTCCGGCCGATCTGGTTCACGGCTTGCGCCGAGCCAGGGCGCGGGAAGGTGACGTGGTGTTCATGCTGGGAAGTCCGGGGTTGGCTCGGGTGGGGCTGAGCCTCCTGGAGGCCGCCGTCGGACCGGATGAGGCGGCCGCTGTTCGGGCTGCGTGGCCTGCGGCCTGCGCGGCGCATGTGCGACCTGAGCCGTTGGTGGCCGAGGGGATGGTGGCGGCCCGGCTGGCGGCTCGGGACCCGGATCGCTTTTCCCTGATGGACGTTTCGGACGGACTGGCCCGCGATATTCCCCGGCTCCTGGGCGGACATGGAGCCGTTCTTGAACTGCCCTCGGATTTTTTGCCGGATGAAGTGCGACGCTACGCCGACGAGCGCGGACTGGACGCGGCTTCATTCGCGTTTGAAGGCGGTGAGGATTACGCCCTGGCGGGGACCTGTCCGCCCGGACTGTGGGACGACGTGGCGAGGGCGTTGCCTTCGGCCCGGCGCCTGGGCGTGGTCGCGGGTCGGGAGATTATCCTCAACGGTTGCCGCCGGTCGGGCGGGGGCTTTGATCACTTTGCCTGAAATTCAAGCGCAGAGTAAGGTGAGCAACAAGGGTCTGTCATATTCAATGGACAATATCGTTTGTTTTTTTATCTTCTTATAGAAAAGAACAAAGGCAAAAGTCAATGAACTTAATAAATACGCCTACTTTAAATACGGATAGATTGATTTTAAGAAAATTTGACGAGTCTGATATGGAGGCTTTGTTAAAAATATACGGCGATAGAGAGGTTAATACTTATCTGCCTTGGTTTCCCTTGCTCTCTATGGAGGAGGCGGAAATTTTTTTCGAAGAAAGATACAGGCGCGAATATAAAAAACCATCCGGATATAAATACGCTATCTGTTTAAAAAGCAACAATACACCCATAGGATACATACATGTAAGTACAGATGAGAGTCATGATTTTGGGTATGGATTATGCCGGGAATTTTGGCATAAAGGTATTGTAACCGAAGCCGGACAAGCGGTTGTTGAACGGTTGAAAGAGGATGGCATGCCGTACATTACCGCTACCCATGATATTAATAACCCTCGCAGCGGTAAAGTGATGCAACGTTTGGGCATGTGGTATGCATACTCGTATGAAGAACAGTGGCAGCCTAAAAATATATTGGTAACTTTTCGTATGTATCAGTTGAATCTTGATGGATATAACAAAAGAATATATTGGGGCTATTGGGATAAATCGTCTGTACGGTTTAAGGAAAACGGGTTGTTTGTGGAATAACAATGGCGAAAAAGGGGGCGTTTTGTCCGCTTGCGGGGCGGCTGCGAGACGAGCTTGCCGCACGACGCAAGACGGGTTATTTTCGAGCAATCTTGTCTTTATGAGGCCCCGCTATGCGTTATTACCTCCACGACCCGTCCGCGCGCGATCCGCGTGCGTTGCCGCCCGCTCTGCCCATGATGGGGGCGGCCTTTATTCTGTTTTTGGTGGTGGGGGTGTTCACCGGGCGCAACATCCAGCAGACCGAGCAGTCCGTGTCCCGTCTGCTGGCGGAGCGGGGCAACGCCATCATTGAAATTTTTGAAAGCAGCCTGCGCAGCGATATGCGCACCCGTTCCGGGGTACGCGTGCAGGAACTGCTGGAGGACCTCACCGCGCGCGAGGATATTCTGTTTGTGGCCGTGACCCTGGATGACGGGGTAATCGTGGCCCATAGCAATCCCGGCCGGGTGGGACAGCGTCTGCGGGTGGACGGCAGGCCCGTGGACGCGGAAACTTTGGCCGAACTGCATGAGCGTGAGGAGGGCGAAAACGGAAGCGCCTGGGCCGTCATGCGCATGGAAGGGCAACGCGCCTTTGTGGTGCATCGCGCCCTGTTCCGGCCCCAGGGCGACATTTTGCAAAAGCCCGTGCCGCTCCCCCATTCGGAATTGGCGTATCCGGGGTACGGTCGCCGGTCATCCATACTGACGCCCGAACCGCTCCAGGTGTTCGTAGGGCAGGATGCCCGCCCTCTGCAGTCCATGCAGGAGCAGAACATGCGCTCCGCGCTGCTGTCCGGCATGCTGGTCCTGTTAACCGGACTCACCGGACTGATGGCTCTTCGGTATTTCGAGCGGGGTATGGAATCGCGCCGTCGTATGCGGGTGGCGGAAAGCCTGGCCCAGAGCATGGTGGACGAGGTCAAGCGCCTGGAAAAGGAGATGCGCCGCCGCGAAAAGCAGGCCGCCGTGGGCGATCTGGCCGCGGGGGTGGCCCATGAGCTGCGCAATCCGTTGAGTTCCATCAAGGGGTACGCCACGTATTTCGGCAGCCGTTTTCCCGAGGGCAGCGAGGACCGTGAGGCCGCGCGGATCATGGTGCAGGAAGTGGATCGCCTCAACCGGGTCATTACCGACCTCATCGGCGTTACCCGTCCCACCGACATCCATCCCGCCCCTACCGACATGGGCCGCCTGGTGGACGACATTCTGAGGTTGTTGACCCAGGATGCGGGCCAGCGCGGCGTGGAATTGCGGCGCGAAGGGGCTTCGGTTTTCGCCTGGATCGACCCCGACCGTCTGCGCCAGGCTGTGCTTAACGTGTGCCTGAACGCCGTGGAGGCCATGCAGGACGGCGGAGTTTTGCTGCTGCGTCTGTCCGCCGACGAAAACCACGTTATGCTCGACGTGGTGGATAACGGCCCCGGCATCCCCCCCGAACTGCTCAGCCGCATTTTTGATCCTTACTTCACCACCAAAAGTCAGGGCACCGGCTTGGGACTGGTCATCGTCATGAACATCGTGGAAGCTCATGGCGGTTCGGTACAGGTGACTTCCGAGCCGGACCAGGGTACCACGGTGCATTTTTCTCTGCCTCGCCGGGCGCCGGAACCGCGGGGGCCCGCGCCCTCAACGTCCGAAAGCTCCTCCGAGCCAACCCGTCCGGACCTGCCGGACTTTCCCCATAAGGACACCGCGTCATGACAACTCAGCCGCTTATTCTTATTGTAGACGATGATCAGCCCCACCGGTCCATGTTGCGTACCGTACTGCGTGGATGGGGCTACGGCGTGGAGGAGGCGGACGACGGCACCACGGCCGTGGCCCTGGTGCGCGAGCGGGCCTTCGACGCCGTACTGACCGACGTGCGCATGGCTCATATGGACGGCATTACCACCCTCAGCCAGATCCGGGCCTGGAATCCGGCCATTCCGGTTTTGATCATGACCGCCTGGTCCTCGGTGGAAAGCGCGGTGGACGCTCTGCGTTTGGGGGCTTACGATTACCTGACAAAGCCCCTGGATTTCGACGTGTTGCGCCTGTCCCTGGAACGTGCTCTGGACCACACCCGGTTGGCTACGGAAAACCAGGAGTTGCGCCGCCGTCTCACCAATCAGGAGTCGCCCATCCTCGGCCGCAGCCGGCCCGTCCGTGAGTTGGTGGAAATGGTGGAGACCGTGGCCCCCACCGAAGCCACGGTGCTTATCACCGGCGAGTCGGGCACGGGCAAGGAACTGGTGGCGCGCGCCATCCAGAGCGCCAGTCTGCGTAAGGACAAGCCTTTTGTGACTATCAACTGCGCGGCTTTGGCGGAAAATTTACTGGAATCCGAATTGTTCGGGCATGAAAAGGGGGCCTTTACCGGCGCGGATCGTCGTCGCGAAGGGCGGTTCGTGCAGGCCGACAAGGGCACGTTGTTTCTGGATGAAATCGGTGAAATGCCCCTCAGCCTTCAGGCCAAGTTGTTGCGGGTGCTCCAGCAGGGCGAAGTGCAGCGGGTGGGCAGCGACGAACCGTTGACTGTGGACGTGCGCGTCATAGCGGCCACCAACCGGGTGCTGGCCGATGAGGTGGCGGCCGGACGTTTCCGTGAGGATCTGTTCTACCGGCTTAACGTCATCGGGCTGGAAGTGCCGCCTCTACGGGCCCGACAGGAGGATATTCCGCTGCTGGCGGCGGCTTTTCTGGAGCGTCACGCGGCGGCCAACCGCAAGTCGCTCAAGGGGTTTACGCCTCAGGCCATGGATGCCATGCTGCGTTATTCGTGGCCGGGCAATGTGCGCGAACTGGAAAACGCCGTGGAGCGGGCGGTGATACTGACCACCACGGACTACGTGACGGAACGGGCGCTGCCCCTGACGGTGCAGAACGCGCCTCCGGCGGCCGAGGACGACCTGTCCGCGCTGGGCAGCATGTCCTTGGAGGACGTGGAGAAGAAGGCCATTGAAGCCACCCTGCGCGAAACCGAGGATAATAAGAGCGAAGCGGCCAGACGCCTGGGCATCACCAGGGCGACCCTGCACAGCAAGTTGAAAAAGTACGGCCTGGAATCCTGATTCGCTGACGTCGCTCCCCTTCCTGCGCGCGTTGCCTTACAGACGGATCGGGGATGCTCCCTGTTTTTCCGTTCGAAACGGGAGCGGTTCTATTCGCATCCATTTTTTGTCGGAGGCGACGTCAGCCGTTTTTGTCGGGGTATCCTTAACTCTATAAGTTCAGGGAAATTTCGGGGTTGGACAGTGCGGTGAGGAACAGCGTTCTTTGTCGTCCACGAGGCCGTTCCGCTACGACAACGGGCGTCGGATTCCCAAGCGGGCGCAACGGCTGTGAAAGGTTCGTAGCTTGACTCCCAGAAGGCGCGCCGTGTGGGCTTTGTTGCCGTTGCAATGAGCCAACGCTTGGAGAATATAGGCCCGCTCGGCCTGTTCCAGCATTTTTTTCAAGGGCGAAAAGGCCGCCTCTGTCTTCGTGTTGCGTTCGGGATCCGTTTCGCGCTCCGTAAACAGGGAGGGGGCAAATGAGGATTCCGCCATCCGCTCCGTAGGCGCGATGAACTGAACCTGCCCTGTAGCCAGGTAACGCAGAATGACGTTCTGCAACTCGCGTACATTGCCGGGCCAGTCGTAGGCCAGGAAAAGCCGGACAAGTTCCTCGGGAATCCGGACTTTGGCATCCAGGGGACTGAATTTGGCGAAAAAGAACTCGATGAGTTTGGGCAGATCCTCCTTGCGTTCCCGCAAGGGAGGCACGGGAATATCCACCACGAAGATGCGGTAGAAAAAATCCTCACGCAAAGTTCCCTCGCGCACCATCTGTATCAGGTCGCGGTTGGTGGCGCAGATCAGGCGCACGTCGCCGGCCAAGGACCTGGTGCCGCCTACGGGCGTGTACCGCTTGTTTTCCACGGCGTGCAACAGTTTGGCTTGCATGGCGGGATTGAGTTCAGCCACTTCATCAAGGAACAGAGTGCCCCGGTGCGCCGCGCCCAAAAAACCCTGTCGATCGCCGGTGGCGCCGGTAAACGCACCCTTGGCGTATCCGAAAAATTCGCTTTCCAGCAGTTGTTCCGGAATGGCCGCGCAGTTGACCATGACAAAAGGATGGTCGCGACGGGGGCTGACGTCGTGGATGACACGGGCCAGCAGGCTTTTGCCCGTGCCCGTTTCGCCCAGGATGACCAGATTGGTGTCGGTTTTGCCCATTTGCACGGCCAGGGACATGGTTTTGCGCATGGCCGGACTTTCGCCGAAAAAAACGGCATCCTGGCGGCTGATTTTTTCCAGCAACTGAGCATTTTCTTTTTCTAAACGGGCTCGTTCGTCCTCCAGCTCCTGCTCCTTGAGCACAGCGTCGGTGACGTCGACCATAGTGCTGAGGAGGGCGGTCTGGTTTCCCCATGGAAAAACCACGGGGTGCCCCTCCACATGACGCACCCGGCCGTGAACGCGGTAGCGCCAGCGGTACACGGCATTGGGTTTCAGGCCCGCGTGATTGTTCGCGTTGAGTTCCTGAAAACGCGCCTGGTCGGCTTCGTCGATGAAAGTGCCCACAGGCAGGCCGATCATAGCCTCGGGCGACTCGTAGCCCGTCATGGCGGCATAGGCCTGGTTGGTGGCCTGGATGCGGGACTGGAGCACCAGGGCCACGGGCAAGGGAAATTTGTCAATCAGGGTTTGAACTATGGGAGAGGCGATGGTGAACTGGGCGAGGCTGACCGCCTGGAACATTTGATAGGCACCCGTCGTTTCCCCCTGCGCTCCGTAAAGCAAGCCGGCCTGTGTCCACAGCGTCGTTTCCCCTTTCAGCGGACGTTCGATGCGAAGGATACAGGAAACCGCCCCTCCTTCGTGTCGGGTCAAAGTAGCTCTATACGCTTTTTCCAGACTTGCTTCATCACCGTGCAGCAGCATATCCGCCAGCAGAGGACGGGGACTGAAATAAAAAGCCCGCCAATGTCGGCGTGTATGGAGAACCTCCGATTCGGCCAGCCCCGTTTGGAGTTCACAGGCGGTATTCCAGAAATTGACGACCCCCTTTTGATCCAGGGTAAACAACGGGAGAGCCGTGGGCAGGGTGAGGTCTTGCATGGAATGGAAATAAAGTGCAAAAAATTACATGGAGTGCTGAAAATTGCGTTATCATATTATTGCCTATGATGGAAGCCTTTTGCCGTGTATGGTTTTTAGGGTGATAAGCGGTATAATTAATTATTTTTTTATAGATTATTTATTGGGGGTAAGGTGTATGGAGTTGCCGGCAAAATCGGAGGTCTCGAAACTAGGAAGCCGGTTTGACGCAACTTCGTCCTGAAGGGGGGGGCGCCATATTGCTCTACACGATGGCGCGCCGTAACCGCGAAAAAGGGCCTCTTCACGGTCATCCGACGGCGTCCCCCCCTGGCGGTTTTGTCGCCGTCGGCGGAGCGAACGACGCAAAGCGAGACTTGCCGTCTGCCTGTTTAGATTAGTGTAAAAAACGGCATTGTGTAACGCTTTGGAATTGAAAAATGCGAAGCTGTATTTTATAGAGCAATATTATTAAAATATATAGGGACCGTCCCTGCT
>ERZ894232.852-NODE-852-length-35820-cov-15.498672_pt1 | contig 35820 bp, 28 predicted proteins | sample MGYA00380296_ERZ894232 | MGnify/ENA primary metagenome ERZ894232 (study PRJEB32331, sample SAMN06328433) | human gut metagenome | biome: human gut microbiome; feature: stool | host: Homo sapiens | collected 2014-08-14 ...
GGGGCTGCCGACTTTATCGGCAGCCTCAGGCGCCCCGATTGAAATCGGGGCGCCTTTTTGCTTGTAGCTGTGATTAGTGTGAAATGTTACTTCGCGGCGCGCTTTTCCACCGGATTCTCACTGAGCATTTCCACCCAGTTGGGCAACTTGTATTGCACCGTGGTCATATCCTTGCCCTTGAAACCGGAGAAGTCCACGGGGTAGAACATGGCTTTGTGCAGGCCCTGACCGGCGTCCACCGAACCGTGATCGCTGGAGGTATAGTACACCGTATCGTTATAAACCGGGTTGACGAATTCCCACACGATACTCTTGTCCGGAGCAATCTCGATGACCGAGCTGCCGGTGGTCAGCGTCAGCAGATAGTGGCCGTTGGGCATCTTGTTGATGCCGCTCTGGTGCGAGCTGTAATACGTGCCCTTCTGCACGCCGACGTTGTTGGAACCCCACTCGAAAACGACGGAATCCTTGACGGGGTCGATTTCATAAAACCCGGTGGCCGGGCCGGTGGGCCGGTTGGTGGCGTTGTGCAGCACGGTAATGGTGTCGTCCGCCGTCCAGTCGGGGGCATGAGGCCCGAACAGCCGCTGATCGTTGTCGTTGCCGTAGCTCTGGCCGCCCAGCTCGCCGGCGCCGTAGTTGTAGGGGTTGCCCCAACGATACACCAGTTTGCGGGTGGCGTAGTCGACGACGTACACTTCGCCCAGAGCGCGGGAGGTGAAGGTCACCTGCTTGGTACGCGGGTTGTAGGCCACGCCGTTGCAATGGGTCCAGTCGGAGCCGGACTCGCCGAAAGAAGCGGTGATGGGCAGGAACCTGTTGATGTTCCAGCCGTTGTAGTCGTCTTTATCGCCGGTGTTGTCCCAAATCCGGAACTCCCATACAGTATTGTGATCGCGATCCACTTCACGGATCATATCGCACCAGATGCCGTCGCGCTTGATGCGCGGGATGTTGCGGTTCGGATCGTCCACGTTCAAACCCTTGGCCACGGCTTCTTCATACGTATGATGCTCCCAGACCAGGAACATATAGTTCCCGTTGGGCATCACTTCAAAGGTATGATGGCTCATTTCTTTGCCGGGTTCATAGATGTCGTGCGACCAGACCAGGTTGCCGTCCCAATCGAATTCCTCAAGCCGACCGCTGGAGCCGCCGTACAGGTTGAATTCATTCTTTGTCGGCAGGCGCGCGGCGCGGGCCAGATTGCCGTTGGGCAGCAACTCGGCGGAAAAGCCCAGCCACTCGCTGGGCCACGAATGCACCACGTTGCCCTGCTTGTCCATCAGGTACGTGTTTTTGTTTTCCGCATGGCAGACCAGCACATAGCCGGGAGTCGCTTCCGGCTCGTCCTGGAGCACGCCAAGAAAGCCTTTGAAAGCCTCATAAGCTCCGGCGGGCGCGGCCAGAACCATCGTCATGCCCGCCGCCAGCAGCAGGGAACTGATACGCTTCATATGTCAACCTCTGTCGGTTTTTATCGGTGTTCGGGGCAGCTCCGGCCTCGGGCGGAAAGCCGTCCGCCGAAGTCTCATATCGTCCGTACGGAGTCTAGTAACGACCCGGCAGCAACGGAGTCAGAGGCACCCAGTGTCTGGGCACAGGATTTTGGTTCAACTGAACCACCCAATTGGGCACACTGTACAGCACAGTGGACAAATCCTTACCCTTGAAGCCGACGAAATCCGGCGCATAGAACATGGCGCGGTGGATGCCGCCGCCGTTCTGTCCATGACCGCTGGAGGTTTTGTAAATCTTGTCCTTGGACCAGGGAGACACGAATTCCCACAACAGGCTGCCGTCTTTGCCGGAAATTTCCAGAATATGGGCGCCGGTGGTGGCGGTTATCAGGTAGTTGCCGTTGGGCATTTTGTTCACGCCGGACTGATAGGCGGAATAAAAGTTGGAACGGGCGGCGGATCGATCCATGGTGCGCAGCTTGTTGGCATACCACTCGAACACGACCTTGTCGTTCTTGTAATCCAGTTCGACAAAGCCGGTGCCTACACTGTTGGGACGCTGGTTGCCGTTGTCCAGAATGGTGATATTGCCTTCCACGGTCCAGTCCGGAGCATGGGGGCCGAACAGCTTTTGATCGCCGTTGTCGCCCTGGTTGGAGGGGCGGCGGCCCTGGCCGTAGTTGTAGGGATTGCCCCAGCGGTATTCCAGCTCGCCGGTGGCATAGTCGATCACATACACTTCGGACAGGTTGCGGGACGTGACGGCCACTTTGTTGGTTTTGGGATTATAGGACACGCCGTTGAAATGCGTCCAGTCCGGCCCCGCATAGGCGCGGTTATGTTCGGGCGGATTGAACCGGTTGATGTCGATCTGATTGTATCCGGTGCCTATGTGATCCCACACATGCCATTCCCAAACGACTTTCTTGTCATGGTTGACTTCCATGATGTAGTCGGGCCAGATGCCCTTGACCATATTTTTGCCCATACGGAAACCGTCTTTGAAAAGACAACGGCCGCCGTAGTCGGGGTCCATCCCCTTGGCCAGGGCATCTTCGTAGCTCTTGTATTCCCACACAAGAATCATGTAGTTGCCGTTGGGCATCACCTCAAACGTGTGATGGCCGACCCTGACGCCTTCTTCATAAACCTGGTAGGACCACACCACTTCGCCGTCCCAGTTGAATTCCTCAATCAGACCGGCGGCTCCGCCAAAATTGGGCCCCGCTTCCGGCAATCTGGAATGGCGGGCCAGATTGCCGTTGGGCAGCAATTCAGCATAAAAAGCATCGTATTTGCTGACCCACTCATGGACGACGTTACCGTCTTTGTCCATCAAATACGTAGTTTTGCAGTTCTGAGGAGCGATCAGAACATAACCTTCCGTCGCGTCAAGTTTATTCTGCAGAACTCCCAGGGGACCTTTAAATGCCTGATAGGCAGACGCCGGCGCGGAAAGTGCCAGAGTCAACCCCAGGGCTAATAGGGTCAAACCGATACGCCTCATACATGTCCCTCCCTAAATAAAACGGACGATTTTAGGCCCTTATCTAAAAACTCTCCTGAAAAAGGCCCGGATGTTTCCATATATCACTTGTGAATTATATGATCAATAGGGTCCACAAAAGAGGCGGCAACTTTGAAAGCAGAATTTTTATCAGGATTATTTAGTCAATAATTTAATAGAATTGAAAGACTGCTGACGGGCTATTCATGGGAAATCCTCCATATATATTTTTAAAATATTAAAAATATTATTTATATTAATTATATTAAACAATAAATTTTTTTTAACACTACCTTCAAAAATTTTTTATTACGCAGTCAGAACAACATTCGTTGACAAATAACATTAAACGGTAATATTATAACAATAAAACATACTTGCAATACTCTTTCTATAATTTAATTAAAATATAATTCTATATTTTTTATATAATCCACATCCAATACATATTACTAACGTATTTTATCCCTATCTTTATTTTATTCACTATTTACTATACCTATACATATTACATTCAACAATAATTAAACCCATACTAATGGAAGACTAGAATACAATATTGAACATTTCATAATCAAATTATAACTATAACATTATGTTTATTCCTCTGAATTATACAGATACAGAAGTCGGAACAGGCGACAAATTCTCCGGCTGTAAATATATTTACAGCAAAATATCTAAAAAAAAACGCTCCCATAAGAAAAACCCGCCCGGCTTACGCCGGACGGGCCATACAGCAACTTACGGGAACGACGCCCGTCGCCAGTGAAAATCGCTTTTTTGTAAAAAGAAGCTCTCTCAAATCACGCCTGCGCGCGTAGCCTCCCTACGGCTGAAATATCCGCGAGTCAGCGCCCCATATCCTCGATATCGGCGTCGGCCAACAAGGCCTCAAGGTCGAGCAGGATGAGCAGGCGATCGTCCAACTTCCCCACTCCCTCGATATATTCGGAGCCGATGCCCGCCACCACGGGAGGTGCCTGTTCCACGGTGCTTTCCGGAATGCGCAACACTTCGGATACCGCGTCCACCAAAAAACCCACCACGTTTTGGTTCAGCTCCATAACGATGATGCGCGACTGGCTGTCCAAGGGCATTTCGGGCATGTTGAAGCGCTTGCGCAGGCCGACCACCGGCAATACCTTGCCGCGCAGATTGATAACGCCTTCAATGAAGGACGGCGCGTTGGGCACCTGAGTGATCTGCACCAGGCGGATAATTTCATTGACCACCAGTATTTTGACGCCAAATTCCTCTTCACCCAGCCGGAACGTGACCAGTTGCAACAGGTTGGCGTCTTCCGCGTCGTTTCTGTCGTGTTCCGCGCTTGCCGTGGCCTGGCTCATGGAAGCCCCTCCCTACATTAAGTTCACCATGTTTTTCGGTCGAAACGTCGTCTGACTTTACCGGCCCGGCCGCCCCGGGCAAAGCGGGCTTCCTTTGCCTTATTGCAGTCGATAAACCGGGGCGTCGCCGTCCGTGAAGTCGGATTCGTCCTCCCGGTCCACGCTGTTGAACAACACGCCCACATTTTCCACTTCAATCTGCACCGTATCCCCCGGCGCGATGGGCCCCACCCCCTTCGGCGTGCCGGTCAGGATGACGTCGCCGGGGGTCAGGCTCATGATTCCAGACAAATAACTTATCAATTCCAAAGGATTGGCAATCATATCCCGTAGTATGCCCTGCTGCCGTACCTCGCCGTTGACCACCGCGCGCACGGCCGAATCCTCGGGGGGCATTCCGGTTTCGATCCACGGCCCCAACGGGCAAAAGGTATCGTAGCCCTTGCAACGGCCGAACATACGTTCGCCCTGCTGCAGATCGCGGGCGGTCACATCGTTGGCGCAGGTATAGCCGAACACGTATCCGGCCGCCTGTTCGGGCGATACATGGCGGCAGTGCTGACCTATGATCACGGCCAGTTCGGCCTCATAGTCGATGCGCCCCACGTTGCGGGGCAACAGTATGGTCTGACCGTTGCCCAGCAGGCTGCTGGGCGGCTTGAGGAAAAAAGAGGGTTCGGCGGACAGGGGCATATCGATTTCGGCCGCGTGATCGCGAAAATTAAGTCCCACGCAGATAATTTTGGACGGCGCCACCAGCGGCATAAGGCTCACTTCAGACATGGGCAGGGGCTCGGCATAGCCCAGATTGCGCTGAAGACAGGTCAACATTTGGTCTTCGCCCAAAGAGGCGTAAAAAACCCGACCGTTGTGGCGAACGCGGATAATGCGCATGAAAAACCTCGCGGAGAGCTAAAACCCGTTCCGGCTTCGTTACACGGCCGTTACGATGGGCACCACGATGGGGTCGCGGTCCAGCACATCGCGGAAAAAACGGCGCAGGCTGGACCGTATGCGATCCTGAAGTTTGGGCAAATCATAGGGAGACATGGTTTCCAGATGATCAAGCACCAGACACTTGGCGTCTTCCAGCAGGTGGCTGTACTGCTGCTCGAATACAAAACCGCGCGAGATCATCTCCGGCCCGTGCAGCACCTCGCCGGTTTCCTCGGCAATGACCAGCACCACCACCACCAGCCCTTCCCCGCCCAGAATGCGCCTTTCTTTGAGCACCAGACGGCCCACGTCGCCCACGCCCTTGCCGTCCACCAGCACGGATTCGACGGGCACGGAAGGATCGCGGCGACAGCCGTCGGCGGTCAGTGTAATGGGCTGGCCGTCCTCCAGGATCAGAATATTATCGGACTGCACTCCACACTCCTCGGCCAGGCGGGCATGCAGAGCCAGATGACGGTATTCGCCGTGGACAGGCACGAAGTATTCCGGCTGCACCGTGTCCAGCACGGCCCGCAGCTCGTCGCGACAGGCATGCCCCGTGGCGTGGATGGTACGCCGGGCATCGTGATAAACCTTGGCCCCCTGACGGTACATCTGATTGATGACTTTGGACACGGCCCGGGCGTTGCCCGGTATGACGCGCGAAGACATAATCACCGTATCTCCGCTTCGGAGCGAAAGCTGCTTGTGCTCGCCGTTGGCGATGCGCGTCAGGGCCGACATGGGTTCGCCCTGAGTGCCCGTAGCCAGGATGACGGTTTTTTCGGGCGGCAATGAAGGCAGACCGGCGTAGTCGGTATGCAGATTGTCGGGCCGCTCCAGCAGCCCCAAAGCCACGGCTTTTTCGATGTTGGTGGCCAGACTGCGGCCGCTGACCAGCACGGCCCGATCAAACTCGCGGGCCAGCTCCAGCACCGAACGGACGCGATCGATATGGCTGGAAAACAGGGTAATGACGATGCGGCCCTCGGCCTCGGCAAAAATGTCGCGCAGGGTGTCGCGCACTTCGCGTTCGGGCCGGGAATGGCCCTCGATCTCCACGTTGGTGGAATCGGCCAGCAACAGGCGCACGCCCTCCCGCCCGGCGAAGGAGGCGAAGTCGTCGCACAGGGAACAGGGGTCGCCCAGGGGCACGGTGTCCAACTTGAAGTCGCCGGTGTGGATGATGCGGCCCACCGGCGTTTCCACGGCCAGGGCATAGCCTTGGGGAATGGAATGACAGACCGGGATAAAATGAAAGGTGAGATCGCCAAGAGTGACGGAATCCCGGGCGTTGACCGTGATCAGTTCCGCCCGCTCCAAAAGATTGTGCTCGGCGAGCTTGTGCTCCGCCAGGGCCAGGGTGAACGGCGATCCGTACAGGCGGACACGCAGACTTTTGCACTGGATGAGAAGCCAGGGCAAGGCTCCGATATGATCCTCGTGACCGTGGGTCAGAACGATGTCCAGTGTACGCTCCGTGTCCGCGAACAGCGACTCGAAGCGGGGAATGACCACATCCACGCCCCATAGATAATCGTCCGGAAACATGAGCCCGCAGTCCACCAGCGCGACGCCCCGCCCGGTTTCCCACTTCTGGCAGTTGAGGCCTATTTCGCCGAGGCCCCCCAGGGGGGTGATGGTCAAATACGATTCCGACATGCAAGCTCCAGGCCCCCCGGTCGGAGGCTATGGTTGTTTTTAGCGCAATGCCGGGCCCGGCACAAGCGGCTGTTGCAAGCGCGGGCCGCAGACGGCTTGCGCCTTTTTCAAGAATGCGGGCGGGCCCGGCGGCTTTGCCAGTATTCCCGACCCGGTTCCCGGTGTATAGGATTTTTCGCGGACCGCGCCCCTTGTCAGACGGCAGCCCATGCGCTAGTCCTGATTCTCCGTTCAGCACCGGAGTTGCGCATGACTTTGTTGTCCCTTTTTGCATTGGCCCTGGCGCTGGCCATGGACGCCTTCGCCGTGGCCGTGGCTACGGGCATACGTCTGGGCGTGGTCACAGGGCGCCAGGTATTTCGCCTTGCCTTTCATTTCGGCCTGTTTCAGTTCCTTATGCCGTTGGCGGGCTGGTTTCTGGGCTTGACCGTGCGCGGTTTCATCGAGCGATGGGATCACTGGGTGGCCTTCGCCCTGTTGGCCTTCATCGGCGTCAATATGTTGCGCGAAGCGGCTTCCCGCCGGGACGGGGCGGAAGAAGAGCAACGTCATGCCGCCGACGCCCTGGCCCATCCCGCCGATCCCACCCGGGGCTTTTCGCTGCTTATGTTGTCCGTGGCTACCAGCATCGACGCCCTGGCCGTAGGCCTGTCCTTCTCTCTGCTGAACATGTCGGTGTGGTTCCCCGCCGCCGTCATCGGGGTGGTATGCTGCGTCCTCACAGCCCTTGGCCTGTGGCTGGGCAAAACCCTGTCCCGTGCCGAAATTCTGGGGCGCCGGGCCGAACTGGCCGGGGGCTTGGCGCTGCTCGCCATCGGTTTCAAAATTCTGTACGAGCACGGCGTATTCGGGGCTTGATTCCGCGTATCGACGCCGCGCCGGCCCCATTTCAGCCCCATCGAGGAGTCGGCCGAAAATCGCTCAAAAAAAACGGGACGGCCTCCTTCGAGCGTTTTAACATACCCGATGCATCCTTATCGGGCGCGTTTTCCGTCCCGTAAACACTCTGCCACGGCCAAGCTTCGTTCGCTCTCTTGACAAAAGTTCCGGATGCGACCCGCTCGAATACTTTGTTACATTTCATAACTGGTCAGGGCCGGACCTGCGATGCTACAATATCCGTCAATAGAGGAGAGAACGCATGTCCGATTATTCCGAGCGCGCCGCCGGTTCCGGCCGGGAATCCGCCGAGCAGACCGAGGGCGCGGCCCTGTTGGTGGTGGACGACGATCCGGATATCCGCGATCTGCTGGCCGACTACCTGCGCCAGCATGGTTTTCGAGTGGAAACCGCGGCCGACGGCGACGCCATGTTCGCCGCCCTGGCCGCTCAAACCTTTGATCTGGCCGTTCTGGACATCATGATGCCCGGCCAGGACGGTCTGGAACTATGCCGCCGCCTGCGCGGCGGGCCGGAAGCCCAATCCTCTCTGCCCGTTATTTTTCTCACCGCCCTGGGCGAAGCCACGGATCGGGTGGTCGGCCTGGAATTGGGCGGCGACGATTACGTGGTCAAACCTTTCCAACCTCGCGAACTGCTGGCCCGTATCCGGGCCGTGCTGCGTCGCACGCAACCCGGCGCCGCCACGGGAGAAACCAAGGCGATATCCGCGCCTTCCCAGGTCAGGATGTACCGCTTCAACGGCTGGACGCTGAATCTCACGGCCCGCCACCTGGTGGACCCCACCGGAATGGTGGTCAATCTGAGCGGCGCGGAATTTCGTCTGCTGACGCTGTTTCTGGAACACCCCCAGGAAGTGCTGAGCCGCGACTTTCTTCAGGAGCAGGCCCAAGGCCGCGACGCCGACCGCAACCCCTTCGACCGCAGTCTCGACGTACAGGTCTGCCGTCTGCGCGCCCGTCTGCGCGACAATGGCCGGGAAGCCCGTTTGATCAAAACCGTGCGCGGCGACGGTTATGTCTTCACCAGCGACGTGGCCGCGGAGTGACCCCATGACGTCCCCGAATCCCGCTCCGACCGGCGGTCGTCCGCGTCGCGCGGCGCCCCGCCTGCTGCCCCGCTCCCTGTTCGGACAACTGATACTTATCTTCACCGTGGCTTTTCTGGCTTTTCTGGTCATCAGCGCCCTGCATGCGGCGGAAACCAAACGTTATTATATCCTGCGCGGCCTCATGAGCGATCGGGCGCGGCGCATGGCCGACATGGCCCTGCTGCTCGATACGGCGGGCGAGGAAGGCCGCGCCGTGCTTATCGGACGTATGAGCACCAAAGGTTTTTCCATTCATATAGAGCCGGAAGCCCCGGTCCTGCCCGCCCCGACCGCGCATGTCCGCTGGAAGGAAGGCGAAGACATGCTCGCCTCGCCCGAAAATCTGGACGAAGCGTCGGCCATGTTGGCCCGCCTGCTGGACCGGGCTTTGGCCGACATCCGCGCGGATCACAATGTGCCCCCGCTGGAGATGACCCGCCGGAAAGGCAGAGAGGACCACGATATTCCCAAGGTCGCCAAGGCCGTGGTGCGCGAAGTCAACATCCCCACCACCTGGGAAGAAATAAAGGGCACCTGGCGTCGTTTTCTCGGGCGACGCGGCCCGCACGGGGCGATCCCGCGCATTTATCAGGCCACGGTGGTCCTTCCTCTAAGCGACGGGCACTATGTGGTATTCGACGATTCCGCGCCCGGCTTTCCCATGATCCCCGACTTTCCCCTGCGGGGCATACTGCTGGTGGAAATATTCTTTGTGCTTGTCAGCCTGTTGGCCTTTTACCTCATCGTGCGCCCCCTGCGCCGCCTGGCGCGAGCGGCGGACAATTTCGGCCGCGACCTGCCCGGCACCCCGCCCCTGCCCGAAACCGGTCCCCGCGAAGTGCGCGAGGCGGCTCAGGCCTTCAATCGTATGCAACGCCGCATCCGCGACTTCGTGGACGAACGGTCCCGCACCCTGGCCGCGGTATCCCACGATTTGCGCACCCCTCTGACCCGTATGCGTCTGCGCGTGGAGCAACTGGATGAAACGCAACGCGCGCCCCTGCAAAAGGACATGGACGAACTCCAGCAACTCATGGACACCACCATCGATCTGGCCAGGGAGAGTTCAGGCGAAGATTTCGCGCCCGTGGACGTGGCCGCGTTGCTGGAAAGTCTGGTGGAAGACCGGCAGGACATGGGACAGAACGTCACGCTGGAGAACGCCGGGAGTCTGGACGAAGTGGAGCCGCTGCTGGCCCGTCCCCTGAGCCTCAAGCGCTGCCTGGGCAATCTGCTGGACAACGCCGTGCGTTACGGGGGCGGGGCCGTGGTGTCCGTGCGCAACAGCCGCGACCATCTCGAAATCGTCATCTGCGACAACGGCCCCGGCATCCCCGAAGCGGACCTGACCCGCGTGTTCGAGCCTTTTTACCGGCTGGAGCCCTCGCGTAACCGCAGCACCGGCGGCAACGGGCTGGGGCTGGCCATCGCCCGCAGCATGGCGCGACAGCACGGGGGCGACATCATTCTGAGCAACCGTCCGGAAGGCGGCCTGTGCGCGCGCCTTACCTTTCCACGCTCTTCCCGGCGGCCCTCCCGCTGATCCGACGCCCGCGCCCTCCTTCGCCCATCCGCCGCATCACGCTGTGCAAGCGGCGGATCGAGAACGGCTCGGCTGAAATCATACCGGCTCGGGACAACGATGTTCCGTCGCTCCAATTTCACGTCTGAAGCCTCCGCTTGCGTCGTTTTGTACCGGTGTTACTTTGTTTCCGTCTCTTATCCCCTTTTTGCGAGGAACGCCATGCGCATCGCCGTCCCGTTTCTGCTCTGCCTGCTGCTGACGCCCGTCGGGTTGTTCTCGCCCCGCGCGGCTTTCGCCCTTGACGCCTCCAGCCCCCGTATGACACCGGTAGTCAAAGCCGTCAGCCAGGTGGCTCCGGCCGTGGTCAACATCACCAGCACTTTGATCGAACGACGGCCCGCCACGCCCTTCGACGCTTTTTTCGGCATGCCGAACCAGCCCTACCGTTCCGAAAGCGTGGGATCGGGCGTCATTATCGACGGCGGAGAAGGTCTGGTTCTGACCAACGCCCACGTAGTCAACGGAGCCACGTCCATTTCCGTGCGTCTGCTCGACGGCCGCAGTTTCAGCGCCGACGTGGTGGGCGCCGAGCCCGATTTCGATATCGCCGTCTTGCGCCTGGACGGAGCGAAAAATCTTCCCGCCGTGCGCATGGCCGATTCTACGGACCTCATGCCCGGCGAAACCGTTATCGCCATCGGCAATCCCTTCGGCTTTTCCCACACTGTGACCACGGGCGTGATCTCCGCCCTGGACCGCACCATTCAGGCCGAGGACGGCATGTTCACCGACCTGATTCAGACCGACGCGGCCATCAACCCCGGCAACAGCGGCGGTCCGCTGCTCAATATTCTGGGCGAGCTCATCGGCATCAACACAGCCATCGACGCCCGGGGCGAAGGCATAGGGTTTGCCATCCCCATCCACAAAGCCCGCCGTGTGGTGGAGGAAATTCTGGGCAAGGGGCACGTCACTCCCTCCTGGCTGGCTCTTATCGGCCAGGACGTGGACCCGCGCACGGCCCGCGTGCTGCGCCTGCCCAGCCCCGAAGGTCTGCTGATTACCGAGGTGCTCGACGGCCCCGCCGCCAAGGCGGGCCTCAAACCCGGCGACGTGGTGCGCGGCCTGGACGGCCATCCGGTGAGCGACCGCGACGTATATCTGTCGCTGCTGCGCAATCATCAACCGGGCGACGATCTGGCGCTGGAATATTACCGCGACGGCAAAGCGGCCACGGTTACCCTGTCGCCCGCCGTATTCGACGATAAAACCGCCGAAAACCTGGCCCAACGCCGTTGGGGCGCCACGGTCAAGGACGGGCGAAACGGCGCGGTGGTCGACTCCGTGCGACCGGGGTCTCCGGCCGAAGGCCTGGGCCTGGCCAAAGGCGACCTTATCGCGGGCGTGGGCGGTCGCGCCGTGAAGGGCAAAACCGATTATCTCGACGCCTTCCGTCGCGCCTATCTGAACCAACAGATCCTGTTGCGCGTGGTGCGCGGCAACCGCGTGTACCAGGTGCGCATGGGATTGTAGGCGTCGCCTCGCGGCAGGAGAAAAATCCGGCCTGACGCCGACGCCCCGCACCCTTGCGGGCAACGGCGAAGACAGCTAGAATACTCGGCTCCGGGGCTCGGCGAAGCGCCCCGCACCGACGAGGCAGCGCGCCGACGCCGCCCGCCACACGAGCAAAGCAGGAATTTGACATGGATAATAGGGGAGAGGATCGCCGGAAACGGCCGGAAGGACGTTCGGAATTTTCGCGACCCGCCGGGGCGCGGGACGATAGACGGCCCGGCGGGTTCGATCGCGGCCGCAAACCCGGCTTTGCGCGCAGCGGCGAAGGCCGCGGTCCCAGGCCGGAACGGAACGACAGGAGCTTGGAGCGGCCCCGCGGTCCTCGCAACCGTGAACTGGCCGCCGTGCAGGAAGCGGATGAAGAGCTGCTGCGTCTTGTTATGCGCCGCGCCCGCTTGCTGGCCAAACTGCGCGTGGGCGATCGTCTGGACCCGGATATGGAAAAAGCTCTGCGCGTTTCGTGGGAGGAAAAGGCCGCGCGTCTGACTCGGGATGCCCGTCTGGCCCGCGAACTCTTCCGTTTGCTCCAGGCGGTGGAGCCTCTGAGCCGGGTCGAGGAAGAACAGGCATTTTTCAACCTCGCCCCCGTCCACAAACCGGTAGCCCTCGATCTGCCCGCCCCTGCCGACGCGGCGGCCGCGCGCTGCTGGATGGCCTTGGCGGCCGCGTCGGGCCGCACCGTCACTCTGGCCCGCGTGCCTTTGACCGACGCCGTGGTCGACGCCGTCAAAGTCCTTAATCAAATGGGCGGCCGACTGTGGTGGGAAGAAGACGGCGTCATACTCAGCCGGGGCGGCTCGGGCATGACACGGGGCATGGACAAGGTGCTCCACGTCGGCGACGACGCGCTCAACCTGTGGCTGGTCGTCGCCTTCAGCCTGAACATGCCCAGCCGCCTCAAAATCACCGGCGGTTCTTCCCTGCGTTTTCTCGACCTCGCGCCGCTGCGCCATTTTCTGCCTGAACTGAGCGCGCGCCTGACCAACGTGGTGCCCGGCCAAAACGGCCTGCCCATCCGGTTGGAATGCGCGGGCATTCTGCCCGACTCGGTGACCCTGCCCGCCGATCTGCCCCCCGATTTCCTTTCCGCCCTGTTGTTGGCGGCGCCTTTCCGAGAACGGCCGGGCCGCTTCGTGCTGCCCGAGACCGGCCCCGCCGCCAAGCCGCCGCTCCTGGATACCGTGCTGACGGTATTGGCCGAAGCCGGGGTCAAAGTGGAACGGGACGACCGCTCCATCACCGTGACGCCGGGGGCTCCCTCCCTGCCCGAAAAACCCGTCCTGCCCATAAACACCCTTCTGGGCGCGGCTCTGCTGGCCCTGCCCGCCCTGGCCGGAGGCCGGACTCGGTTGGAGGGGCTATGGGCTTCGACACGCTCCGCCGCGCTGGCCGAACGCCTGTTGAACCGAGCAGGGTTGGAAGTCCTGACGGATGCGGAGGGTATCCATTCCACCAGGCTGGAAAACGCAACGCCCCAGGCGCTCGACGCCGAGGAACTGAGCGCCGTGGGCGACGAGGCGCCGGAATTGTTGCCTCTGGCCGTTCTGCTGGCAGCCCGGGCCGCCCGCAACGGACAAACGGTCAACCTGGCCGCCGTGCCGGAGGCCGAAACCGAAACGCGCGACGCTTTTCTGGCCCGCCTGGGGCTGGTTCCGGATGAACGGGGCGACCTGAAGGCCCGCGAGGAAACCGGGGATACGCCGCCGCTTCCCGCCTGGCTGGCCCCCAGCGCGCCGTGGGCCGTGGCCCTGGCCTTGGGCGCGTTTCTCCGGCCCAATCTGCGCCTGGGCAATCCCGGCGTACTGACCGACCTGTTCCCGGCCTTCTGGACTCTGTACAACACCCTGCCCACGCCCGAACTCGGGCGCAAGAAAGCGGAGCCTGTCGATGTCAAACCCGCAAGACGCCGTATTATCGCTCAAGGAGTCTATGGAGACCTTCCTCCAGAGTCCCCTGCCGGAGACGATAACTGAACTGGAAGACCAAATCGCGCTGATTGAAAAGGCACAGGCCCAGTGCGTGCGGACCATACGCGATCTTATGGAACGCGAGGATCCCTTGCACGGCATCGCCTTTCCGGCGGAAATCCACGAATTGCATCAGCAAAAAAATATGCTGGAAACACACAAGGAATTCCGCAAAGTCCGCATCCGGCGACTGCGTTTTCAGGAAAACGGCGACTGACCCCGCCGTCCGACGACGATTGCGATTGCCGCCGGACGCGCCCAACCTCAACCCATCCGTATCATGCTGCCAGAAAAACCCGTGTGTAAACAATGCGGCACCTGCTGTCGCAAAGGCGGACCGGCCCTGCACCGTCAGGATGAGACACTGTTCCGCGAAGGCCTGTTGCGGGCTCAGGACCTGTGCGCATTCCGCGCCGGCGAACTGGTGCGCGACGAAAATGAAGGCCGCATCGTGCCTCTTCCTCAGGAAATCGTCAAAATCGCTCCTCCGGCCGGTTCCCGCCCCGACGACTGGACCTGTCGCTTCCTCATGGGGACCAACAGTTGCTTCCTGTACGGCAAACACCCTGCCGAATGCCGGGCGCTGTTCTGCCAAGCGCCGGAGGCCCTGTTGTCCATGAGCGGCGAAGACCGCCTGGACCGTCGGGCCGTGTGCGAACTCATCAAGGCTCCGGCCTGGTGGAGCGAACTCATGGACGCCCACGACGAACGCTGCGACTATGCGCATCTGACCGAACTGGCTCCGGCCCTGAACGAGGACGAGACCGCCCGCCGCGAATTTCTGGAAATTGTGGAATACGACCGAGCCTTCCGCGAGCTGGTGGCGGACAAACAGGCCGCCTTGCCTCTGGAACTGGATTTTCTGTTCGGCCGCCCGCTGCTGCGCACGGTGGTCATGTACGGCCTGGACGCCCGCCCCGCCCCGGACGGCGGCATCATGCTGGTGCAAACCACAAAGGCCGCCCTGTAGGTCTGCCGTCCATCCTGATACGCCAGCCGCGCCGTCGTTCCGGCGCGCAAAGGAAATCGCCATGTATATCGTCACCGGAGGCGCGGGCATGATCGGCAGCGCCGTGGTATGGGAACTGAATCGCCGCGGCGTGGACGACATCCTCATCGTGGACAATCTGGCCTCTACCGATAAATGGAAGAACCTCGTTCACCTGCGCTATACGGACTACATTCACCGCGACGCCTTCATCGCGGGCCTGCGCCGGGACGAATGGCTCGACGGCGTGGAGGCCGTCATCCACATGGGCGCCTGCTCCTCCACCACGGAGCGGGACGCCGACTTTCTGATGGCCAATAATTTCCACTATTCGCGCGATCTGTGCCGACACGCCCTGCACGCGGGCGCGCGCTTCATCAACGCCAGCAGCGCGGCAACTTACGGCGACGGCAACCTGGGCTTTTCCGACTCGCTGGAACTTATGCCCCGGCTGCGCCCCCTCAACATGTACGGCTACTCCAAAAAATTATTCGATCTGTGGGCCGTGCGCGAAGGGGCCATCCAGGATTTGGTCAGCCTCAAATTTTTTAACGTTTACGGTCCTAACGAATATCACAAAGGAAACATGCGCAGCGTGGTGTGCAAGGCCGTGCCCCAGATTGAGGAAAGCGGCACGCTCAAACTCTTCCGCTCCGACCGGCCCGACTACGAAGACGGCGGCCAGAAGCGAGACTTCGTGTACGTCAAGGACTGCGCCGAACTTATCCTGTGGTTTGTGGAACACCAGGACGTAAACGGCATCTTCAACGTGGGGACCGGTCGGGCCCGCACCTGGAACGACCTGGCCCGCGCCGTATTCACGGCTATGGACCGGGAGCCGTCCATCGAATACATCGACATGCCCGACACCCTCAAGGGCAAATATCAGTACTTCACTCAGGCCGACATGGGCTGGATGGAACGCGTAGGGTGCGACTTCCGTTTCCGCAGCCTGGAAGAAGGCGTCGACGACTACGTGCGCCACTACCTCACCGCCTCCAACCCCTATCTGGAAAGTTGAAGAGCGGGGCTCTGCCCTTATAATATTCGAGCGATTTTGCTTTGAAATCTGCCGTGTTATAATTTACGGCCTATAGTTGGCGCCGGTAAGCGCGGCATGGATAAGTCTCGCTGCGCGCGGCTCCGCAGAGCATTTCAAAGTGAAAACCTTCTATTGAGAGGGGGAGATGCCGGAATCGGCTGCGGCAAGGTTCGGCCCCACGGCGGCCAACAGAGGCTCAAGTTTGTTGATGGCCGGACGGGTGCCGAGCAGAATGACATGGTCGAGGGGGGCGAGGACGGTGCCGCCGTCGGGAATAAACACGCCCGTTTTAGGTTCGGAGGAACGCAGCACGGCCAGAAGCAGGACGTTGCGGGGAAGTTCCAGGGCGCGCACAGGCTTGCCGAGCAGGGGCGAGCCCTCGGGAAGTTGGGCCTCCAGCACCTCGGCGGCCTCGCCGCCCACGCTGGCCGAGGCCACCACCCGGCCCCGCCGGATATAGTTGAGAAAACCGTTGACCGCCGCCACCCGGGCGCTGACGCTGTGGTCAATGCCGATAAGCTCCATCAGCGACAGGTAGGCAGCCTTGTTGACGCTGGCCACGGTATCGCGCACGCCCAAGGATTTGGCCAGCAGGCAGGACAGAATGTTGGTCTCCTCGTCGCCGGTGACGGCGGCCACCACATCCATCTTGCCCACGTTTTCTTCTTCCAGCAGGGCCTTATCCGTGCCGTCGCCGTGCAGAACAAGGGTGCCGTCCAAAATGTCGGCCAGTTCTTCGCAGCGGGCCGCGTCGCGTTCGATGAGCTTGACGTCCACCCCCTTGTCTTCAAAAAGGCGGGCCAGCAACATGCCGATGTTGCCGCCGCCGATGATGCAGGCCGTATTGAAAAAACCTCTGGTCCGCCCCAGAGCGCGCAGCAGGGAGCGTTGGGCTTCGACCCGGTAGACGAAATACACCGTATCGCCGGAGTGGATGGCTTCGCCTCCGTCGGGGATAATAAGCGCATCCTTGCGCAGGATGCAGGCCACCATGATGCCGTCGTCGCCCACCAACTCACGGAAGCGCATCAGGGGCCGATCCACAAAAGGCGCCTGCTCCACCTTGTATTCCACCATGCGGATACGGCCGTCCGCAAACTGGGCGTAGTCCAACGCGCCGGGCAGGGACAGCAGGCGATCGATGGTGCGCACCACTTCCTCGTCCGGATTGACCATCATGCGGATATTGAGTCCGTCGGAGCCGAGCAGCCCCGGATACCGGGCGTATTCCGGATTGCGGATGCGGGCCAGCTTGACCGCCGCCGGAGCCAGGGCGTTGGCGAACATGCAGGACACCAGATTGATTTCGTCCCGGTCCGTAACGGCGAGGAAATACCCCGCCCCCTCTACGCCCGCCTCCTGAAGCACCGACGGCGACGAGCCCGATCCGGTCACGGTTTGGACGTCCATAGCGTCCTGTATTTCACTCAGGCGCTCCGGATCGAGATCGACGACCACCACTTCCTTGCCGTCCTGGGCCAGACGCTTGGCAATGCGGAATCCCACTTCACCCGCGCCCACCAGCACCACCCGGACGCGGGCGGCCGGGGCGACCGGCTCTTTAAAAAAGCGGGAAAACAATGTCCCCATGAGTTCACTCCGCCTCGTCCAAAGCTGCGTCGAGGAGCCGAGCGGCGTAAGCCGCCCCACCCGCGCGGGGCGTCAGCCAGGCCAGAAAACGCTCCCGCACGTCCGCCCTCTCCGCCGGGTCCGGGCCGGGCTTCAACAGACATTCGCACGCCGCACGCGGGGTGGGACATATATGCAGCAGGCCCGCAGCCTCCAATGAGGGCAACGAAGGCTGAGCGGACAAGCGATCCAGCCCCAGAGCCCAGCGAAAATTCTCCAGTGACGGCCCCACGCAGGGGACAAGTCCCGCGGCCAAAGCCTCCAGAAAATTCTGGCCGCCCAAGCCGAAGCTTCCGCCCACAAAAGCGGCGTCGGCCACAGCATACAGGCGGGGCAATTCGCCGAAACGATCCCATACCAGCACCGAACCCGGCGGGCATGTTTCGCCCTCCTCCAATTCCGTAGCGGCCCGGGGTCGCAGGCCCAAGTCGTGCAGGCGGCTCATCCAGGCGCCTACCCGATGCATGTGGCGTGGGGCCACCACCACCGCGCCGTCGGGCCAGGCGCGCAACAGCCGTCCCAGCCAGGGCACCACCCGGGTTTCCTCCTCCTTGCGCACCGATGCCAACAAAATAAGGGGAGACACGTCGCGAAACAACGGAGCCAGCTCCAACGAAGGGGGGGCGCTCAGGGTATCCACAGCCCGGTCGAATTTGATGTTGGGCATAACGTCCACTGTCGCGGGGCGAACCGTTTGCGGCTCGTCCGGGGCGGCGACCCGATCGAACAGGCGGGCGAAACGCTCCGCGTCTTCGGCGGACACGGCGTGGATGCCGCGCAGCGGCAGACTCCGCAACGCGGATGCGATAATCCGGTAACACTCGTAACTCGTCTTGGTCATACGCCCGTTGATAACGTGCACCGGCACTCCGGCCTCGGCGCAGGCCCCCAGGAGCCCCGGCCACAACTCCGTTTCCAGAAGAGCCAGGACACGGGGGCGGGCCGCTTCCACCGCCCGTCGGACCACGGCGGGCTCGTCCAACGGAGCGTAACGCACCAGCACCGTCAGCCAGGGGCGGGCCGCCCTCAGGGCGGGCAGGGCCGTTTCGATCACCTCCCGCCCCTGCCGGGTCCAAGTGGCCACCAGCACCCGCAGGGCGGGCCGCTCGGGCAGGGCATGGAGCAAAGCCACGGCCAGGTGGGCTTCGCCTCCCGACGCCGCCTGCACCCACAAATCGACCGGAGCCTCGCCCCCCATCCAATCAACGGGAACACAGCGCTCGGCCCAACCGTCGCTCAACCTTTTGTTGCGCCGCAGCAAAGGCCGGGCCGCACGCCACAAGCCCGCATACACACGAAAAAACAGAGAGGAAAAAACAGCGTACCGATCCATATATTCACTACACGCCGGACGAAGTTCCGCGCCGACAAGAGCGCATGAAACCGACTATGCCCGAGCCCCGGCCACCTGGCAAGCCGCCTTGCACGTCCCTCCCCACTGTTGCCTTTCTTCAGGACGTTCACAAGGGCATTATACCAGCAAATTATATAATATCACAAAGATAGATACAATAATGCTCATGAGGCGAACAACGGACCTCAAGACGCGCCCCGTAATCCTTTAAATTGCGTAACCTGGCGGTTGACACTATTATTAAACATCTGTAGAAAAACTTTCGTCCCGGCAGAGGACTTTTTTTGGAGCAATTTTTAAACAGACGTTTACTATGGCACGCCCCTCCCAGAATCTGGATCGCGCCCTGCTGGAAGCGGGCTTCGCCGAGTTGGAGCGCGGCGGCGTGCGCGGGCTGTCGGTGCGGGCGGTGTGCGCCAGGGCCGGCGTCAACGTCCGGATGCTGAATTATCACTTCGGCTCCAAAGACGAATTTGTGCGCCAGCTTCTGAATAAAACCTATCAATATTTTTTCAACGAATTATCTGCCGGCGTCCGGCAGAACGGCGCTCCGCTGGACAGACTGGCCTGCGCGTTGCGGCTTATAGCCCGGTTCACTGTGGAAAACCGCGCTATAGTAAGAAATTTGTGGATGGACATCAACGCGGGCGTACCGCTGGTGCTGGAAGTGACCCGCAGTCACGGTCTGCGCCACATCCGCCTGCTGTATGATCTGCTGGCCGAGGCGTGGGAAGCGGGCGACCTGCGGCGGGATATCCCCGTGCGGCAAATTTTTCTGGCCGTGATACCCGGGGTATTCGCCCCCCTCATGTGGCGGGAACGAGTGTTGCCGTTCAGTCTGGCTATAAACTCCGATATTTTTCCCGAAACCGACGAAATATCTTCCCCCGATCCGGTGGAGACGCTTCTGCAAAATTTCACGTGCCTTCTGGCAGGATTTCGCGCTCGGCCGGCGGACGGCGCCTTAGCTTCCTCGGATCGCGCCCGGCCGGAAGCGTCGCAAGAACGTGCCGCCCCCGTTTCTCCAACGTCCAGCCGCCGCCAGGGCGAAACAAGGAGCCGCGCCTTCCCTGATGAAGCGTAAGCCGAGCGTCCGGCCTCAATCCACCGGCGCTTTGTTGCGTCGCAGCCGGGCCAGAGTCAGACCGGCCAGGCCGCCCGCGATCATGCCCAGAATGAACGCCCGCGCCATGTTGTCCACGATGCCGAACAACGCGGCGAATACGCCCAGGGAGCCACCTATCAAAATGCCCCGCACTATAAAAGGATTCATAGTCATACCTAATGGACGCTCAACCGAGCGCATGTTAAAAAACACGACACCATTCTCGTAAGTCTGACGGGTTGCCGTTTTTTTGTCAATGCACGCCAGGCCGGACATCGCCGTCCGCACATTCCCAAGCGTTCCTTCCTGCATGGATAAGGAGTTTGTTCATGACCCGACATTATTTCCAGCACATTTCCGGCACATTGTTTTGCCTTGCTCTCGCGGTCGCCGCGGCCGGTTGCTCGGACGACAAAAAAACGATGGAATCCACTGCCCAAATGCCGCCGCCGGTGGTCGCCGTCATGGAAATCGTACCGGAAAACGTGCCCTTGCAATCCACTTATATGGGGCAGACCATGGGCTACCTGTCGGCCACGGTCAGCGCCCAGGTAGGCGGCATCCTCAAGCAGCGCACCTACAAGGAAGGCGACTACGTCGCCAAAGGTCAGGTTCTGTTTGAAATAGACCCGGCTTCCTATCAGGCCGCTCTGGATCAGGCCCAGGGCCAGCTGACCATGGCCCAGACCCAGTACAACAACGCCAAGCGCGAATATGACCGCATTTTGCCCCTATACGCCCGTAACGCCGTCAGCCAGCGAGATCGCGACAACGCCCAGGCCGCCTACGACAGCGCGCGGGCCCAGGTGGAATCGGCCAAGGCATCGGTGGAGCAGGCTCAGATTCAACTCGGTTACACCAAGGTGGTGGCCCCCATTTCCGGCTACACGTCCAGCGAGTCGGTGACCGAAGGCAACCTGATCAGCCCCGGCACGCCGTTGACCACCATCAATCAAACCGACCCCATGTACGTCAATTTTTCCATTCCCAGCGCGGAAATGCGTATGACCAAACGCCTGGAGGCCGAAAAACGGGCCCGGACGACCATTCGGGATGCAGATGCCGTCATGCAGTTGCTGGAAGGCGAACAGTTCCCGCACGTCGGCCGGGTCACCTTTGTCGACACCAAGGTGGACCCCGCTACCAGCGCCATCCACGCCCGCGCCCAGTTCCCCAACCCGGCCGGCGGGCTGCTGCCCGGCCAGTACGCCTCGGTTTCCATCAGCGCCGTTACGCTGGTCGACGCCATGCTGGTGCCGCAGAACGCCGTGTTGCAAACCGCCCAGGGACCTATGGTCTATACGGTCTATACCAAGGACGAACACCCCATGGCCCGCCTCACGCCCATCAAGCTGGGAGAAATTTTCGGCAACGAATTTTTGCTGGACGGCGGGCTTGAACCGGGCACCACCATCGTGGTGGAGGGCATCAACAAAGTACGGCCGGACAGCCCGATCACGCCGAAACTTCTGCCGCGCCCCTCCCGCCGGACGCCGCTGTCCACGCCCGACTCGGTGACCGTGCCTCCGGCGAGCGAGCTGGGCGTTCCTTCCCCCGTACTCCCGGCCGACGAAAAGGGCGCGTCCGCGCAACCCGACCAGTCCGCTCCGGCCGCTTCCGGCTCGACCCATTAAGGCGGAGGCCCCATGGACACAGCTACCACTCCGACCAAAGCGGTCATCAAAGAAGGCTTTTTCCTGCGTCGACCGGTCTTTTCGGCCGTTCTGTCCATCTTTTTCGTCATTATGGGGCTTATGGCCCTTCGGGTGTTGCCCGTATCGCAGTACCCCGATCTCGTGCCGCCCACGGTCATGGTCATGGCGCAATACCCCGGCGCCAGCCCCGAAACCATAGCCCAGACCGTGGCCACGCCGCTGGAACAGCAGATCAACGGCGTGGACGACATGATCTATATGAACTCGGTGAGTTCGGTCAGCGGCGTCATGCTGCTCACCGTATACTTTGAAGTGGGCACCGACCCCGACATGGCCACGGTCAACGTCAACAACCGGGTACAGGCGGCCCTGGCGGGCCTGCCCGAAATTGTCCGTCAATACGGCGTGACGGTCATGAAACGTTCGTCGGCCATTCTGGAAATGGTCACCCTGTCCGCCGCCGACGACATGTACGACACCGTCTACCTTAACAACTACGCCACCATCAATATCGTGGACGGCCTCAAGCGCATACCCGGCGTGGGCAACGCCGAAGTGCTGGGGTCCAAGGACTGGGCCATGCGTATTTGGCTCAACCCCCTGCGCATGGCCGAACTGAATCTGTCCACGGCCGATATCGCCCAGGCCGTCCGCGATCAGAACAACCAGTATTCCGCCGGCACCATCGGCGCCCAACCCGGCGGCACCGACATCATGATGACCTGGCAGGTCAGCGGCCTGGGTCGCCTGCTTACGGCCGAAGAATTCGGCAACATCATTATCCGCACCCAGCCAGGCGGCGGGGGGGTATTGCGTCTTAAGGACGTGGCCCGGGTGGAACTGGGAGCGGCCAACTATGATCTGGACGCCAAGGTGAACGGCGTCAACGCCGTGCCTATGGCCATCTATCTGGCCTCGGGGGCCAACGCTCTGGATACCGCCGACCGCGTGGCCGAATACATGCAGACCATATCCCAAAACTTCCCCGTGGGCCTGCAATACGAAGTGCCTTACGACACCACGACCTTTGTGCGCATCTCCATCGAGGAAGTAATCCAAACTTTGATCGAAGCCATTGTCCTGGTGTTCCTGGTGGTCTTCCTCTTCCTCCAGAAGTGGCGGGCCACCCTCATCCCCTGCCTGGCCGTGCCCATCGCCCTTATCGGCACCTTCGCGGGCATCTACGCTCTGGGCTTTTCCATCAATACCCTGACCCTGTTCGCCCTGGTGTTGGCCATCGGCATTGTGGTCGACGACGCCATCGTGGTCATGGAAAATATGACCCGTGTGCTGGAAACCGAGGACCTGACTCCCCGTCAGGCCACGGCCAAAGCCATGAGCGAAGTGACGGCCCCGGTCATCGCCATTGTGCTGGTGCTGTGCGCCGTCTTCATCCCCGTGGGCTTCCTGGGCGGTCTGGCGGGTGTGATGTACCGGCAGTTCGCCATCACCATCGCCATTTCGGTCATCATCTCGGGCATTGTGGCCCTGACCCTCACCCCGGCTCTGTGCGTGCTCCTGATCCGCAAGTCCACCCACGAGCCAAGGGGATTCTTCAAGTGGTTCAACGCGTTCTTCGCCAAGGTCACCGACGGTTTCACCGCCGGGGTCAAGGTCTTCCTGCGCTCCAGTCTGCTGACGCTGAGCCTCATGGCCGCCCTGCTGGCAGCCACGTGGGGCCTGTTCGAACGGGTGCCCACGGCTCTGGTACCCGAAGAAGACCAGGGCGCGCTGATGGTCATGGCCATTCTGCCCGACGGCACGGCCCTGCCTCAGACCCAGGCTCTCATGAACCGTGTCGCCGATCAGGTCGAAAAGCTCAAAGGCGTCAAATATACCATCAGTCTGGCCGGTTTCGACATGATGAACGGCACGCTCAATCCCAACAACGGGGCCATATTCCTGACCCTCGACGACTGGAGCGAGCGCGATGCCCAGGGTATCACCGTGGAAGATATCCTGAAAGAAGTGTATGTCATCGGCATGGCTGAAACCAAGGGCCTGGTGCTGCCCTTCAATCCGCCGCCCATCGTGGGTCTGTCCAACACCGGCGGTTTTGAAATGATGATCGAAAGCACCAGCGGCAACGACAAGGAACTGTCGGACGTCACCCGCGCCTTCCTGGCCGCGGCCGCCCAGCGGCCGGAATTGACCGGCGTCAGCAGTTCTTACAGCGTCAACGCGCCGCGACTGTTCGTCGATCTCGACCGCGAAAAGGCCCGTCTGCTCAACGTCAACGTCAGCGACGTGTTCAATACCCTGGGCGCCACCCTGGGGGCCACCTATATCAACGACTTCAACAGGGAAGGCCGCACGTTCCGCGTGTTCATGCAGGCCGACGCCGCCTATCGCAGCCTGCCGGACGACATCAAAAACGTCTACGTGCGCAGCATGGACGGCAAGCAAATCCCCATGGTGTCGCTGGTATCCGTACGGGCCGACAGCGGGCCGCAAATCGTCACTCACTTCAACGGCCTCACGGCCGCCAAGGTGACGGGCAACCCCGCCTCGGGCTACAGCTCCGGTCAGGCCATCGCCGCCCTTCAGGATGTGGCCCGGCAAGTATTGCCCCAAGGCTATACCATCGCCTGGTCGGGTTCCAGCTACCAGGAAGTGCAGACCGGCGGCACGGACTTCGGCGTACTGGGCCTGTCGCTGCTCATGGTCTTCCTCATCCTGGCCGCCCAGTACGAACGCTGGAGCCTGCCCCTGGCCGTTCTTTCGGCCGTGCCCTTCGCCGTGTTCGGGGCCATCCTCGGCAACTGGCTGACGGGCCTCAACAACGACGTTTATACCCAGGTGGCCATGATCACTCTGCTCGGCCTGGCTTGTAAAAACGCCATCCTGATCGTAGAGTTCGCCGCCGATCTGCACAAACAGGGCATGGACATCGTACCGTCGGCCATCGAGGCGGCCCGCCTGCGTTTCCGTCCCATCATCATGACCTCCATCGCCTTCATTCTCGGCACCCTGCCTCTGGCCGTCAGCACCGGCGCGGGCGCGGGCAGCCGCCGGGCCATCGGGGTCAGCGTGGTGTCGGGGATGCTGGCGGCCACCATCCTGGCTCCCCTCATTGTACCTTACTTCTACCGGATCGTCATGCAGGCGGCCCAAAAAGTGCGCGGCAACCGCGTCGCCACTCCCACGGACGAGGAATAATTATGAAACGACTCATCATGTGCGCACTGGCGTCGCTGACGTTGGCGGGGTGCTCCTTTGCGCCGGACTATTCGCGTCCGGTCATGGACCTGCCCGCCACATGGAACGGTCCTGTGACCGAGCAGGGCCTGGAAGTCCAGTGGTGGAAACGTTTCGAAGATCCCATCCTGAACAAGCTTGTCAACGAGGCTTTGGCCTACAACCAAAACCTGGCGGCGGCCATGGCCCGCGTGGAACAGGCCCGGGCCTACCTGGGCTATGCACGGGGCGAACAGTTCCCCACTCTGGCGGGCTCGGGCAGCGGCGGCAAAAGCCGCTTCAGCGCCGACGCTTCGGCCTCTTACGGCCTGGCCAAGGGCTTGGGCGCCCTGCAGGACGCTTTGCACGCCATAAACCCGGGTATTCCCGCCAGTTCCGGCGCCCCCGGCCGCGAAGGGGAATCCTGGTCGGCCGCGCTCCAGGCCGTGTGGGAACTGGATTTGTGGGGCAAGTACCGCAACTCCACCGCCGCCGCGCGGGAACAACTGCTGGCCACGGAAGCGGGGCAGAGGGGAGTGCTGCTCAGCCTGGCGGGTCAAACGACCATCGCCTACTTTGATTTGCGTAACTACGACGCCCAGTTGAATATCGCCAAGCGGACCTTGCAGACCCGCGAGGAAGCTCTGAAAATTTACCAGGCCCGCTACGACGAGGGCCTGATCAGCGAACTGGACTTTTTGCGGGCTAAAACCGAAACCGATACCATGCGGGCCAACGTGTACACCGCCGAATACCAGGTGGCCACGGCTGAAAGCGCCCTGATGGTACTGTCGGGCCGCTCGCCCCGGGCCATTTTTGAGGAAAGTCCCGAGCGCGGCCTGTCCATCGACGCCCTGCCCAGCGCGCCCCAGCTGCCCGCCGGGCTGCCGTCGGAACTGTTGGAACGCCGTCCCGACATCGTGGCAGCCGAGGCCCAGTTAAGGGCCGCCAACTACAAAATAGGCGTAGCCAAGGCCGCCTGGTTCCCGTCCATCTCCCTGACCGGGCAACTCGGCACCCAGAGCGGCAAACTGGATCAATTGTTTACCGGAGCCTCCGATATGTGGGCTTTCGGCGGCAGCATTTCGGTGCCGCTTCTGACCTTCGGCCGTATTTCCAACAACGTGAAGGTCAGCGAGGCCGCCATGCGCGAAGCGCTGGCCAACTATGCCCTGACCGTACAGGGAGCCTTCCGCGACATCCGCAACGCTTTGGTCATCCAGCAACGCACCACGGACATCGCCGATACCCTGGCCATCGCCGTGGACAACCTGCGCAAAGCCACCGAGCTGGCCCGCCTGCGTTACGAAAACGGTTACGCCTCTTATCTGGACGTATTGGACGCCGAGCGTTCGCTGTTCGACGCCGAAGTGCAGTTGTCCAACGTGCGCACCAGCCACCTTTCGTCCATCGTTCAGGTGTGCATGGCTCTGGGCGGCGGTTGGGTGGATACCCCCGGCACGCCGACGGCCATTCCTGTTCCCGCGCCGACCCGGGCCGCGTCTCCCCGAACGGCATCGACCTCGAACTAGCCCACGACTTTTTTCACTTTCCTCAACAAACCGCCCTTTCCCCGAAAGGGCGGTTTTTCATATCCGGAACGCGGAATTCCGGCCCTGGCTCCAATATCCTCTTCAAAAAAATCAGCAGTTATGAACATGAGCGCAATGATAGCTTTTGACAAAAAAACGGCCGAGCGTCCAAACTGTGGACAAAAAGGAGGTTTTCCGCATGAAAAACCATATCAAGGCATGGCTGGCCTGCAGCATGGCCTGCGCCGCGCTGGTCCCCGCTCCGGCGGCTTCGGCCGAGGACGCGGAATCGGCATTGTGTCAGCCGCCCGCGCGTACGGCGGCCATCATCGCCGTGGTGCCGGGCTTTAAAAGTTACGATCTCGACTTGTACATCGCCAAACGCACCATTACCGAAGGCGTGGTCATCCGCAAAAGCTATATCGACCACGGCAAAATCATCATCCCGCCGGAGGGGCTGTACTATACGTCCCGGCTGGGCAGCATCGGCACCATGACCGGCCTGGACGTGCTGATGCTCGGCAAACGCCAGCCTGTGGTCAACGAGGAATATCAGTATATTATACTCAAGGACATCAAGCTCAAGCCCGACGAATCCGTCAAATTGCTGGACGACGGTTCACGCCTGCTTCAGTTTACCGCCGGTAAAGCCTATCCTTACGGCAACATCGCGCAGTCGGCCACAGCGCGCATCATGAAGGCTTCGGGCGCATACTACGGCACCAATTTCACCGTGGCCATCAGCCCTACGCTCAAGGACTTTTCCACCGGCAAGTACAACGACGGCCTGGGGCTTCCCGCGGGCAAATACGTGCTAAGCCCGGATGAAACCGGGCCCCTGTACCACAATACCTACTTTACCAGCTCCACCTACCCTAGCGGCCAGTCCTATCTCATCGCCGACAAAGCCGACGCCCAGGAAATCAGCGTCAAAGAATTCGGCACCCCCAGTCTCACGCGAATCTGGCTGTCGGCCGCCCCCCGCATCACCGGCGCCTACGCCAAGGGCGAAAAGGCCAAGGTGGGCGACTGCACGGTCGAGGTATTGGGCGTATCGCCGGAGGAAGTGAGCCTGCGTCTTACCGATGCCGCCGGCAAAAGCCAGGATAAAACCTTCTCTCATCTGAACGATGCATCCTTGCTTGACTACCTGCCCAGCAGCGCCTACGACCGCGCCCGTTTCCAGATGAATTCCGCAGACGGAAAGGTCAGCGTGCAGCTTGCCATGCTCAAGCCCGGCGGCCCGGTGAAGGACGGCAAAGTAACGCTGGATATGTACAGCGACGTGTACGAATTGGGCAATCCCGCGCCCTGGCCTTCCGATCCCCGTTTTCTGGTACGGCCCGACACCTGAGCATCGTGCGGCGAGCTGAACGAAATCCTTCTGACCAATAAGGAAGAAGTGGTTTTGGACAGCGCCAACAACGTGTTTGTTGGTCCCGACGGCTATTTCAAAGTGGTTATCGACGACTTCGACGGCACCAGGATTAACGCCTGGCACTTCGAGGATAATGAGGGGAACAAAAGCGTCAACCTGGCCAAACTTTCCACCGGCGGCCATATCGACTTACTGGCGAATATCGCCTCGCCCACGGTGGGCAGCTTCGCCACGCGGGACGGCGTTCAGCGTATCACCCGCGAGCAGGCCGAGCAGGGTCTGGTTATGAAGAAGTAAAAAACATCCGGGGAAGGAGGGACAAAAGCGGTTGACGTCCCTTCCTTCCCTGAGGTATAGAACGACCTCCGGTTTATGTCCCTATCGTCTAGTCGGCCCAGGACAACGGCCTTTCACGCCGTCAACGGGGGTTCGAATCCCCCTGGGGACGCCAAATGAAGTCAAAGGGTTGCATAAAAATGCAACCCTTTTTTTGTTTGTATGTGGGGCAAATTTGCCCGCTCTCCGCCTCCACGGAGTTTTTTATTTTGTTTTTTTCCTGGGTGGTGCAGTCACGAGATTGCCCCCCATTGAAAGCCGATGCAGCTTCCGGCCCGTGCAAGGCCGGGAGCGCGACAGCGCACTCAACGGCCTGCGCGTCGTACCGGAATCCCCTTGAATGTGGCGCAGCTGTACGGGTACAGACAGGCCCCGATGGATTCCGTATCCTTGTATCGAATATGGGCGTAATGCAAGATTTCCCATCACCCTTTTCGGCATCCTGCATTCTCTCCCTGTGTTGCCAATCATTCCTCCGTTTCCTGCCGAACTGCCGAATTTCCATGGAGAACAAAACAGAACAGAGCGGCGAAAAACCTGCTTCAAGCACGACAAGGTAAAACTGAAGAGCGCCCGTGCCCGGGGCCGCAGGCTCCACGGTCGGCGCGAAGGGCTTAAACGCCGAGCCGCACCCCGGGACATGGCGCGAAAACCGCACGGCGGCAACCAGAATTTTGGAAGGCCCGGACAGCGCACAAGATAAGCATCAGAAACAACATGCTTTTTACAAAAGCCCGTGCAACCAAAGCCTTCAAGGCGACCTTATCCCCTCCGCCTTTTATGACAACGCGGCAACCCCTCCCAAGGGGGGCCGCTTTTCCGTTCTTTGCGCAAGCGACGCAGGAATGCTGCCGCTCCGCCGCTGGATATATTGTACGCTCCGCTTCTACAATTTTTTGGCAAAATTGACGATGAGGTATTGCCAAAAAAGACGCTCGGCAACCGTGAGTTCCGGCAGACGTATAGCCACTACCGGCACCTCATGCTTTATGCTGTCCAGCCTCAGACGTTTTTCCACCACATCGCCCTTGATGACGCGAAGGTCATGACGGCACTGTATGGCAGGATGAATGAATACAGCCTCGTTGCGCACCACAAGGTCCAGCATGTCGCTACGGTTGGACACCCTGTAGCTCCCCGCAAAATAGGGAAGATACTGTCTGGAAACCTGCTCCTGGTCGGTTGAATAAAGGGCGATGTTCAGACGGGAAAGATCCTCCGCCGTAAGATATTCCCTGGCTGCAAGAGGATGTCGGGCCCCCATGAACAGCTTTCTCTCATCCGTATAAAGCGGAATGATTTCACAACCCAGCTTTTTGGCGCTCTCCACAATGTTTAATCCGAGAGAGGTCAGAGTGACCGCCATGCATGAGGCTCTCGTTTCCAGCTGACGAACGACGTCGGTCAGGTAGGTGTTGCTGATGACGATATCAAAGTGCGGATGCCGCTCCTTGAACGGAAGAAAGATATTGCGCGTGAGATAAAGGGAAAGCAGCGGCGTGGAGCATATGGAAACGCTGTTCTTTATGTCCGCCCGCCCATAATTGCGCATTTCGTCGATCAGAGCCAGCGCCCCGGCCGCCTTTTCCAGAACAAGTTGCCCAGCGGGAGTCAGATGAACTCCCTGATTGCCTTTGAGCAAAAGGGCGACGTCGAGCTCCTGTTCAAGCGATTTCACTGCCGCCGAAGCGGCCGGCCGGGAAATCCCCAGCTTTCTGGCCGCAGCGCTGATGGAACCGCATCTTGCCGTAGCGACAAAAACTTCCAGTTGCTCCAGACGCATCCGGTTTCCTCCAAAAGCTTCGCATCTCCCCTGCCGCGCAAACCGCTCTTTCACGCAGAGTCTTATACCGGGGCGGCACAGCGCCGCCTTTCCCCGTCAGACTGTCCCGACACGAAACAGCCGCACGTTCCGCCCGTCCATACTTCCTCGCTGAAGCGCGCCGCAGACCTATTCTTCCCGCAGGCCTGCCTTCCTCACGTCGAAATCCCTCCCTCTATACCTCAGGACTTGTTTTTTGCCACCGTCAGCATTGCCGACAGCCAGCTATCAATAATTAATATTTTTCTTTTCCGTTTTTTTCCACTTATCATGACGACAAACTAAAGAAAGCATATCCCCCCCAATACATGGAATACTGACTGTACAGCAGATTATCATAACTGAGCAAAACCAGCACATGTTCAACATGGAGGAGAAGCATGGCAGGTTCCATCAGCAAAAACGGGCCAAAGTTTTATGCGAATCTTGGCATTATGCTCGCCATCATGCTTTTTTTCAGGTTTATCTCCCCCCCTGAGGGCCTCACACCTGATGGCCTTGCTGTAGTTGGTGTATTTTTCGCCGTTCTTTACGGATGGCTGTTTGTTGATATGGTATGGCCAAGCTTTATCGGGCTTATAGCTCTGGGCCTTACGCTTCATCAGCCCATGGACGCCGTGCTGGGCAGCGCCTTTGGCAACAGCACCGTGCTGCTCATCCTGTTTTTCTGCATGGTCGCAGGCATCATCAATGCCGCGGGCATAGCCGAATACGTGGCAAGGCGCATCATCTGCGTGCCCATCATCAACGGCAGACCCTATGTGCTGCTGTTCATGCTCTGTCTCGCCATGTGCGCCCTTGCCACCATGCTCACCATGACGAGCGCCATTCTCGTGGCCATGCCGCTCGTCAAGGAAATATGCAAGCAGTATGGCTACAAGCCCGGCGACACCTTCCCCATGCTCGTCATGCTGGCTATGCTCTACGCAGGCGAACTGGCCTACATGCTGCTTCCCTTCAAAAGCCTGCCCGCTCTTGTTTTCGGCATCTACAGCCGCATGAGCGGAGGCGTGGACATCAATCTCGCCGCCTACGTCGTGGTGGTGGGCATTGTTCTTTTCATCTCCATAGGCTTTGCCATCTTCCTGTACAAGTTCATCCTGAAGCCGGATGTCGCCCCCATTCTGAACAGCGCGGAATGCGTGGAATTCCACGAACAGCTCTCCACCTATCAGAAGACCGTTCTGTGGTCTTTCGCCGGTCTCATCGTTTTACTGCTTCTGCCCAACGTCACTCCAAAGACCTGGGCACTGACCAAATTCCTCCGGTCCGTCGGCTACAACGGCACTCTTCTGGCCTATGTGGGCTTCTATCTCATGCTCAGTTTCAAAGAAGGCATTCCGCTCAAGGACATTATGCAGAAGTCCATGGCCTGGCCCGCCATTTTCCTCATCGCCTCGGTGCTGGAAATCACAGGAGCCTTCGACTCCACGGGGGTGATCAAGTGGCTGGGCAGCGTGTGCGAACCCATGCTTGCCGGAGTGAGCGGACAGGTGCTCATCGTCTTCACCATCGCCGCTGCCGTCGTATGCACCCAGCTTACCAACAACAACGCCTGCGCCGTCACCTTTGCCCCCATAGCCTACACTCTGGCCATAGCCAACGGCGGCGTCGATCCTCAGGCCATGTTCACCTGCCTCATCCTTTCGTGCACGCTCGGTCTGGCCACTCCCGCTTCCGGAGTTCCCGCCGCCATCCTCTACGGCGATACGGAATGGGTGCATCAGAAAACCGTCATCAAATATGCAGCGCTGTTCTGGGTGTTCAATATCGTGCTTCTTTCCACGGTAGGCTATCACCTCTGCCGCATCCTCTTCTAGCAGCCGTCACGCCGAATTCTTCCCCGGCATAAGCATAAGGAGGCCCCCCCGCATTTCTCAAGTTCCCTTCCTCTGTCATCAACCGCCACATCATAAGGAGATTTTCCATGAAGGCCACATATCTTGAAAAATATTCCCGCATGTTTGAACCTCTGACCATCCGCCGCGGCAGAAACGAATTCGTGTTCAACAATCGTGTCATGATGGCTCCAGTGGGCATCTGCGCCACCGGAGGCGGCGCGGACAACGGCCGTATCAACGCTTTCGGCGTCGATTACTGGACCGGCATCATCCGTGGCGGCTTCTCTGCCGTAACGTTGCCCATGGAAGTTCCGGAAAACGGCAGCCACGACGGCGTTTTCAACATGAACCCCAAAGAATTCAACTACATGAATCTGCACCTTCTGCAGCGGTCGGTTCATTCCTATAACGGCAAGACTTTTGCCGAACTTATCCACGGCGGCCGCTGCATGATCCGTACGGACATCCCCCTGTTGGGCGCGAGCGACTCCGAGTACCAGGGGCGTCATGTCAAGGGCATGGATGCCAAGGACATGGAAGAGGTCATCGCGCTGTGCGTGGAATTCGCCCATCAGGCGCGCCGCTCCGGCTTTGACGGCATCATGATGCACTTTGCCCACGGCTGGCTGTTCCACGACTTTCTCTCGCCTCTCAGCAACCACCGCGCCGACGAATTCGGCGGTTCCGTGGAAAACCGCTGCCGCTTCCCGCTCATGGCTCTGAAAGCCGTGCGCGAAGTGATAGGCGACGATCTGCTCATCGAACTGCGCCTCAACGGCAACGACGAAATGGAGGGCGGCATCACGCCTGAAGATGCGGCGCAGCAGGCGCTCATCTTCCAGGACTACGCCGATATGATCCACATTACCTGCTCCACCCGCCTCGACGTGACCAGCCGTCCGCGCATGACCCCCACGAGCTTCTTCCCCACCGAACACAACGCTTATGCCAGCGCCATAGTGAAGAACACTCCCGGAGTGCGCATTCCCATCGGCGCCGTGGGCGCCATCGGCAACCCCGAACGCGCCGAGAAGCTCCTTGAAGACGGCAAGGCCGACTATCTGCTCATCGCCCGCGCGGCCATCGCCGACAACGACTGGGTGAACAAGGTCAAGGCCGGTCACGAGGAAGACATCCGTCCCTGTCTGCGCTGCAACCTCTGCCTCGATCACGGCCGTAGAAAGTCCAAGATTCAGGGCAAGGAACTCGTCATGGCCTCCGAGGTGAGCTTCGACCGCATGTGCGCGGTGAACCCGCTTTCCATGCAGGGCGCCGTGAAAAACAGATTCCCCGCGCCCGCGCGCCGCAAGAAGATCGTTGTGGTCGGCGGCGGCGTGGCCGGCATGAATGCCGCGCTGAGCGCCGCGAACCGCGGTCATGAAGTGCTGCTCTATGAAAAAACCGACAAGCTCGGCGGTCAGGCGCTGCTTTCCGACGGCATGTGGTTCAAAAAGGAAATGAAGGCCTACCACGAATGGCTGGAACGTCAAGTCCGCAAGAATCCCAACATATTCGTTGTCACGAATACCGAAGTCACGCCTGAAACGGTGTCCGAAATCGACCCCGACGCCACCATCGTGGCCGTGGGCGCAAAGCAGATCGTGCCCTCCATCCCGGGCATCGAAAAAGCTGCCATGGCCTTCGATGTGTTCGGCAATGAAGACAAGGTGGGCAAGAAAGTCGTCATCATCGGCGGCGGCGACATCGGCTGCGAACTCTCCATCCATCTGTCCGAAAAGGGCCACGACTGCACCGTGGTGGAACTCACCCACTTCCAGGCGGGCAACGCGGAGCTGTGCATCCGCATGTCCATCCTTCAGTTCATGGAAAAGAACAACGTGACCACTCTGCTCGACACCAAAGCCACGGAAATCACCGATGAAGGCGTTTGGGTGGAAAATGAGAACGGCAGAACACTTCTGCCCGCCGACACCGTCATCGTCGCCGTGGGAACCGCGCCTCTCGCCGAAGAGCGCGACAAGTTCCGCCATGTAACCTACGACGTCATCAACATCGGCGACTGCAAAAAAGCCTCCAATATGCAGCACGCCATTGAAACCGGCTTCGACGCGGGACTTATTCTGTAAGGCTCCCTGAACAGCCATGAAGAGGGGGAGACGGCGGATGCCGTTTCCCCCTCTTTTCCTCGGGAGGGGGAGCTCCCCAACCCCCGTCACCCCCTTTTCCCATCTCCGCCCCTGCCCCCTCCGGCACGGCCGAAAGCCCCCGCTCGGAAAGACGCGATTCTCATAAAGGATGAGCCCAAAACGGCGGGAACGCCGCATGGCGGATTCACTCTTCATATTCAGGACGCGGGCAGCCTGCCTTCGCTCCATTTCTTTTGCGCGGCGCCTTTCGACGCGCGCCGGACTCTCCTGAAATCCTGCAAGATTCGGGAGAGTTCTTTCCGAGACGGCAGCAACCGTCCATCCTCGTTCATAACCTTCTGGGCCAGCCTCAGCTTCTTGATATAATTACCATAAATAAAATTCATGGCGGGAGGTTGCCGTACCGGGTGCTTCCAAGCCTATCTACTCGGACTCGCTGCCACGATGAGGAAGGAGGCATTGCCGCCTTTACAGCGGCTCTCAATACCAGGGAACGGATGAGGCGGTTCGACGGTGTTTTCTTCACCCAAGCCCAATCATCCCCGGGACAGAGCGAAAAATAAAAAGGGGTATGATAGGATAGCAAAAGTTTTTGCTTCAACCGCCTCCCCCGGGGCACGGCCTCTCGCCCTCAGATAACGCCGGAACGCCCGCAATTTCGACGCCGAAAAGATGACGCGAATGAGAAGAAAAACCGACAGGCTTAATTTACTCGCAACACAAGGCAAATTAAAATTGAATTTGTACGTATGATCCTCAAAAAAAATCGATTGATCAGGAACCGAAACTTGATCTTGAGGAAGCTCGTTTTTGAGATGGCTTCATTTCTGAGGCCTGTAAAAAGCAAAAATTTGACATACAGTAGTTTATACAACTTTAATATCAAAAATATTGACTAAAATTTCCAATATTTTTTAAATGCTTAAATGTATTTATGTAAAAAAATAAAATAAATAAAATAATTTTACGTACTTTAAATCAAAAATTTCGACAATATAAAATATATTGAATAAAACAATAAATAAATATACACGGTAAAAATTATCGCATGACAGATTTTTAAAGCTCTTTTATCTCAATTTATCATAAAGGATACATTATTATGGCGGAAACTTACGGATATATCCGTATCTCCAGCACAGATCAGAATGAAGGCCGCCAGCGCATGGCTTTTGAACAAAAAGCTATTCCTCCCGACCATATTTTTATGGACAAACTGTCAGGCAAAGATTTTCAGCGCCCGCAATACCAGGCGCTTCTTACGCTTCTGAAACCAGGCGACCAACTGTGCATTACAAGCATTGATCGTCTTGGACGCAACTATGAGGAAATACAGCAACAGTGGCGATTTCTTACCAAGGAAAAGCGGATCGATATCCTCGTCCTGGATATGCCTCTGCTGGATACGCGGCGCGACAAGGACCTGCTCGGTACGTTCATAGCGGATCTTGTTCTGCAAGTACTCTCTTTTGTGGCCCAAAACGAGCGGGAGAACATCCGCAAACGGCAAGCCGAAGGTATTGCAGTAGCCAAGAAAAATGGGGTGAAATTCGGCCCAAAACCACAACCGTTGCCACAAAATTTTTCGGAAATTTTTTTGCTCTGGGAACAGGGAAAAATTTCAATGACTAAAGCCGCAAAATACACGGGCATGGCCCGCTCCACCTTTCGCAAAAAAGCAAAATTGTACAGAAAAAATTGTCAGTAAGCGGATAGGAAAGTGTACAATTGCGCCAGCTGTCCAAATTACCTGTCAAGCATTTTTTAGGCTAGAAAAAAACGCGTTGTCAATCTGTACAGGATGCCTCAGGGCTCCCTTATTTCATGTGGCGCAATTGTACACTTTTCCGCCACCTCGTCTTCGCTCTGCATTCTTTGTACG
>ERZ894232.869-NODE-869-length-35054-cov-14.977285_pt1 | contig 35054 bp, 30 predicted proteins | sample MGYA00380296_ERZ894232 | MGnify/ENA primary metagenome ERZ894232 (study PRJEB32331, sample SAMN06328433) | human gut metagenome | biome: human gut microbiome; feature: stool | host: Homo sapiens | collected 2014-08-14 ...
CCGGAAAATTCTGGATGCCGATGCCCATGGCCAGGGCCGCCGCCCCGGCAAAGCCCTCCCCTCCGGACACCAGGGCAAAGGCCAGCCCCACCGCCATCCCCTCCGGGACGTTATGTAGGGTGATGGCTGTCATCAGCAGAGTGGTCTGCCGCCAAGAGGCATCCTGCCAGGTCCGGTCCCGCCGCAGATGGGGCAGCAAGGCATCCAGAGCGGACAGGAAGACCACGCCCAACAGCATTCCGCCCGCGGCGGGCAGCCAGTCCGGCAGCGCCCCCTCTGCGGCCCGGTCGATGGCCGGCAGCAGCAGGCTCCACACGGAGGCCGCCGTCATGACTCCAGCAGCAAAGCCCAGCAGGGTCTTTTGAAAGTGGGGCCGGGGTTCCCCGGCGAAAAAAAACACCATGGCCGCGCCCAGAGCGGTCATCAAAAATGTGAAGCCCGTACCCAGGGCCGCCCAGCCAAGAGACTGCAGCATAGCACCAACGCCTTTTCTCTGATTCAGGCGGAACACCGCCCGTATGCCAGTATAAGCGGCAGGACTTCCCGGCGTGACAGGGCTTGCATCCGGGGACGATGTGTGATATGGTATAGGCAGCAGGAAAAGCTCATATAAGTTCGCTGTCATGGCGCGAACGTCTCTACGGAGCCGCCGAAGGCTCTTCTATGAGTGTCTGTTGGAAGGGGCCATCCCCTGCCGGCAGGCGCTTCTTTTCTGTCTGAAAAATCCGGAACGGAAACAAAAGGAGATTTGCCATGTCACTGACGATCATCAAGGGAACTATTCTGTCCGCTCCCACCCTGGGACAGCTGGATGCCCTGCCGGGCGGATATCTGGTGGCCGAGGACGGCCTCATCCGGGGTGTGTACGGGTCTTTGCCCGAGCAGTACGCCGGTGCCCCGGTGGAGGACTGGGGAGACGCGCTGATCCTCCAGTCCTTTGCGGATCTGCACCTCCATGCGCCCCAGTACCCCATGCTGGGGATGGGCATGGACCTGCCCCTGCTGGACTGGCTGAACGCATACGCCTTTCCCACAGAGGCCCGGTTCGCGGACACAGGCTACGCCCGGGAGATTTACAGCCGCCTGGCCCGGGAGCTTATTGCAAACGGCACCACGCGGGTGTGCATGTTCTCCTCTCTCCACACGGACGCCACGCTGATCCTGATGGAGGAACTGGAGAAGGCCGGCGTCACCGGCTACGTGGGCAAGGTGAACATGGACCGGAACGCTGCCCCCGGCCTGTTGGAGGAGACCACAGAGGAGTCCAGGCGTGAGACGCTCCGCTGGCTGGATGCCTGTCAGGACTTCCGCCTGGTGAAGCCCATGCTGACGCCCCGGTTCACCCCCTCCTGTACTAATGAGCTGATGGCGTTTCTGGGCAAACTGGCGGCGGAGCGGGATCTCCCCGTCCAGTCCCACCTGTCGGAGAACCAGGCAGAGATGGCCTGGGTGCGCCAGCTCCACCCGGGCTGCCAGCAGTACTGGGAGACCTATGCCAAATACGGCCTGTGGACCAGCCGCGCCGTCATGGCCCACTGCGTCTGGTCCGATGCGCGGGAGCGGCAGGCCATGCGGGACGCCGGCGTGACAGCGGTCCATTGCGCCGACTCCAACCAGAACATCTGCTCCGGCGTGGCGCCGGTGCGGGCCATGCTGAATGAGGGCGTGAAGGTGGCCCTGGGCAGCGACATTGCCGGTGGGGACCACCTGCACATGTTCGATGTGGTGGCCGCCTCCATCCGGGCCTCCAAGGCCCGGCGGGTGCTGGACAACTGGGAGACGGATTTCCTCACGGTGCCGGAGGGCTGGTACCTGGCCACCTCCGCCGGTGCGGCATACTTCGCCGAGCAGCCGGGCTTTGCCCCAGGCAATCATCTCCACGCCCTGGTCCTGGCGGACGATGATCTTCCCCAGCCCCATCCCATGACGCCCCAGGAGCGGCTGGAGCGGGCGGTGTATCTGCGTCAGGGCGGCGCCATCCGGGCGGTCTGGAGCGAGGGACGGAAGGTATTCTCCGCAGAGGGTTGATCAAAGAGCGGGATGCTGTGTGTCCCGCTCTTTTTTGTTCCCGTCAGGGAGGCCTCCCTGGGGAGTGGTATGGGCCGGCACACCCCTAAAAGCAAACGTGCGGCGCACCCTGAAACGGATGCGCCGCATCTATTTTGTATTGCTCACGCCCCGGCAAACTGCGCCGGGTCCCGCAGGGCGTCCGCCGTTTCCCGGGGCACTTCAGCGGTAAACGTCAGCAGACCGCCCAGTCCTTCCACGCCTACAAAGCTCCCAACGCCCTCCAGGGTATCGGACAGGACCTCCGTGGTGACGGCGTTGCTGCCCTGCCGCACCTGGGTCCGGAAGACCTCCAGGTATTCCCGCTCCGCATCCGGGTCCTCCCCAGCGTGGAGGGTAGTCTCCTGCCAGTAGACATAAGTGTAGAGAGGGTCTCCCTCCGCATTCCCGTGGTCGGCGTTCTCGCCGCCGGCCTTGTTGATGAGGGCGTCGATCTCTGCCACGGCCCCGCTGTCTGTGACGGTGTACAGCTCTTTACCGGCGGCGTCCAGAATCTGGTAGTAGTGGTCCTTCACTGCCTCCTCAGCGGTGTCGGCCGCAGCTTGTTCCCCGCCGCAGGCGGTCAGCAGCAGAGTCAGGGAAAGGATACAGGGGATTATATGTCTTTTCATGGCTGCCTCCTGTGTTTTTCAGTGGGTGGGGTTCGTTGAGGGCTCTCCCCGCTGCCGTTCCCCCGGCGGTCACGGGGCATCTGGGCTGCGGGTCGATGAGGGTATCGGCCCCTGCGGATGGGTTGGATCTCCTTCTGCCCTCGTTCGCCCACCGGGATGTCAGTCAGGTATCCATTTCGCAGAAATACAGCGTGTCGCTGTCCGCGTCATACACGGCCAAGGTGACATTCAGCGAAGCCCGCTCCAGAAGGTTTTGTCCATCCCCGGCGTCACTGTGGCGGTCAATCAGGCGGTAGAAGCCATTGGCGATCCCCGGCAGCAGGGGATCTCCGCTGTCATCGGTGAGATAAGGGCCCGCGCTGAAAACTTCGCCGCCGTCCTCTCGGGTGACGCCATAGGCCAGTGCCTGGGCCGTCTCGTCCAGGGGAAGCGGTGTCCAGGCGGCGTTCGCCGCAATGGCGTCGGCTACCTGGCTGTCAGGAAACTGCAGGGCAACGCAGGAAATGCCGTCGCCGTGGAAGCCGCCGTGGGTGTCAGAAGAGGAGATCTCCTCTCCGGCGGACACATCGATGTGCAGCGCTCGGGAGATCTCCTCTGCCGGGTCCTCACTGCCGCAGGCGGTCAGGGTAAACAGCATCAAGGAAATCATGCCACATGCAAAAAGGAATTTCCTCATAGATAACGAACCCCTTATAAGATTCAAAACAGCTGCACCACGCCGTAGGTCAGCGTGGTGACGATGGCCCCGGCAATCACCACGCCCAGGAAGATGGCGGGCAGCGCGTGGCGCATCCGGATGTCCAGCAGGGCCGCCACCAGAGCCCCCGTCCAGGCCCCAGTCCCCGGCAGGGGGATGGCTACCAGAATGATGAGTCCCGGCAGGCGGTACTTCCGCACCATCCGGCCCTTCAGGTGAGCCCGGCGCTCCAGCCAGTCGATCCTGGGGCCGAAAAGGCGGGTGCCCCGGAGCCAGTCGAAGATCCGGCGGATCAGCAGCAGGATAAAAGGCACCGGCACCATATTGCCCAGGATGGACACCAGGCAGGCCGCGGCCGGGGAGAGTCCCGCCGCCACTCCCACAGGAATGGCGCCCCGGAGCTCCAGCACCGGCACCATAGCGGTGCCGAAGGTCAGCAGGATCGCTTGCATCAGGTTTTCCTCTACGGGCATGGCGGCCTCCCTTAAGATTTCCGGGGCCGTGGGATCACTCCCACGGCCCGCCGGAAGCGTATGGTCCAGTTTACTCCAGATTCAAGCGCTTTTTCAAGGTAATTGTGGTTACAATATAGAAAATCGCACCGTAGAGCACTGTCAGCAGGAGCAAAGCCACCATCGTGAAGTGGACCGCCGCCACGCCGGTGAGCTGGAAATCCAGCGTCAGCAGGAACTGGTGCAACGGCCCCTCGTCCAGCAGGACCAGAACGATGGCCCCCGCCATCTGCACCACAAACTGGAACACAAAGAAGAACGCCACGGACAGGGCCATCTTATGGTTGGCAAAGCTGTGGCCCGCCGCCAGAGCGGCATAGAACTGCAGGGAGAAACTCATGCAGGCTGCCAGCATCAGCGCCAGAAGCTCCAGCGCGAAAACGGTGCCGTTGACGGCGTAGTAGGCGGTCATCTGCTGGAACAGCTTGGGGAAAACACTCGCCAAATCCGTCAAGAAGCTCACGTTGAAGGCCGCCACAAAAACAGACAGGAACACCACCACGCCGGTGGCGATGAACCACACGGCGGAGACGATCAGCTTGCTCCACACATGCTGGTGAACCGAGGCGGGCAGAGTGAACATGATGTAGCCCTCGTCCCCCAGCAGATTTTTGTAGAACCGCTGGAGCATCAGAATGAACGCCACAATGAACACGGCGGTAATGGCCACCACATAGGCCATGACCACCAAAGCGGCCAGCATATTCAGCACAAAGTTGCCTGAGTCCATCAGCCTGGCGGAGAAATTGAAGCCCAGGGCCACCGCCAGCAGAACCAGGTACAAAGGCCCCATGATGCGGGCCGTGGCACGGAATTCGTGCTTCAAGAGTTTCGTCAGCATTTGAACACCTCCCGGAACAGGGCGTCCACGCTCATGCCCTTCTCCTCCCGGATCTCATCCACAGAGGACTGGAGCACCACCTGGCCCTGATTGATGAAAATGACCTCGTCCAGAACCTTTTCCACATCGGCGATCAGGTGGGTGGAGATAATCACTGCCGCCTCGGGATTGTAATTGCCGATGATGGTGGAGAGGATGTAGTCCCGGGTGGCGGGGTCCACGCCGCCGATGGGCTCATCCAGCAGATACAGCTTTGCCGCCCGGCTCATCACCATGATGAGCTGCACCTTCTCCCGGGTTCCCTTAGACATCTGCTTGATCCGCTGGGTCAGGCGGATGTTCAGATGGGTGAGCATCTCCTCCGCCGCCTTCCGATTGAAGTCCCGGTAGAAGTCGCCATAGAAATCCAGCAGCTGCTTCACGGACATCCAAGTGGGGATGCAGGTCCGCTCCGGCAGGTAGCTGACGCTGGCGTGGCTCTCCTTTCCAGGGGCCATATCGCATACCAGCACCTCTCCCTCGCTGGGGGTCAGCAGGCCGTTGGCCAGCTTGATGAGGGTGGTCTTGCCGCTGCCGTTGGGGCCCAGCAATCCCACGATCCGGCCCGGTTCCACCGCCAGGCTCACATGGTTCAGCGCCGGCGCGTTGCCGTAGTGCTTGCTCAGATCTTTACATTCCAGAACTGCCATTGTCTTCTCCTCCCTTGGTCTCCTCCTGCCGCAGCAGCGTCAGGATCTCCTCCCGGCCATAGCCCAGGTGGGTCATGGCCTCCAGGAACGCCTGAATGTGGCGCTCCGCCAAACTTCTCTTTGCAGATGCAATCATGGCCTGATCCTCCGTCACAAATCTACCCGTGGTTCGCTGGCTGTATACCAGTCCGTCCCGCTCCAGCTCCGTCAGGGCCCGCTGCATGGTGTTGGGATTCACCCCGGCCTCCGTAGCCAGGTCCCGCACGGAAGGCAGCCGCTCCCCCGGCGGGAACGCGCCGGAGACAATGCCCACCTTGATCTGCGCGATCAGCTGGGAATAGATCGGCGCGTCATTGGAAAACTGCCACTTCACAGAAGCACCTCCCATTTGTGTTGTTGTACTAAGCAAGTAATACAATAGCACATTCTCCAGATTTGTCAAGTGGATTCGAAAAAAATTTTGGAGAGGCAAAAGCGCCGCAGCGGCTTATCGCTGCGGCGCAAGGGATTCATCGGTTATTCGATTTTGCGGAGGGAGGTTCTCTGATCATACCGGCAGCCCAGGATGAGGATGGCGAAGCCCAAAATGGTCACCAGAAGACAGGGCAGGTCGTCCCAAAAAGTCACCTCCACAAATTCCCACATATTCTCCGGCCCATACTCCGCCAGATACACCAGCAACGCAGTGGAAATACTCCAGACCGGCCCCGTCTGCAAAAACCGCAGAGGCGCGGGAAGGGGGAGCCGCATGTTCAGCAGACCCATCAGCACCAGGAGCCAGCCCAGATGATACCAACGAAGCCGCCCTGCCAATTGGCGGCCCCGGAATACCAGAATCACAGACACGAGAATCAGCAGCACATGGGGAATCATTGTGGGAATATACACCATCTGCACGTATTTCACCCAGGCAAAATTCTCGAGGTCCTGCGCCTGCTGGTATGTATTGGCCGCAAGAACAGCCAGGTCAACCAGGTTCCAGACACCCCAGGCCGCCAGAACCCAGGCCAGCAGATAGCCCCTGTTCCGGTACCATTGCTTGACCCGGACCCACAGGCCCGCCGCAGGAGCCGTGGTATTGGCCGTCTCCGGCTCCTCTAGTTCTTCCAGCAATAAGTAATCCGTGGACACGCCGAACTGGCGGCTGATGCGGACGAGCTTCTCCACCTCCGGCATAGCCTCGTTCCGCTCCCACTTGCTCACCGCCTGGCGGCTCACATCCAGCAGCTTGGCAAGCTGGTCCTGGCTCAATCCCGCCCGGGTCCGGAGCTTTTGCAGCTTCTCTCCAAAGGTCATGGCGCTTCCCTCCCCTGCCGTTTTCACACGTTCAGGATACCAGACGATACCGGGACATGCCAGCAACCAAACCTGGAATTTCCGCTACCACAGGTAGCGGAGCGGTGTTTCCGGCGCTCAGGCGTACATTTTGTCCAGGCGGGACACGATGTCCGCCAGAGTGTCGTGGTCCGCATCTGCCACGATGGTGGCCCCGCAGGCCCGGACAGCGGGTACGCAGTTGGCGGGGGCAAATCCCTCCGCCGCCCAGGTCAGCATGGACAGGTCGTTGGCCTCGTCCCCGGCGCAGTAGACGTGCTGGCGGGAGATGCCCAGCCGCTCCGCCAGCCGGGCCACCATGCCACCCTTGGTGGCGCCTCTGGCGGTGACCTCCAGCAGTGTCCGGTCAGAGAAGAAGATCTCATACTCCCCCGCCCAGGGCTGGGACTGCAGAAACGCCTTGACCTCCTCCAAAACGGCGTGGTCCTCCTCAAACATGATCTTTCCCAGCGGCAGGGGCACATCCAGCAGGGAGGGCTTTTCCACCACGCTCACATGAGTGACGTGCTCATGCTGGCGGGTATAGAGATTGGGCCGGACGGCGTGGATCACGTTGTCGATGTGGTATGCCTCCACCGCCAGCGTGGGGAATCGGTCCAGAGTCTCCTGTCCCCGCCGGCGGGTGCTCTCGTCCAGCAGAATGGTCTCCAGATACTCCCCCTTCTGAAAATCATACAGGGCCGCGCCGTTGCACACAATGCCCGGCGCGTTCATGGGCACCTGATCCGCGAATTTGATGAAGGCCGCCAGCGCCCGGCCGGTGGCGATGGCAAATCTCCCGCCGCCGGCCATGAAATACTCCAGCGCCTCCCAGTTCCGGCGGGACACCTCCGGCACCTCGGCGCCCGTGCGCCGGGCCGTCTCCGTATTCAGCAGGGTATTGTCAAAATCGCTGGCCAGCAGTACACCGTCAAATTTTCCCATAAAAACTCCTCCATCCTATCTCTCTGAAAAGGCAGATCCGCTCCATCTGCCTGCTCTCCCGGCATTTCAAAAGACCGCCGCCCGAAAAAGGGGCGGCGGTCCAGCCGGATTCACTCACTCTTGGGGGCGGAACCGCCGCCCTCGCCGCCGTTTTTGTTCCGGCGGCGCCCCCCCCGGTGGTGGGGCCTGCGGCGGCGCTTGGCCTCGCCTTCACCGTCCGGGGCCGCCGCCCTGTTCTCCCCAGGTCTGGCTTCTGTCGGCTTGGGCTGCGCAGGCCTGCTCTCCTGTTTGGGGGGACGGGGCCGCCCTTCCTTCTTCTCCGGCCCCCTGGCCTCGGCCTTGGGCTGCTCGACCCCCTCTCCGCTTTTGGCTCCCCCTCTCCGGCGGCCGCCCCGATGCCGGCGGCGTGGCTTGCCGTCGCCGCTGCCGGGTGCGCCGATCTTCTCCCGCATGGGCGCCTCTTCCAGCTGCGTGTCCATATAGAAGGGCGGCATCAGGGCCGGGGCCTCCTCCCGGAACTCCTCCGCCTCCTTCGGCTCCACATAGCGGGCGGGGCGCTCCGGAATGGCGATGCCCTCCCGGCTGCCCTTGCCGTTGCGCAGAACGCACACCTCACAGTTGTGATAGCACTTCAAAGGCTCCGGCGCACTGTCCAGGCTGACCTTCACGGTCTCCCGCAGCAGGTCCACGCTCTTCACATTGCCGGGGCCGTCCGGCGTCTGAACAAAGGATTCTGCCTTGGGCATCCGCTTGGCTGCGTCCTCATAGACGTTCTGCTCGTATTTCAGGCAGCACATCAGCCGCCCGCAGGTGCCGGAGATTTTGGTGGGATTCAGGCTAAGATTCTGGGTCTTGGCCATTTTGATGGACACGGGCAGGAACCCGTCCAGAAACTGGGAGCAGCAGAAGGGTCTGCCGCAGATCCCCAGACCGCCGATCATCTTGGCCTCGTCCCGGACGCCGATCTGCCGCAGCTCGATCCGGGCCCGGAACACCCCGGCCAGATCCCGCACCAACTCCCGGAAGTCCACCCGGCCGTCGGCGGTAAAGTAGAAGACGATCTTGTTGCCGTCAAAGCTGGCGGACACGTTCACCAGCTTCATCTCCAGCCCGTGGGCGGCGATCTTCTTCTCACAGATGTCAAAGGCCTCGCTCTCCCGCTTCTTGTTCTGCTCCACGGTGCGGCGGTCGCTGTCCGTGGCCATCCGCAGCATAGGGCTCAGGGGCTTGACAATGGCGGAGTCCTCCACCTCGTGGTTCCCCTCCGTGCAGGTGGCGAATTCCGGGCCCTGGGCGGTCTCCACGATCACCTGGTCTCCCATCTTCACCTGGTTGCCGTTTGGATTGAAATAGTAATTTTTACAGCCGCCTCGAAAGCGGACGCTGATAACTTCTGTCAAAGGATGCCCTCCAATTCCACCGCGATGGCGCCCAGCACATGGCCGGTTCCCACGTTGTACGTGCACTCCCCGCGATACTTCTGTAACAGCTCTATTGTGCGCATGATTTGGGATTTTGTCAAGTTTTTCGCGAGAATTGGGGCGATTTCCCGGCAGCTTTCCTCCGGTTCCTGTCCATATTGCAGCAGCAGCGCCGCCGCGCACAGGGCCCGGCTCCGCTCCAGCAGGGCGGACAGGTCCTCCCGGGTGATGCGCTTTTTCTCCAGCCGCACCGCCAGCTCCGTCACCTTTCCCCGCTTCCGGGCGGCCAGGCAGCGGCACAGGGCCTCTGCCGCCTGGACCTCTTCACCGCCGCCTTCCGCAGCCGGGTGCAGCTTCAGCTCCACGCACCGGGAGCGCAGGGTCTGGAGCACCACAGCGGCATTTTCCGCACAGAAGAGAAAGGCCGCATAGGGCGGCCCCTCCTCCACCACCTTCAGCAACACGTTCTGGTCCTGTTCCGTCAGCAGGGCGCAGTCCGGAAACACATAGACCTTCCGCCGCCCCTCGTTGGGGCGGATGTAGGCGTCTGCCCGGATGGCGCGCACCACGTCCACGGCGATGTTCTTATGGTCTGGGTCCCGGACGGTGATCACGTCCGGATGGATGCCCGCCAGCACCTTCCGGCAGGCGGGGCAGACGCCGCAGGGGCGGCTCTCCTCCCCCGTGCACTCCAGGGCGGCGGCGGCAAAGCAGGCGGCGGACATCCGGTCGCCGCTGCCGGTGAGCAGCAGGGCGTGGGACAGGGTGCCGCGAGTGGCGGCCTCCCGGATGCGGATGGCGGCTGGCTCCTCCGGCCGCAGGCCGAACAGGGACATGGCGTACTCTCCTTTTCCCGCTGTGAGCACGGGCTGATCTGCAGATTTTCCGGCGGCGCCGGGTGTTTGGGGCGCCCGGCGGCCTTCCGGCGGGCACACTGGAGCCATTGTACCACATGGCCCCGAAAAAGGAAAGAACGTAAATATTTTCTTTGTTGCGCAACTGTTAATTGTGTGGATTGCACAAACATTTGTGAAAATACTCCAGCTATCCCCAAATTTCTTAGCATTTTTATGTATTGTTTTCCGAAAAAATTCCCAATATAATGTTATCGTTATCAAAATGGGCTAATCGTTTAACCGCAGATTGGAGTCCACCCGACTTTCGACTGCGGCAGGAAAGAGAGGTTTGGACTACATGAGCAAAAAATATGTCTATTTGTTCAGCGAGGGCAACGCCAACATGCGGGAGCTGCTTGGCGGCAAGGGTGCCAATCTGGCCGAAATGACCAACATTGGCCTGCCGGTGCCCCAGGGCTTCACCATCACCACCGAGGCCTGCACCCAGTACTATGAGGACGGCCAGAAGATCAACGACGGGATCCAGGCGGAGATCATGGAGTATATCACCAAGCTGGAGGGCATCACCGGCAAGAAGTTCGGCGATCTGGAGAACCCCCTGCTGGTCTCCGTGCGTTCCGGCGCCCGGGCCTCCATGCCCGGCATGATGGACACCATCCTGAATCTGGGTCTGAACGAGGACGTGGTGGACGTGCTGGCCAAGAAGTCCGGCAACCCCCGCTGGGCCTGGGACTGCTACCGCCGCTTCATCCAGATGTACTCCGACGTGGTGATGGAAGTGGGCAAGAAGTACTTTGAGCAGCTCATCGACCAGATGAAGGAGGCCCGCGGCGTCACCCAGGACGTGGAGCTGACTGCCGACGACCTGAAGGAGCTGGCCGGCCAGTTCAAGGCCGAGTACAAGTCCAAGATCGGCGCAGACTTCCCCACCGACCCCAAGGAGCAGCTGATGGGCGCCATCAAGGCCGTGTTCCGCTCCTGGGACAACCCCCGCGCCAACGTGTACCGCCGGGACAACGACATCCCCTACTCCTGGGGCACCGCCGTCAACGTCCAGTCCATGGCCTTCGGCAACATGGGCGACGACTGCGGCACCGGCGTGGCCTTCACCCGCAACCCCGCCACCGGCGAGAAGAAGCTGTTCGGTGAGTTCCTGACCAATGCCCAGGGCGAGGACGTGGTGGCCGGCATCCGGACTCCCATGCCCATCAGCGAAATGAGCGAAAAGTTCCCCGAGGCCTTCGCCCAGTTTGAGAAGGTCTGCAAGATTCTAGAGGATCACTATCACGATATGCAGGATATGGAGTTCACCGTGGAGAACGGCAAGCTCTACATGCTGCAGACCCGCAACGGCAAGCGCACCCCTGCCGCTGCGCTCAAGATCGCCTGCGACCTGGTGGACGAGGGGATGATCGACGAAAAGCAGGCCGTGGCCATGATCGATCCCCGCACCCTGGACACCCTGCTGCATCCCCAGTTTGACGGCGAGGTGCTGAAGAAGACCCCCGTGATCGGCAGCGCCCTGGCCGCCTCTCCCGGCGCCGCCTGCGGCAAGGTCGTCTTCTCCGCTGAGGACGCCAAGGCCTGGGCCGAGCGCGGCGAGAAGGTGGTCCTGGTCCGGCTGGAGACCTCTCCTGAGGATATCGAGGGCATGAAAGCTGCTCAGGGCATCCTGACTGTGCGGGGCGGCATGACCTCCCACGCGGCCGTGGTGGCCCGCGGCATGGGCAAGTGCTGCGTCTCCGGCTGCGGCGCCATCAAGATGGACGAGGAGAATAAGCAGTTTGAGCTCTCCGGCAAGACCTTCCACGAAGGCGACTGGCTGTCCATCGACGGTTCCACCGGCAAGATCTACGACGGCGCCATCCCCACGGTGGACGCCTCTATCGGCGGCGAGTTCGGCCGGGTCATGGGCTGGGCCGACCAGTACCGCCGCCTGAAGGTCCGCACCAATGCGGACACCCCCCACGACGCCGCCCAGGCCCGGAAGTTCGGCGCTGAGGGCATCGGCCTGTGCCGGACCGAGCACATGTTCTTTGACGCAGACCGCATTCCCGCCATCCGCCGAATGATCTGCTCCGACACCGTGGAGCAGCGTGAGGCCGCTCTGGCTGTTCTGGAGCCTATGCAGCAGTCCGACTTCGAGGGCATCTATGAGGCTATGGAGGGCCTGCCTGTCACCATCCGTTTCCTGGATCCCCCGCTGCACGAGTTCGTGCCCACTGAGGAGGCCGACATCGAGCTGCTGGCCAAGGACATGGGCAAGAGCGTTGCGGAGATCAAGGCCATCATCGCCGGCCTGCACGAGTTCAACCCCATGATGGGTCACCGGGGCTGCCGTCTGGCGGTCACCTATCCGGAGATCGCCGCCATGCAGACCCGCGCCGTCATCAAGGCTGCGCTGAACGTCCAGGCCAAGCATCCCGAGTGGACCATGGTGCCTGAGATCATGATCCCCCTGGTGGGCGAGGTCAAGGAGCTGGCATACGTGAAGAAGGTCGTGGTGGAGACCGCCGATGCCATCATCAAGGAGGCCGGCTCCAACATGAAGTACCTGGTGGGCACCATGATCGAGATCCCCCGGGCCGCGCTGACCGCCGATGAGATCGCCAAGCAGGCGGACTTCTTCTCCTTCGGCACCAACGACCTGACTCAGATGACCTTCGGCTTCAGCCGTGATGACGCGGGCAAGTTCCTGGACGCCTATTACGACAAGAAGATCTACGAGAACGATCCCTTCGCCAAGCTGGACCAGACCGGCGTGGGCAAGCTGGTGGATATGGCCTGCAAGATGGGCCGCGCCACCAACCCCGAGCTGCATCTGGGCGTGTGCGGCGAGCACGGCGGCGACCCCTCCAGTGTGGAGTTCTTCCACCGGACGGGCCTGGATTATGTGTCCTGCTCTCCCTTCCGGGTGCCCATCGCCCGGCTGGCTGCGGCACAGGCTGCCATCAAGGACGAGAAGTAATCTTCTCTCTCATAAAAAACCGGACCGCCCAAAGAGGGCGGTCCGGTTTCTTTGTATCGATGCATAAGTCACTTCGCTGTGGGCATGAAGGGCCGCAGAACCCCTGCCACCTGAGAGATCGGCATGGTCTGGAGATAGACATGGCCCGGTCCGGTGATAATGGTGTTGAAGATCCCCTCACCGCCGAACACCATGTTCTTGAGCCCCGGGACCGCCTGGATATCCATGGAGCAGGTGGCATCCATGGCCGCCAGATATCCGGTATCCACCACCAGGGACTCACCGGGATCCAGGTCGTATTCCACGATATGCCCGTCGAACTCGGTGAAGGCAATCCCCCGGCCGGAGAGCTTCTGCATGATGAAGCCCTCGCCGCCGAAGAAGCCGGAGCCCAGCTTCTTCTGGAAAAAGACGGACAGCTGGACGCCCGCCTCGCTGGCCAGGAAGCCGCTCTTCTGCACCACCAGCTCCCGGCCCGGACCGATGTCAAAGGCCCGGATGCTGCCCGGGAAACTGGAGGCAAAGGCGATCAGTCCTTGGCCGCCCTGGGCGGTGTAGCGGTTCTGGAAAATGGAGTCGCCGGAGAGCATCCGCCCAAACGCCTTCCCCAGACCGCCGTTGGTGCTGGTCTCCATCTTCATGTTGGGGGTCATCCAGCTCATGCTCCCCCGCTCGGTGAGCATGGTCTCGCCGGCCTCCAGCTGGCAGATCACCACCGGCAGCGGTGCTCCCTCGATCTGATATTCCATGGTGTGCTCCTTTCTCTTCTCGGCCCGGGGCCGGTTTTCTCCATTCTACCGGGGCCGCTGCATCGTGTCAATCCAAACCGGGCGGCTTTCCTGGTCCCTACAGAAATTTTACAGCCCCGGCATCTAAACGGATGCCGGGGCTGTGCTGCGCTCAGTACTCCACTACGCCGGTGTAGACCAGCTTGGCATCGCCGGTGAGGGTGACGGCTTCGTCGGTGTAATGCACCACCAGGTCGCCGCCCTGGACCCGGACCGTGATGTCCCGTCCCTTTTCACAGAGGCCGTTGGCCACCGCCGCCACCACCGCGGCACAGGCGCCGGTGCCGCAGGCCAGCGTCTCACCGCTGCCCCGCTCCCAGACCCGCATCTTGATGGTGCTGGGATTTACCACCCGGATAAACTCCGTGTTGATCCGGTCCGGAAAATAAGGCGCATGTTCAAACTGCGGCCCGATCCGGGCCACATCCACGCCGTCCACCCGGGAACAGAACACCACGCAGTGGGGATTGCCCATGTCCACGCAGGTGATCTCCCAGGGCTGCCCGGCAATCTCCACCGGATAGTTCACCACCTGCCGCTTCGGGATATTCAGCCGGAGGGCCGTGGTGTCCAGGGTCGCGTAGCCCATGTCCACGCAGGCAGAGGTCACCCTGCCGTCGGTGGTGTAGACCCGGACGGTCTTGGTGCCCTTGTCCGTCTCCAGGGTCATTTCCTCCTTGCGGACGATACCGTTGTCATAGAGGTACTTCGCCATACACCGCAGGGCGTTGCCGGCCATGGAGCCCTCAGACCCGTCGGCGTTGAACATCCGCATCTTGGCATCCGCCTTCCGGGATCCCTCCATGAGGATGATGCCGTCGGCGCCGATGCCGTAGTGCCGGTCGCAGAGGGTGACGCACAGGGACTCCGGGCAGGTGATCTCCCCGCTGAAATTCTCCAGGAAGATGTAGTCGTTGCCGCAGGTCTGCATTTTGGCGAAGGGCAGCTTCTGCCGCTCCGTCCGCAGATGGCAGATATCGACGAGCTCCGTGTTCTCCTGGTTGTAGCGGCTGGCCAGGATGTCCGTCAGGGCACCGGCCGTATCCAGCGAGGTCAGGCAGGGAATGCCCAGCTGGACGCACCGGTGGTTCAGGTGGATGAAGTCCCGGATATACTCCGGCTCCGTAGAGCCGGTGAGGATCACGTAGTCGATCCTGCCGGACTCCAGCAGCTGGAAGACCCGGTTGTCCCGGCCCAGCTTGCCCACCACCTCCACGTCCGTGCCCAGGCGGGAGATCTCCCGTGCGGTGCCGTCGGTGGCGTAGAGGCGGAAGCCCATTTCATCCAGCTTCCGGGCGATGTTGACAATCTCCGGCTGATCCCGGCGGTTCACGGAGATCAATACCCCCGCGTGTCCGCTCTTCTCCACCTTGTACCCGGCGGAGACCAGGCCCTTGAACAGCGCCTCCTGCATATTGGCGCCCAGGCCCAGCACCTCGCCGGTAGATTTCATCTCCGGGGACAGGGCGGCGTTGGCGTCGGTAATCTTCTCGAAGGAGAACACCGGCACCTTCACCGCCACGTAGGGCGGACGTTTGTACAGGCCTGTGCCATAGCCCAGGGCCTTCAGGGGCTGGCCCACCATGACCCGGGTGGCCAGGTCCACCATGGGTACGCCGGTGACCTTGGAGATATAGGGCACCGTCCGGCTGGCCCGGGGGTTCACCTCAATGACGTACAGCTCTCCCTGATAGATCAGGTACTGGATGTTGATAAGCCCCCGGGTCTTGAGGGACAGGGCCAGCTTTTCGGAGCAGTCCACGATGGTCTGGAGCATCTTGTCCCCGATGGAAAAGGGCGGGTACACGGCGATGGAGTCGCCGGAGTGGACGCCGGTACGTTCGATGTGCTGCATGACGCCGGGGATCAGTACATCGGTGCCGTCAGAGATGACGTCCACCTCCAGCTCCTTGCCCATCAGGTACTGGTCCACCAGCACCGGGTTCTCAATCTTGCCGGAGAGGATGATCTCCATGTAGCGGCGGACTTCCTCATCGTTGTGGGCGATGACCATGTTTTGGCCGCCGATGACGTAGCTGGGCCGCAGCAGAACAGGATACCCCAATTCATTCGCTGCCTCCAGCGCCTCATTCATACCCAGCACGCCCCGGCCGGCGGCCCGCTTGATGGAAAACCGCTCCAGCAGCGCGTCGAACCGCTCCCGATCCTCCGCCATGTCGATGGACTCGGCGCTGGTGCCCAGAATGGGGATGCCGCGGCTGTCCAGGAATTTCGTCAGCTTGATGGCCGTCTGGCCGCCGAAGGCCACCACCACGCCCACCGGCTTCTCCACGGCGATGATGTGCATGACGTCCTCCGGGTACAGCGGCTCAAAATACAGGCGGTCGGCAGTGTCGTAGTCCGTGGAGACAGTCTCCGGGTTGTTATTGACAATCACCACGTCGTAGCCCAGCTCCTTCAGCGTCCAGACACAGTGGACAGAGGAGTAATCAAACTCGATGCCCTGGCCGATGCGGATGGGGCCGGAGCCCAGCACCATGATGACCGGCTTGCCGCTGCGGGGGAAGGCCCGGGACTCGCAGAACCGGTCATAGGTGGAGTAGAAATAGGGCGTCTCCGCGTCAAACTCCGCGCCGCAGGTGTCCACCATCTTGTACACCGCATCCCGGTGCTCCGGCAGTTCTCCGCCGCCGGAAAGCCTGCGGAGAGCCTCATCGGGATAGCCCAGCCGCTTGCCCTCCCGGTACTGCGCCTCCGACAGGCCGTCTGCAATGGAAGCCTCGAACGCCGCCAGCTTCCGCAGCTTGCAGAGGAACCAGGGGTCGATTCTGGTGATGTCGTGGATCTCCTCTACGGTGACGCCGGATTTCAGCGCCTCGAACACCGTGAAGAGCCTGTGATCGTCCACTCGGCGGAGCCGCTCCCGGATGGGGGCGTCGTCCCCGTGGTCCGGTTTCCGGTTCAGGGTGTCCATGCCGATCTCCGCGCCCCGGACAGCCTTGAGCAAGGCCATCTCGAAGCTGGGGGCGATGGCCATCACCTCGCCTGTGGCCTTCATCTGCGTGCCCAGGGCCCGGCTGGCATCGGCGAACTTGTCGAAGGGCCACTTGGGCATCTTCACCACGATATAGTCCAGGGTGGGCTCGAAGCAGGCACAGGTCTTGCCCGTGATGTCGTTTTTAATCTCGTCCAGGGTGTAGCCCAGAGCGATCTTGGTGGTGATCTTGGCGATGGGGTAGCCGGTGGCCTTGGAGGCCAGGGCCGAGGACCGGCTGACCCGGGGATTCACTTCGATGACCGCGTACTCAAAGCTCTCCGGGTTCAATGCCAGCTGCACGTTGCAGCCACCCACGATCCCCAGGTGGGTGATGATGTCCAGAGACGCCTTGCGGAGCATCTGGAACTCCTTGTCCGCCAGGGTCTGGGTGGGGGCCACCACGATGGAGTCGCCGGTATGGACACCCACCGGGTCCAGGTTCTCCATGGAGCAGACGGCGATCACGTTGCCCACGCTGTCCCGCATGGTCTCGAACTCGATCTCCTTCCAGCCGAAGATGGCCTTCTCCACCAAAATCTGCGTGATGGGCGAGGCGTCCAGGCCGGTGCCCGCGATGATCTTCAGCTCGTCGGGATCCTTGGCCGCGCCGCCGCCCGCGCCGCCCAGGGTAAAGGCGGGCCGCACGATGACGGGGTAGCCGATCTTCTCCGCCACCGCCAGGGCCTGGTCCACGGTCTCCGCGATGTCGGAGGCAATCACCGGCTGGCCGATCTCCGCCATGGCCTCCTTGAAGAGCTCCCGGTCCTCCGCCCGGGAGATGGCCGCTGCGTCGGTCCCCAGAAGGCGGACGCCCTGGGCCTGGAGAAAGCCCTCCTTGTCCAGCTGCATGGCCAGGGTCAGGCCGGTCTGGCCGCCCAGGCCCGCCAGGATGGAATCGGGGCGTTCCTTCTTGATGATGCGCTTGACGGTCTCCACGGTCAGGGGCTCCAGGTAGATCTCATCCGCCATGGCCTGATCCGTCATAATGGTGGCGGGGTTGGAGTTGCAGAGGACCACGTTGATGCCGGCATCCTTCAGCACCCGGCAGGCCTGGGCGCCGGCGTAGTCGAACTCCGCCGCCTGGCCGATGACGATGGGGCCGGAGCCGATGACCAGCACTTTCTGAATGCTCTTATCCAGCGGCATTACCGGTCACCCCCTTTCATCAGAGCTACAAATTGGTCGAACAGGAACGATGTGTCCTTGGGCCCGGTGCAGGCCTCTGGATGGAACTGGACCGTGAATGCCCGCAGGTCCGGATAGTCGATGCCCTCGCAGGTGCCGTCGTTGGCGTTGATGAAGCGGACCTTCCCCACCGGCAGGCTGGTACCGTCCACGGCGTAGCCATGATTCTGGCTGGTGATGTAGGTGCGGACGCCGTCCAGGTCCCGGACGGGCTGATTGACCCCCCGGTGGCCGTATTTCAGCTTGTAGGTGCCGCCCCCCACCGCCAGGGCCGTCAGCTGGTGGCCCAGGCAGATACCGAACAGGGGCACCTTGCCCAGGAGCTTTTTGATCTGCTCAATCTGATAGACGTTCTCTGCCGGATCCCCGGGGCCGTTGGAGAGCATGACGCCGTCAGGCTTGGCCGCCAGCACCTCCTCTGCACTGGTCTGCGCAGGCAGGACAGTGACGGTGCAGCCGCGCTTTTGCAGCTCCCGGACGATGTTGCGCTTGGCGCCGTAGTCCAGCAGGCTGACCCGGAACCGCTCCTCTCCCTCCGCCGGGTGGGCGGATGCTGCTCTACAGGTCACCGCCTCCACCACGCCGGTGACGGCATAGGTCTTCACCGCCGTCAGATCCGCCGGAACCTCATCACAGATCGCGGCGTTCATGACGCCGTGCTCCCGGATGATCCGGGTCAGCTCCCGGGTGTCCACACCCCAGAGCCCCGGCACGCCCCGGTCCCGCAAAAAAGCGTCCAGGTCTCCCTGGCAGCGGAAATTGGACGGCTCCTCGCACCACTCCCGCACCACGTAGCCCCGGACGCAACACGCGCCTTCAAAATCCTCCGGAATGATCCCATAATTGCCGATCAGAGGATAGGTCTGCATCACGATCTGTCCAGCATAGCTGGGATCCGTCAGTGTCTCCAGATAGCCGCACATGCCGGTGGTGAACACCAGCTCGCCCACGGCGTCCGCCGGCCCCCCGAACCGGAAGCCCTCAAACACCTGGCCATCCTGTAATACCAGATATCCCTTCTTCATGTCGTCCTCCCTCTCCGGCGCATCGACCGGAAAATCCCTATTAGATGTTATTATGCGTTTTTTTTCTGAAGCAGTCAATCCCCCCGTGCAGTGCGGCACGGTAGACTTTTCCAGGGATGAAGGTATTACTTTTTGTGCATTTTCGCAAAGGTCGATCTATTTCCCGCCGCACTGCCTCTCTTGCAAAGCAGTAACCAATGGGCTATGATGCAGGAAAAGCGGCTCATCTGCACAGGCGGAAGAACTGCTCCGGCAAAGGAGTGCGCCTATGATCTGTTTGCATGCATTCCGGATGCCCGCCCGGGAGGACGAAGAGGCATTCTTCTCCGATCCCCGGAACCAGCGGATCTGCTATACCGCCAAAGAGCCCTTTCATGTATTCCGCTGCTGCCATCTGCCGCAGCACCCACCTCCCCATTCCCCAAGAGGGCCGGATCATCACCAGCGACGATGTCTTCGGCCACCTGCCGGACATCCGCTGCATCAACGGCGGCATCGACGCCGCCCCGGCCCCGCCTCTGGACGGCGCTGGACAATGTGCGGGTCTGCCGGGCGTTCTTTCGGAAGCGGGAGGCAGACTTCCGCTCCACCCGAAAACGCGCCGCAGTCGGGCCGCAAGGTATTTTGGACTGCCGGACAAAGAAATTTCTTCTGGCGCCGTTGTCATGCGGTGGCCCGCCATTTATAATAAAGGCAGCAAAATCAGGGAGGAGGCGCATCCTGTGGCAAAGCATCTGGACAAGTTTACCCAGCCCTTCCGGGACAGCCCCATCCCCTTCGCCCTGGCGGAGATACTGACCAACGGCAGCGGGGAGATGGTGGATCTGGTGTGCCGCTTTTTGAATCCTGCCGCGGCGGCGCTTCTGGGGCTCTCCCCGGAGGAGGTGCAGGGCCGCCGCCTGTCCCAGCTCGGGCCAGAGCGGGCGCTGGAGCAGCTGGCGCCCATGCAGGCCGTAGCTTTTTCCGGCTCCTCCGCCTCCTTCCCCTATGTGACCGCCGGGGGCCAAACCCTCACCGTTACCTGCTATCAGGTGATGTACGGCACGGTGGCCTGCCTGCTGGATCCCCGGTCGGGGGCCGGAGCCCAGAGCGGCGCGTTGCCGGAGCTCCTGCCCGGCGCGGATCTGGAGCTGAACCGGGAGGGACTGCGGTGCCTTGCCTGCAGCCGGCAGCTGTGCCAGCTGACCCAGTGGTCCCGGCGGGCGCTGCTGGACCGGGGCGGCAGGGCCTTTTCCGCTCTGGTGGCTCCGGCGGACTGGCCGGCGCTGCTCCAGGAACTGCTGGACGCGGCGCGGGAGAAACGGGGCGTGGATCACGACTTCCGCCTGCTGCGGCGGGACGGTGGGGCAGTCTGGGTGAATCTCCGGGCGGAAATCCTGTCGACCCGCCAGGGGGCCACGGTCTTCCGCGGCGTCTTTCTGGATATCGACCGCCTCCGGCGGGAGGGGCAGGACCTGCAGGCGGCCCTTTCCCGGCGGGAGACGGCTCTGCGGGATGCGGAGACGCTGCTGGACCGGATGCCGGTAGGTCTCTGCCTGCTGCGCCGCCGACCTGACGGTGGCGTGGAGCTGCTGCGGGCCAATCAGGTTCTCTCCCGGCTGCTGGGCCTCTCGCCCGCAGCTCTGGCCCGCCGTCTGGCGGAAGACCCGGGCAGCGGCCTGCCGACGGGCGAGCGGGAGGAACTGCTGGCCGCAGCTGTTCGGTCCCGGGAGTGCGGCCTGCCCCTGCGCCGGGCCTGTCGGGTCTGCCTGGGCGGCGGGCGGGAACTCTGCCTCTCTCTCCACATGTCCTGGGTGGAACAGCCGGACGGCTCCTGGCTGGCATACATCGCCTGTGCCGATATCTCCCAAGAGGCCGCGGCCCAGGCCGAGCATCAGATCCGCTCCCGGATGTACGACCTGCTGTTAGAGCACACCTCCCTCCTGACACTGGACTATGACCCCGCCCGGGACCTGGCCCAGATCCAGCGGCACAGCACCAGCGGCCGCAGGACCTCCCGCACCGTCTCCGGCTATCTGAAGAGCCTGCTCACCGCGTCCTACCTCCACCCGGAGGACCGGCGGCGGCTGGCAGGCGCGGTCCGTCGGGCCATCACGCATCCCGGGACGGTCTCCTGCACCTATCGGGCGGATTATGAGGACACCGGCTGGCGACGCTATCAGGTGTCGTGGATGAGCCTATTCGATGAAGCCGGAAATGTGTACCGTCTGCTGGGCAAAGCGGAAGATGTGACTGGCCGCCGGGCGGCTGCGGAACACTTCCGGCAGTTGGCCGCCCGGCACCGCCGGCAGGCCAGGGCCTGTCTGGCCTCCGCCCGGCTGGATCTGACCGCCGGACAGACATTGGACGCCAAGGCCGCGTCCCGGCACCTGCTGCGCACGCTGTTCGACCGTACCGCAGGCGCCTGCCTCCAGCAGATGGCCTCTGCCCTGCCGGAGGCAGAGGAGCGGGCGCGGTTCCAGGCTCTCTTCTCTCCGGATGCTCTGTCGGATGCCTTTGCAGAAGGCGTGTTCCAATTCTCCATGGACCACTGGATCTCTACCGGAAAGGGCGGCCCGTCCTGGGTCCGGATAGAAGCAGAGATGGCGGAAAACCCGGACACGCTGCATCTGGAAGTCTTTTTCCAGCTGTGGGACCGGAGCTTCCGCAGGCTGCAAAGCACTCTGTTGGATACCCTGACCAGGCAGGATTACGAGCTGGTCCTGACAGCGGACGCCCGCTCCGGTGCCTGCCGTGCCTATGGACCGTCCGCAGGCCGTCTGCCGGAGAACGCCACCTGCCGGTCCCTGGCCGCCTGGTATTTCCAGCAGCTGCCGCCCTCCCACCAGCGGACCGCCCTGCGGAAAGCCCTCTCCCTGGAGGCTGTCTTGTCCCAGCTGGAGGCAGTTCCCTCTGTGGAGCTGGTCCTCCCGGCCCCGGAAGGAGCGCCTTACCATCTGCGGTGTTCCCCGCTGGAGGGGATGCCCGGCGTGCTGCTGGTGACTTGCCGCCGCCTTCCGGCCGGCACGCCGTCCCCCGCCCCATAAACGCAGAAGACCCGCCGCAGGCTATCGCCCGCGGCGGGTCTTCCATGCACGACGCAGCTTGAGCACTGCCAGAAATACCTCCGTCGGGATCTGCACACTTCCCAGGGAGTACATCTTCTCTTTGCCATACCCCACAGGACCTCCGGTTCTACGGGGACCCCTCATCCAATCAGAGCGGGCAGGCTGAGCCTGCCCGCTCCAAGGGTTTCCTTCCGAAACCGCTTGACGCCGCTCCCGCGGCGCCGGGCCGCTGGCCCGGGAAGGAGGGCTTACTCGTCCAGCTTGAGCACTGCGAGAAATGCCTCCGTCGGGATCTGCACGCTTCCCAGGGAGCGCATCTTTTTCTTGCCCTCCTTCTGCTTTTCCAGCAGCTTCTTCTTGCGGCTGATGTCGCCGCCGTAGCACTTGGCCAGCACATCCTTCCGCATGGCCTTGACGGTCTCCCGGGCGATGACCCGGCCGCCAATGGCCGCCTGGACCGGCACCTCGAACAGCTGCCGGGGGATGTTCTCCTTCAGCTTCTCGCACAGCCGGCGGGCCCGGGGATACGCCTTGTCTCTGTGGGCGATGAAGCTCAGGGCATCCACCGTATCGCCGTTGAGTTTCATGTCCACCTTCACCAGCTCGCTGGACCGGTAGCCGGAGAGCTCATAATCCAGAGAGGCGTAGCCCTTGGTGTTGGCCTTCAGCGCATCGAAGAAGTCGTAGATGATCTCGTTCAGCGGCATCTGGTAGTGGAGCTCCACCAGATTGGTGTCCAGGTACTGCATGTCCTTGAACTCCCCCCGCCGGTCCTGGCACATGGGCATGATGTTGCCCACGAACTCGTTGGGAGCGATGATGTTCACCTTGACATAGGGCTCCTCCGCGTGCTCGATCACCGCCGGGTCCGGGTAGTTGTGGGGATTGTCCACCGTGACCATGGTACCGTCGGTCTTGTACACGTGGTAGATGACGGAGGGCAGGGTGGTCACCAGATCCAGGTCGAACTCCCGCTCCAGCCGCTCCTGGATCACCTCCATGTGGAGCATGCCCAAAAAGCCGCACCGGAAGCCGAAGCCCAGGGCTACGGAGCTCTCCGGCTCAAAGCTCAACGAGGCGTCGTTCAGCTGGAGCTTTTCCAGCGCGTCCCGCAAGTCCGGATACTTGGAGCCGTCCTCCGTGTAGATACCGCAGTAGACCATGGGCTGCACGGGCCGGTAGCCGGGCAGGGCCTCGGCCGTGGGGCTGGCGGCATCTGTGACGGTGTCGCCCACACGGGTGTCCTTCACGTTCTTGATGGAGGCGGTGAAGTAGCCCACCTCGCCGGCCCGGAGGCTGTCGCAGGACTCCATGCCCAGGGGCAGCAGATGGCCGCATTCGATGACCTGATAAGTGGCTCCCGAGGCCATCATCTTCACCTGCTGGCCCGTGCGGAGGGTCCCCTCCATGATGCGGAAGTAGACGATGACGCCCCGATACGAGTCATACTGACTGTCGAAGATCAGCGCCTTCAGAGGCGCATTCGGGTCCCCCTTGGGGGGCGGCACGTTCTTTACGATATCCTCCAGCACCGCCTCGATGTTGGTGCCCATCTTAGCGGAGATTTCCGGCGCGTCCATGGCCGGCAGGCCGATGATGTCCTCCACCTCCTGCTTGGCCTTGGCGGGGTCCGCCGCCGGCAGGTCGATCTTGTTGAACACAGGCAGAATCTCCAGGTCGTGCTCCATGGCCAGATATGTGTTGGCCAGAGTCTGGGCCTCCACGCCCTGGGTGGAGTCCACCACCAGCACGGCGCCCTCGCAGGCGGCCAGAGAGCGGGACACCTCGTAGTTGAAGTCCACGTGGCCCGGGGTGTCGATCAGATTCAGTTCATAGTCCTCCCCGTCCTGGGCATGGTAGGTCAGCCGGACGGCCCGGGCCTTGATGGTGATGCCCCGCTCCCGCTCCAGGTCCATGTTGTCCAGCAGCTGGCTCTCCATCTCCCGGGCGGAGACGGCGTTGCACTTCTCCAGCAGCCGGTCCGCCAGCGTGGACTTGCCGTGGTCGATATGGGCAATGATGCTGAAATTTCGGATGTTGCTCTGTTTTGTCATATTTGGATATTCCTCCATCGGCCGCTCCACGCAAGGCCCGCATTAAGGGCCCGGCGCGCATCGCCGTTCTTTCAATCGGAATGGGGGCCCCATAAAATCCGAGATTCTATGGGGTGGTGAGACGCAAGGGAGCGGATGCGGCTTTCGCCGCCGGGCGGCTCTGCTCCGCCTGGGAGTCTCCTGTCACAGGGGTCCTCCCCGGGCCGCCGCTTTATGGGGCCGCAGCATGTTCTGCGTTCCACTGAATCCAGAAGCGCTCGTCCCAGAACTGGTCATAGTCATAGTGTACCACAAATTCCCGCCAGTTGGCGAGGGTCTCCTCCAGATTTTCCTCTGTCAGGCGGCCCTCCTCCCTTTGAAGCATGGCGAGAATCTCCCGGCAGACGCCGCCGGAGTGGTGGATATAGTCGCAGTAGTTGTCCAGATTCGTGACGATCTCCGGGTCCATGAGATAGCCGTAGAACTTCACATTGTCATACTGCAGCAGCGTCTGCCCTGCCTGGCGGATGGCCGCAAACACCGCCTCCGTCCTCCCCTCCCGAATGACCTTGTCCCAGAAGAGGATGCTGTACGGGGGCAGGAAGAAATCGAATTCCGTGTCCGAATGCTCTGTGACCCACCGTTCCGCCACCGCCAGATTGGCGGCCACATCGTCCCGATAGGCATCTGCGGGCAGCTCCTCCGCCGCAATCTCCGGCCGGTCATAGTTCTCCAGGGCGGAGATATGGTTCCACCACTCATTCCGGTCCCAGGTGAATCCCTCGTCGATGGTGTCGCCCTCTCCCCAGTGGTTGGAGAGCAGGGTGTAGGCGCTGTAATACAGCGTATCCTTGTTCAGCAGATATTGGATGTCATCCAGCGGATTGGCGTTGTAGAGATAGTCCGGCATGGCCGCAGTCACACCGCTCTCATCCCGGATCAGGGTGTTCACATCCAGGCCGAAGATCACCCGCTCCGGCTCCTGGGTCCGAAAGAGGACGTTCATCACCTGGTCGAACTCGCTGTAATACCCGTCCGGGATGGTGAGCCGCACCGCGGAGGTGCCGAAGGTCTCCTGAATCCAGCTGGAGCGGTAGTTGGCCGCCATGGAGGTGCCCACCAGCACGGTGTCCGCCTCCACATTCTTCGCCAGGCCCGCCATCTGGTACCGCTCATTGAACAGCACCGGCTGCCACTTGTCCGGCACCCGATAATACAGGCAGGGATCCACCACGTACACAACGGCTCCGCAGACCGCCAGCAGCGCCAGAATACACGCCAGAAGGCCGCAGACCCAGCGTCGATATGCTTGCTTCATACGGCCCTCCTCAGAAGTTGGAATAGATGAAGGTGGTGACGCCGGTAAAGGACAGCACACACCAAAGCGTCAGCACTGTGAGGGCCGCGCCCCGCCAGAGCGTAGGCCGGAAGTCCTCCATCCGACGGATGGTGTTCCGGGGCCAGAGGACGGCGACCATCCCCGCCCCATACAGCAGCACCACCCGCAGGATGTTTTTCCAGGGCGTGAAGGCGGGAATCAGCATCTGCACCGCGCTGGTCTCCTCGGCGAAAAGGCCCTCCAGCAGCCAGGCCGCCGGTTTTGCAAAGCCGCCGGTGACGGCCCGGCCCAGCAGCTCCAGGGCCCCGGTACAGTCCGGTGCCCGGAAGAACACCCAGGCGATGTTGACAAAGAGAAAGGTCAGCCCCCACCGGAGGACAAAGGGCAGCCGGTCCCGGCCCCTGCCCCAAACCCGTTCCACCACCTGGGCCAGGCCGTGGAGGGCGCCCCACACCAGGAAGGTCCACCCGGCCCCGTGCCAGAAGCCGCTGACCAGGAAGACGATGAGAATATTGCAATACGTCCGGATCGCGCCCCGGCGGCTGCCGCCCAGGGGGAAATACAGGCACTCCCGCAGGAAGGTGGTGAGCGTGATGTGCCACCGCTTCCAGAATTCCGTCACAGAGGCGCTGCGATACGGGGAGTCAAAGTTCATCGGCAGGCGGAGCCCGAAGAGCCGGGCCACACCGGCTGCGATGTCGCAGTAGCCGGAGAAGTCAAAGTACAGCTGGAGCGTATACCCCAAAATCACCAGCCAGGCCGCCGGAGCGCTGAGCTCTTCCAGATGTACCCAGCCGTTGTTCACCACAGTGCCGAAGGCGTCCGCCAGCAGCACCTTTTTGATGGTGCCACAACAGATGGCGTAGATACCCGCCGCGGCGTCGGACCAGTCCGGATGGAGGATCCCTTTTCCCGCAGCTGGGGGAAAAAGATTCCGGGCCGCAGAATGGGGCCGGAGGTAACGGTGGGGAAAAACAGCCCGTAGAGCAGAAGGGAATCCCCCGGCGCGGGGACATATTCCCCGGTATAGACCTCCTTCAGCAACCACAGCTGCTGGAAGGTAAAAAAGCTCAGCCCCAGCGGAGCCCAGCCCACCTCCACCGCGCCGCCGGTGAGGAACTCCGTATACTTGAATCCCACCAGTATGGCGATGTGATAGACGCAGGCAAGAACCATTGTCCGGCGGCGGCCGCCGGACCGGGCCATCCGGCGGATAGCGCATGCTGTCACGCAGATGCCCGCCAGCAGGCAGGCAATGCCCCCCAGCACCACCGTCCATCCTCCGGGGCCCAGAAGGTAGAATACCGCGGAGGCCGCCGCCAGCATCGCCGCACCCGCTCGGGGGCTGCGCCGCCCCGCTGTCAGGCACACCGCCAGCGCTGCGGCCAGAAAGCCGAAAAAGGCCAGAGACTGAAAGCTCATCTGGTCTTCTCCGTCAGGCCGCTGAGACGGGCATCCGCGGTGCTCAGCACCTGGGTCAGGCTCTGGCACCGTCCGGGGTATGCGGCGGTCAGGGCCTCGTTGGACAGGTCCGGGAACGCCGCCTTTTTTGCCGCCAGGGACCGCAGGCTCCGGGTGTACTGGATCTCCGAGAGCTTCATGTCCGCCTCCGCTGTGCCCATGGTGCAGGCGGCCGGGTCCAGAGAGAAGTACGCCTCGTTGGCGCCGGCGGTGCGGTACAGATGGCGGTACAGCTGGTACACCGCGCTGCCCAGATATCCGGCAGCGGCGTTGATGGCCGCCTTGTCGTTCAGCTTGCCCAGCAGGCCGAACAGCACCCCCACAGCGCCGGAGAGCAGCTTGCTCTGGAGCGTGGCCAGCACGCTGCCCTGGAGGATGTTGCCCGGTTCCGTAGCGTTCAGGATCTCCTGCTCCGTCAGCATGTTCCCCTCCCGGGACAGGGTCCTGCCCAGGATGAAGTCCGCGGAGACGTGGTAGTAATCACAGGCCTTCACCACAAAGGCCAGGCCCGGTTCCCGGATGCCGTTTTCATAGTGGCTCAACAGGGCCTGGGAGATTCCCAGATCCCCTGCGGCAGTTCGCTGGGAGACGCCCCGCTCCTGCCGCAGCAGGGACAGGGTCCGTGAAAATTCAGTTGTGGAAGCCATCGTTCTCTCTCCTCCAGAGTTAAATACATAACGTATAGTTTAACAAATACGATACGGATTGTAAAGAAAAATCCCACGGATTCAGACATTTTTCGGGGGAAGGCGCTGCGGCGCCTTCCCCCGCTGTTTCCTTGCCGTCCAGCTCAGAACAGGCCCACCTGCCCCAGCAGCACGTCTCCCCCGATGCTGCGCACCTGGCGGGCATTCTCCTCCCACAAGCGGTCCGTCACCGCCATTTTGCGGATGATGTCCTGCACCGTGGCCTCCAGCGCAGACCCGGCCCGGTAGTCCGCCTGGAAGATATAATCCACCCGGCCCTTTGCCAGCAGGTCCTCCACACCGGCGCGGTTGCTGGCCTGGTACACGGCGATGGCCTGGCCGCCGTAGGCCCGCATCATCTTCATGCAGGGCACGTCGGAAAGGCCGTCCCCCATGTAGATCATACTGGTGAAGGGCACCCGCTTGCTGTCATCAGGCATGGAGGCGTTTAGATCCCGGTCGTTGGACACGTCCAGCACGCCCTTGTTGATCCGGTAGACGAACTGGGTCTTGGCGGTGAAGTTCACCGCCAGCTTGGGCCACACGGGCACACCGCTCTCATCGTAGTAAAACTCGCTGGCATAGATCTCCTTGAATTCCCCGCTGATGGACGAGCCTTCAATGATCTCCCGCAGGCCGGAAGAGATGATGTAGTGCTCCACCTGGACACCCTGGCCGGCGCCGAAGTCGTTGATCCGCCGGAACCAGTCCTCCACACCGGGGAACAGCACGATGCTCCGCCCCTTCTCCACCAAGTCCGTCCGGGTGAAAGGACGGTTCCGCCGCGCCGCCTCCCGCAGCATGGTGTACATATAGGCCAGGATGCCGTCCATCCGGTTCCTGCGGCCGAAGCCGTTGGCCTCCGCCCAGAACTCTGCGGGGGTCATCCCCAGGGAGGGGATGAAGGCGTAGTCCTGCATATCGGTGGTGCAGAGGGTCTTGTCAAAGTCGTACAGAAAGGCCACGATGGGCTGTTGCTTCATGGCTGACTCCTCCAATCAAAAGACGTTGAGCGCCGGGACCGGGAAAGAAAAAAGCGGCTCCTGCGAGCCGCTTTGATCGTTCAGTCATCGCCGCCGGAGTAATTGCGGCCGAACTTCAGATCGTTGAGATTGATGCGGCGGGTAGGCTCATCCACAGGATCAGCCGCAAAGGGGTCCCCCTCCGGATAGTCATCCTCCGCCGCCGGAGACGCCTCTTCCGCTTCCGCCGGGGCCGCTTCCTCCTCCACGCTCTGCTCGCTGAAAGCGGCCAGCACCTTTTCCTCGATCTGCTGGACGGCCTCCTCCGGCTCCTGCTGGGAAATCGGCTCCGCCGCCTCCACCGGCAGCTCGGGCAGCTGCTCCAGGAATTTCAGCTCCTTCTCACAGATCTCCCTGCTGGCGGCAATGAACTGGGCCAGATCCCGCTGGCCCTGGTGCAGCCGCTCCTCGGCGGCCTCCACCTCCTGGCGCAGCTGGCCGATCTTCTCCCGGGCGCTGGTCTCCGCTTGGGCCAGGATCTCGTCCCGCTTGGCCTCTGCCTCGTGGACGATGGAGTCCGCCATCTTCTGGGCGGTCAGCAGGGTGGCGCGCATGGAGTCCTCGGTGGCACGGTAGTCCTCCACCTTTTCCACCAGGACCTTCAGCTTGGCCTTCAGCGCCGCGTTCTCCTTGTAGAGCGCGGTGTAATCATCGGTGAGCTCGTCCAGAAACTCATCGACCATGGCCATGTTATATCCGCCCATCACTGCCTTGGAAAAGGCGTGGGTGGAAACTTCCTGTGGTGTCAGCATAGTGCGATGTTACCCCCTCGTGTCCGCTCAGAAATAGAGGCCGTTGTTCTCCAGCTCGTCGATCAGATCGCCCTCGATATCCACATGATAGGGCGTGATGATGTATGTATTGGCAGCCACCTTCTTGATCTTGCCCTCGCCGGCATAGGCCACGCCGGACAGAAAGTCGATCAGCCGCCGGGCGATATCCTTGTTGGTGGACTCCAGGTTCAGCACCACGGTCCGCTTGTCCTTCAGGTGGTCCGCGATCTCGGAGGCGTTCTCGAACCGCTCCGGCTTCACCAGCACCACTTTCAGCTGGGTGGTGGCGTGGATATTCACCACCTTGTTGCGGCGGTCCTCCACCTTGAGCTTCCGGTCCTCAAAGGCGTTTTGCCGCACCGGCTCCTCAAAGTCATCATACTCCTCGTCCTCATCCTCGTAGGGGTGGGTCCACTTTTTCAGTTCGTCCAATAAGCTCATAATAGCCTCCCATCGGAGCCGCGCTCCGGTCTTTTTCAGTTGTAATGGCGGGCGCCGAAGATGGCGCTGCCCACCCGCACCATGGTGGCGCCGGCACGGATCGCATCCTCATAGTCGCCGCTCATGCCCATGGACAGATATTCTAATTCATTATGAAACAATTTTTGGTTCATGTCAACATAAAGTGCCTGAACTTCCTGAAAATACCGGAAATTGGCATCCCTCTGCGCGTCTGCCGGGGGAATCGTCATCAGTCCCCGCACCCGGACATGGGTCCGCTCCAGGGCGGCCTCCGCTGCGGGGAGGACTTTCTCCGGTGCAAAGCCGCTCTTGGCAGCCTCCCGGCCGATGTTCACCTCCAGCAGGATGTCCTGCACCAGCCCCCGGGCCGCGGCCACTTTCTCGATCTCGTCCAGCAGCTCCAGAGAGCCCACGGACTGGATCAGGGCCACATGGCCCACCACCTGCTTGACTTTGTTGCGCTGCAGGTGGCCGATGAAGTGCAGGGGGGCGCCGTCGTAGGCGTGCTGCTCCAGCTTCTGTACCATCTCCTGCACCCGGTTCTCCCCCAGGGCGTCGATGCCGGCTGCCACGGCCTCCCGGCAGGCGGCGGCATCGTTCATCTTGCTGGCGCCCACCAGCAGGATCTCCTTCGGGTCCCGGCCGGCCTCCCGGGCCGCCGCGGCCATGTTCGCCCGGATCCGGGCAATGTTCTCCGCAATTGTCATCAGCGTTCCAATACTCCTTTCCAGCGGCCGCCCTGCGGCCATCTCTCTGTCAGCTGCCAATCACCTTTCCATCATACAGGTCATAGGCGGTGATGATCACCTCGTCCCCCGCCCGGAGGCGAATCTGCTCCTGGGTCTTGCTGACCTCCTCTGCCGTGTCCAGCGTGGAGCGCACCAGGGCGAAGTCATCTCCGCTGTACAGCACGTCCACCGGCTTGAAGCGGGCCTTCATGCCCACCATGCAGTAGACGCCGGTCTCGCTCACCACGGACTCGTTCCCGTCCTCGTCCGTAACCGTTCGCTCCCGCACCCGCAGGGCCTCCTTGGGCACTCGGATGCCCGTGGTGGTCTGCCGAATAACCTCGGCGCTCTGCTGGCGCAGCAGCGTCAGCTCTGATAAATAGGTGTCCCCCTGGAACACCGCCACCACCCGGCCGCCTTCCGCCTCGCTGATATGGGTCAGCTTCACGCTCAAGTCCCGGCCCACGCCCTTGGCAAAGCGCAGCTTCAGTCTCCCGCTCTCCTGCAGGGTCTGGGCCTCGCTCTCCTCCAGGGCCGTCACATAGTACCAGGTGTCCCCCAGCACCAGTTTGCCCACCCGGTTGGAGCGCAGGGACTCGTCCGGCTCCAGGGCCGCCAGGGTCCTGGGCGTCAGCGTCTCCAGGCTCTCCGGCGTTAGAATGTTCTCATATCCGTCCACCACGGCGGAATAGAGCCCCGCCTGCGGCGCGGTGATCTGCCGGACAGAGCTTCCCGCCTGGGCCCGCAGGCTGCTCAACTGGCTCTGGAGCTCCGCCATCTGGGCGGACAGGTCCTCCGTATCGGAATACGTGTAGTCCCGCTTCATCACCAGGCTCCGCAGCTCGGCTCCGCAGTCCTCCGCCGTGTCCAGCCGGTCCGCCGCCAGAGCGCCCCGGTAGTCGCGGATCGTCTGGAGGATCTGGGCGTCCAGTCGCAGAGAGACCTCCGCCCCCAGCGCCGCCTCCTCCGCGTACTGCAACTGTTCGATCTGGGTATGGAGGGATTGGATCTCCTTCTGGCGGTCCAGCGTCGCCTGGTCCGCGTAGACCAGCGCCACCACGCCGCCGTCGCTGATCCGCTCGCCCTCCGCCCGCTGCAGCTGCAGCAGGCCGCTGGTGTCGTCCGTCAGGATCGCCTCGTCCCGCACCACATAGCCGGACAGCACCGTGGACATCTCCACCTGATACTGGTAGGCGATGGTGGTGGTCAGCGGGTCGCCGAAATAGCGCACCGCCTGAATCGAGAAATAGGCCAGCACGCCCAGCGTGACCGCTGCCAGCAAAAGTTTTGTGCCAAGGGTTTTCTCTTTCATGGTTACCTCTTTGTCTCTGTCCGCGAAGCCTTCCCGGCCCCATGCAGGACCCTCTGCGGAGGCGCAGACCTCCGCAACCTCCAGCTCCACCGCCGGACGCACCGGCGCGATGGCGGAGGTCGTGTGCTTGAAATGATTTTCTGCCCGCCAGTTCTCATTTCCCCAGGCACGGCGGGCTTTGCCCGCCGTGCTCAAGGTTTTGGTCCGCAAAACGTGATCCCGGCCTAAGTGCCGCCCTTTAGGCGGCGGGCCTCAAAACGGGTCCGCAGGCCGCTCATGCGCCCGCGACGGCCGGTTCCTCACCCTCCAGATCCACCGGCCGCACCGGCGCGATGGTGGAGATCGCGTGTTTGTAAATGATCTGCTGCCGGCCGTCGCTGTCCAGCACCACCACAAAGGCGTCAAACCCCGCGATGGTGCCCCGCATCTGGAAGCCGTTCATCAGAAACATGGTGACGGGCAGCTTGTCCCGTCTGGCCCGGAGGAGAAACAGGTCCTGTAAATTCGCTTTTGTCTGCATATATGTCCGCTCCTTTTTTCTGTATGAGTCGGACGATTTCCCTGTCTCCCGTCCGCTCACCGCTAGAATACGCCAGCGGCGGCCAGGATTTCCGTCGAAACCTGGAGGGCCCGGGCAAAATCCCGGTCTTTTTCCCACCAGATCCAGTGAATGTCCGGATTTCGCCGCAGCCAAGTCAGCTGGCGCTTGGCGTATTGCCGGGAGCGGAGCTTCACCTCCGCCACGGCCTCCTCCACCGTGGCGGTGCCGTCCAGAACCCCCAGGAACTCCTTGTATCCGATGGCCTGGAGAGCCGTGGCCTCCCGGGGCAGGCCGCTTTCCAGCAGCTGCCCCACCTCCTCCAGCAGGCCCGCCGCCACCATGGCGTCCACCCGGCGGTCGATCAGGGTCTTCATGTCCGCCCGGTCCCGGAACTGGAGGCCGATCCACACGGCGTCGTACCGGGGCGGCAGGTCCCTTGTCTCCGCGTTGTGGGCGGAGATGGTCTTTCCCGTCTCCCGGTAGACCTCCAGCGCCCGGAGGATGCGCTTCTCATCCGCCGGATGGAGGCGTTCCGCCGCCTCCGGGTCCACCTGCCGCAGCTCCTCCAGAAGCGGGCCGATGCCCTCCCGGGCCAGCTGGGCCTGGAGCTCCCTGCGGACAGCGCCGCCGGCGTGGCCGCCGGCGAAGGTCCGGCCCTGCACCACCGCATCCAGCCACAGCCCGGTGCCGCCCACCAGGATGGGCCGCTTTCCCCGCCGCAGAATGTCGTCCACGATGGGGACGGCCGCCCGGGCGTACCGGGCGGCGGACCACTGTTCCGCCGGGTCTGCCACGGCAATCATGTGATGGGGCACGCCCTCCATCTCCTCGGCGGTGGGGGCGGCGGTGCCGATGGTCATGCCCTTGTAAATCTGCATGGAGTCGGCGGAAACCACTTCCCCGTCATACCGCTTTGCCAGCAGGACACCCAGCTTCGTTTTGCCGCAGGCCGTCGGCCCCACCACACAGATGATCTTCTCAGCCATCGCCGTCTCTCCTCTCGCCTGTCAAGGCTGTTCCGCTTCTGATGCATCGATATACTCACTGTATACGATCCGCTCCCGGATGTAAAGGGGGCCCTCCGCAAGCGGACAGCAGAAGCACCAGTGCCAGCGCAGCCGGCAATCTCCCCCTTACGGCAGCCGCCTCCTTTTCAGAAGTCCTCCGCCAGCCTGCGGGCCTTCTCACAGGCCTCCGTCAAAATCTCCTCCGTCTTGGCGGGATCCAGGTCCAGTCCGCCGGCAAACACATAGCTGAACGCCGGGATGCCGAACATGGCGCACAGCTGCTTCCAGTACAGGACACCCAGACTCTCGGGCTGCTCCAGATCCCCGCCGGAGGTGAGATAAGCCAGCTTCTCTGCCCGGCAATCCCCGTGGCAGCCGTCGGCCTCGTAGTGATAGGTCAGGCCATTGGCGGAGATGTACTCAATATACGTCCGCAGGGCCGCCGGGAAGGTCAGGTCCCAGAAGGGTGCCGCCACCACCACCCGGTCCGCGGCCCGGAACTGGCGGGCCAGATCATACACCGGCGCATCGAAGCACCGGATCCCCGCCAGGGCGTCCCGGTCGTTCAGCATCTCCGGCGCAAAGGGCTTCAGCGCCAGCAGGGCCTCTGGTTCCACAGTCTCCACCTCGGCCTCCGGATGCCTGGCCTGCCATGCGTCCAAAAACGATCTCGCCAGCACCAGGGTGCGGGATTCCTCCCCTCGCTGGCTGATGCAGCCGTTGACAAACAGCAGTTTCATGCAAATCACTCCTTCTCCTCCAAAAGGGTGGTAATGATGGGCTTCCCCTCCCGGTCCAGCAGGGGCGTCATCCCGCCGGCATGGCCGGTGGAATGCCACAGGTAGTTGACCCCGGTCTCCCGGTCCATCCAGACAGAGTTTTCCTCAAAGCCGGTGCTCTCCACACTGGTCCGCACAAACCGTTTTTCCTTTTTTGCCATATAGGAAACCTCCTGAAAAATTCGTCACTCCCATCTCCGCCAGGAAAAAGGGCTGGGGAAAACCCTGCGGTTTTTCCCAGTTCGTTCGCCGCGGGCGAACAAAGAAATCTCAATCATTTTCGGCAGGGCGTGTACCTGCCGAAAATCCGTTGACCTGTGCGCCTCGGGCGCACACACCAGTGACCGACGTCACTGGTGTGGGGGGAGGTCAAGGGGGGACGCAGTCCCCCTTCGAAGTCTCACGCCCGCTTGAACATCTTCTCCAGCTCGTACTTCGTCAGCTTCACCGCCACCGGGCGGCCGTGGGGGCAGTATTTGATCTCTCCGCTCTGCACCCGGTCCACCAGCACCCGCAGCTCCGCCGGATCGCTGACCCAGCCGCCCTTGATGGCCGCCTTGCAGGCCATGGTATGCAGCAGCGCCTCCCGCTTTTCATCCGGGGATCTTCCGGTCCGCAGGCGCTCGGCAAACTCCTCCAGAGTGGGCACCGTGTCGGCGGCGTCGATGTCCGCCGGCACCTCCCGCACCAGCAGGGCGCCGGCCCCGAAGTCCTCGCAGGCAAAACCGAACTGCTCCAGCAGGGGCAGGTTCTCCAGCAGCAGCGCCCCGTCCTCCCGGCTTAACTCCGCCGCGATGGGGGCCAGCAGCGTCTGTCGCATGGGGGGCTCCTGAGCATTTTTCAGCTTGTCAAAATTCATCCGCTCGTGGGCGGCGTGCTTGTCGATGAGCCAGACGCTGCCGACGATCTACTCTGTGTAGATCTCGGTGGTCGCCGTATCATTAAA